>MDTB01163446.1_pt1 | contig 44549 bp, 53 predicted proteins | sample 811161 | NCBI WGS metagenome assembly MDTB01 (sample SAMN05326650, study PRJNA326480) | marine metagenome | isolation source: seawater | place: Mediterranean Sea | collected 2009 | reverse complement strand
TAAAAATAAATCTATCGATGATTTAAAAGTTTTAAAAACAATAACTAATTCGATTAATAAAATAAAAATTAAAAACATATCAATTAAAGTTGGGGATGTAAGTTTATTCAAGCAGTTAATTGAATCTTTAAAAATACCAGAAAGATGGAGAATGAGATTAAAAAGACACTTTTGGAGGCCACAATATTTTGAAGATTTGCTTAATAGGCTTGAGACAAATTCTGATGTTGATCCTTCAACAGTAGAACTAGATAAGAAAAAGTTTTTTGAAATGAAGAATATTGATCAAAACAAAGAAGTTGCAAACCGAAAAATCTCAGAAATCATATCCAGATTTGATAGGAAAATTAAAGACCCAAGATCATTTAAAGAAAATAAAAAGACTGTAAAAATTATTAAAGATTTTTTAAGAATTAATTGCCCCCTAAGTAAATTAGATAAAACATTAAATAATTTTATTAATAAAAATCAATTAAGTAAAAATGTTTTCAAAGATCTTTCAAGTTTGAAAAATTTATCCAGGTTAAACTCTAAAATTATTTTTTCTACAAATTTTGGTAGAGATATCGAATACTATTCTGGAGTAGTATTTGAAATATACAATTCTTCAAAAAAAGAGATAGCAAGAGGTGGTAGATACGATGGTTTGTTGAAGAGTTTAGGATCAAAAAAAAATATCTCAGCTGTTGGAGCTGCAATTAACTTAAATAATTTAAAAATATGAAAAATTTAATAACAATTGGTTTACCAAGCAAAGGCAGATTGAAAGAGGGATCAATAAAATTTCTTGCAAGAAATAATTTAAAATTAACCTCAAACGGAGGAGAGAGAAACTATTTTGCTGAGGTGAAAAATTTTCCTAATATTAAAATTATTTATTTACACGCAAAAGAAATCATTCAAAGAATTGGTGATGGCACCCTTGATATAGGGATTTCAGGTTTGGATCTTTTAAATGAGTCAGCATTAAACCTGAAACAAAAGATTGAAGTTAAGAGAAAATTAGACTTTGGTTCAGCCAATGTTGTAGTTGCAATTCCTAATGATTGGATTGATGTGCAAACTGTAGCTGATTTAGAAGAAGTATCTTTTGATTTTAGAGACAAAAAAAATACTAGATTAAGGGTTGCAACAAAGTATCCAAATTTAACTAATAATTTTTTGGTTTCAAAGGGTGTTACTCAGTACAAATTGGTCTCAAGCCTTGGAGCAACAGAAACTTATCCTTTTATTGGTTCCTCGGAAATTATTACAGATATAACTTCTACTGGAAAAACCTTAAGAGATAATAATCTTAGAATTTTAAAAGATGGTTTAATTTTAAAATCCCAGGCTTGTGTATTTTGCTCAAAAAAAAAGGCTGCAAAATTACAGCCTTTTTTAAAATCCTTAAAGTGATTGGGATTACATTCCCATTCCACCCATTCCTCCCATTCCACCCATTCCACCAGGAGGCATAGCAGGACCTGAGTCTTTTTCCTCAGGTTTGTCAGCTATCATTGCTTCTGTTGTAATTAATAGACCTGCAATAGACGATGCATCTTGTAAGGCTGATCTAACAACTTTCATTGGATCTATAATACCCTTTGAAAACATATCTACGTATTGCTCTTCCTGAGCATCAAAGCCTTGTGTTGCTTTTTTTCCTTCCATTAATTTTCCAACAACTACTGAGCCATCAACACCAGCATTAGCAGCAATCTGTCTGATAGGAGCTTGTAGGGCTTTTTTGATAATTTCTACTCCAGCCTTTTGATCGTCACCTTTAACTTTAACTTTATCTAATTCTTGAGAAGCATAGAGAAGAGCACAACCTCCTCCAACAACTACACCTTCTTCTACAGCAGCTCTTGTTGCATTTAAAGCATCTTCTACTCTGTCTTTTCTTTCTTTTACTTCTACTTCAGTTGCGCCACCAACTTTAATAACCGCAACACCACCAGCTAGTTTAGCTAACCTTTCTTGAAGTTTTTCTTTATCATAATCAGAAGTAGTTTCTTCAATTTGTTTTCTAATTTGATTACATCTTGCTTCTATATCTGCTTTTTTTCCAGTGCCAGCAACTATTGTGCTGTTCTCTTTGTCGATTTTTACTTTCTTACAAGAACCTAAATTATTGATCTTAACATTTTCAAGTTTTGTACCTAAGTCTTCAGATATAACTTGCCCGCCAGTTAAGATGGCAATATCTTCTAACATTTCTTTTCTTCTGTCTCCAAAACCAGGAGCTTTAACGGCAACTACTTTTAAACCGCCTCTTAATTTGTTTACAACAAGAGTCGCCAAAGCTTCTCCTTCCACATCCTCAGAAATTATCATTAAAGGCCTGTTTGATTGAACTACAGATTCTAAAAGTGGCACCATAGGTTGTAGATTTGTTAATTTTTTTTCATGAAGCAGAACTAGAGGATTCTCCAATTCTGTTGTCATCTTATCTGCGTTTGTTACAAAATAAGGTGAAAGATATCCTCTATCAAATTGCATACCCTCAACCACATCAAGCTCTGTCTGGATTCCCTTTGCTTCTTCAACAGTAATAACTCCTTCATTACCTACTTTTTGCATAGCTTTGGAAATCATGTCACCAATTTCTTTTTCTCCATTCGCCGATATCGTACCCACTTGAGCAACTTCTTCATTTGCTTTTACTTTTTTTGATGTTTTTTTAAGACCCTCTATTACGCTTTCTACAGCTTTGTCTATCCCTCGTTTGATATCCATGGGATTCATCCCGGCAGTAACATACTTAATTCCCTCACCAACAATTGCTTGGGCTAAAATACTTGCGGTTGTTGTTCCGTCACCAGCGTTATCATTTGTCTTGCTAGCCACTTCTTTAACCATTTGTGCACCCATATTCTCAAACTTATCTTCTAACTCAATTTCTTTTGCGACTGTAACACCATCTTTCGTTGTTCTTGGAGCACCATAAGATTTGTCAATTACTACATTTCTTCCCTTTGGTCCCAAAGTTGTTTTTACTGTATCCGCTAGAGTGTTTACACCTTTCAACATTTTAGCTCTTGCTTCGTTATTAAATTTTATAATTTTTGGCATATTAATCTCCTTTAGATAATTTATTTACTTTTTGAAATTCCCATAATGTCTGACTCTTTCATTATGCTATATTCTTTTCCATCTATTTTTACTTCGGTTCCAGACCATTTACCGAATAAAACTCTATCTCCAACTTTTACATCCATTTTAATTATTTTTCCGTCCTCAGTTTTTCCTCCAGGTCCAACGGCGACAACCTCGCCTTCTTGGGGCTTTTCCTTAGCAGTATCAGGTATAATTATACCTCCCTTAGTTTTTTCATCACTATCAAGCACTTTGATCAATACTCTATCGTGCAATGGTCTAAATTTCATGAAAACTCCTATAATTTATAATAATGAGAAATATGGTATGTATTTAGAATATTTCAAGAGTATGATAAAAAAAAAAATAGCCAAAAAAGCCTTGAATTTCCTATGAAAATTAAAAAATTAGATCACCTGTCTGAAATATACAACGATTATGATGCTTTTCTCATCGATTTGTGGGGTGTAATGCATAATGGGATAAGACTGAATTCTTCCGCAATGAACGTAGTCAAAAAACTTGAGGAAAAAGATAAAAGAATTGTTTTTTTATCGAACGCTCCTCGTCCATCAAAAAAAGTTATAAATTTTTTAAAAAAATTAAAAATGGATGATAAATTTCTTAAAAATGTTTTTACTTCTGGGGAAGTAGCACTAAATTCCCTCAATAAAAATAAATTTGGTGAAAAATTCTACCATTTAGGCCCCCAAAGAGATGACTCTTTATTTTCTAGTATTACAAAAAATAAAACCACACTTGAGAAATGTGATTTTATTTTGTGTACAGGACTCTTTGATGAGGAAGAAGAAAACCTAAAGTATTACGAAGACCTTTTAAAAGATTTTACAAATAAAAAACTAGTATGTACTAATCCAGATTTAGTTGTTCATAGAGGAGGAAAAGAAGAATATTGCGCAGGTAAAATTGCTGAAATTTTTGAAAGCCTAGGAGGAGAAGTCATATATTTTGGTAAGCCTCATAAAGAAGTGTATCTCTCATGTTTAAAAAAAAATCAGAAAACTTTAGTAATTGGTGATAACCTAAATACAGACATTAAAGGTGCAAATAACATGAATCTAGACTCTATATTTATTATTGGTGGTATACATAGATCTAAAATAAACAATGAAGAGTTTATAGACAAATTACTAAAAGACCATAATGTTTCAGCTAATTACTTTCAAAATGAATTAACTTGGTAAATGAAAATTTATAAAAATTTTAATATTGAAAAAAAATTTAAAAATTCAGCAATTGCGATTGGGAATTTTGACGGCTTTCACCTAGGGCATCAAAGAGTAATAAAAAAAGGAAAACAAATTGCTAAAAGAAAAAAACTCAAATTTGGGCTAATGGTTTTTCAACCGTTACCAGTAATGTTTTTTAACAAAAAATTAAAAAATTACAGAATAGACTCCTTACAACAGAAAATTAATTCATCAAAAAAATACGGAATCGATTTTTTAATTGTTAAAAAATTTGATAAAAAATTCTCAAATATAAAAGCTGAAAATTTTATAGAAAACATTCTTTATAGAAAATTGAAAACTAAATTAGTTTTCATAAGTAAAAATTTTAGATTTGGCAAAAATAGAACTGGGAACATAAATCTGCTTAGAAAAAAAGAGAAACTTTTCAAATATAAAACTAATACAATTATTCCTTTAAATAAAAAAGGATTGATAATTTCGTCAACGCTAATAAGAAAAAATATTACAAAAGGAAAAATTGTTAATGCCAATAAAATGCTTGGTAGGCCATGGACAATAGAAGGCATTGTTAATAGAGGTGATAAGAGAGGAAGAAAAATAGGTTTTCCAACATGTAATATCGATTTAAGAAATTATATTTTGCCAAAAATCGGAGTTTATTCTTCGAAAATAATTATAAATAAAAAAGTTAAAAATAAAGGGATAGTAAATATAGGTTATAGGCCAACTTTTGGAAAAAACAAACTTGTGTTAGAAGCGCATATTTTTGATCTTAAAAAAAATTTATATGATAAAAAGATCAAAATAATGTTAATTAAATTTATTAGAAAAGAAAAAAAATTTAAAAATATTGCCCAATTAAAGAAACAAATTAAAAAAGATATTAAAGACGCAAGATAAAAAAGAATGCCTGAAAATAATTTAAATCTTCCTAAAACCGCCTTTTCTATGAAGGCAAACTTACCAGTTAAAGAACCTAAAATTTTAGAGTCTTGGGACAAAAGCAAACTTTATGAGAGATTAAGAAAAAAATCTTCAGGAAAAGAAAAATTTGTACTTCATGATGGACCACCTTATGCAAACGGCCATATCCATATGGGCACAGCATTGAATAAAATTTTAAAAGATATTGTTACAAAATTTCATCAAATGGATAACAAAGATTCAATTTATGTTCCAGGATGGGACTGCCATGGACTGCCCATTGAATGGAAAATTGAAGAAGAATATAAAAAAAAGAAAAAAAATAAAGATGAAGTTCCAACTAAGGATTTTAGAAAGGAATGCAGGGAATTTGCAGAAAAGTGGATTGTTATACACAAAAAAGAATTTAAAAGATTAGGAGTTATTGGCGACTGGGAAAATTATTATTCAACTATGAGCTTTGATGCAGAAGCTCAAATTGTAAGGGAACTTGGAAAATTTCTTTTAGAAGGGAGTCTTTACAGAGGATTTAAACCAGTATTATGGTCCACAGTTGAAAAAACAGCGCTAGCTGATGCTGAAGTAGAGTATAAAGATCATAAGTCAAATACTATTTATGCAGAATTTCATGTAAAAAAATCAGATAAAGACTTTTTAAAAAATACTTCAATTATTATTTGGACAACGACTCCATGGACAATTCCTGCCAACAAAGCTTTAGCTTATAATAAAGAAATTAATTATTCCGTCTTAGAATTTAATAATAAAAAGATTGTTGTTGCTGAAAAGTTAGTAGACTCGGTAATAGAAAGTTGCGAAATAGGAAAATTTAAAATTATAAAATCTTTTAAAGGGGATATATTTAAAAATACCATTTGTTCACATCCTTTTAAAAAATTAGGTTATACTTTTGATGTTCCAATGCTTGAGGCAAATTTTGTAACTCTTGAGCAAGGCACTGGTATTGTTCACTGTGCTCCTAGCCACGGCCCAGATGATTTTAATTTGTGCCTCAAACACGGAATGAAAGCTATTGAAACAGTCAATGATGATGGCAAATACACGAAGAACATACCTGTTTTTGAGGGAACACATGTTTTTAAAGCAGATGAAATTATTATAAAAAATTTACAAGAACAAAAAAACCTTTTAGGTAGCGGTACCTTGGTTCATAGCTATCCTCATTCTTGGAGATCCAAAGCACCTTTAGTGCATAGAGCAACACCACAGTGGTTTATTTCAATGGAGAGTCACAAACTGAGAAATAAAGCTCTAAACTCTATTGATCAGACTGAATTTTATCCGGAAAAAGGAAAAACAAGAATAAGGTCTATGATCGAAACACGTCCTGATTGGTGTATTTCAAGACAAAGGTCGTGGGGAGTTCCTTTACCCATTTTTATAAACAAAAAAACAAATGAACCTTTAAGAGACTCTCAAGTCGTAGAAAATATAGCTAAGATTTATGAAAAAGAAGGATCCGATTGTTGGTTTGACGATGATCCACAAAAGTTTTTGGGAAAAAAATATAAAAAGGAAGATTATACAAAATCAAATGATATAGTAGAAGTATGGTTTGATAGTGGGTCTACTCACTCTTTTGTTTTAGAAAAAAGAAAAGATTTAAAATGGCCTGCATCGATGTATTTAGAAGGTTCAGATCAACATCGTGGATGGTTTCATTCATCACTTTTAGAGTCTTGTGGCACAAGAGGTAGAGCTCCCTTTGACAGCATTTTATCTCACGGCTTTGTTGTTGATGGAAAAGGTATGAAAATGTCAAAATCTGCTGGCAACATTATCTCGCCAGAGGAAATTTTAAAGAAATATGGTGCAGATATTTTAAGATTATGGGTTGCCTCATCTGATTACGCTGAGGACCTGAGAATTGATCATTCTATATTAGAACAACATGCTGAGTCTTATAGAAAAATAAGAAATACTTTTAGATTTGTTTTAGGGAATTTAAGAGATGATTTTAGTCAAAAAGATTTTAAAAAAATAAAAAATAAGGAATTTCCTGAGCTTGAACAAATAATCTTGCATAAGCTTTTTGTTTTAAACGAAGAGATCAAAAAAAATTTAAAAGAATATAATTTCCATAAACTCCAAAAAGATCTTTTAAATTTTTGTGCTTTAGATCTTTCTTCGTTTTATTTTGATATAAGAAAAGATACCTTGTACTGTGACGATTTAAATTCAAAAAAAAGAAAATCTTGCATTGAACTACTAAATATAGTCTTAGAATGTTTAATTAAGTGGTACGCTCCAGTTCTATCATTCACCACTGAAGAAATTAATGAATTAGTTCAAAAAAATAAAAAAACAAGTATTCATGAGGAAAACTTTCCAGAAATTCCCGGTAACTGGAAAAATGAAGATTTATTTAAAAAATGGGAAAAACTTTTAAATATTAGACAACAAGTTAACGTTGCAATTGAAGAAAAGAGATCAAGCAAAATAATTGGCTCAAGTTTAGAAGCAGATGTAGAAATTACTCTATCAAAAAATGAATTTGATATTTTAAACAAAATAGATGCAAAAGAATTGTTTATTACATCTAATGTTACTCAAAATATTTCTAAAGAAAAGGATATATCAATAATTGTAAAAAAAGCAAAAGGAACGAAATGTTCTAGATGTTGGAAGATTGTACCCGAGGTCAAAGATGAAAAATGTCCAAGATGCTTGAAAATAAAATAAAGATAAAAAAAATTGATATTTTTAGTATTTTATTAATATTACTCCTTTTTGGGTTAGATAGATTTACAAAAATACAATCGATAAAATTAATTGAATCTGCAAAAGGAGATATTTTTTTGAATGATTTTTTAAATATTACTTTAAATTGGAATACAGGAATTGCTTTTGGATTATTAAGCACAAATACCAATTTGTTTTATCATTCAGTTTCTGCCTTAATTTTGTTAATTATTGTGTATCTAATCTATCTTATGGTCATTTCGGATAATTTTGGAAAAATAGTAATTTCGTTAATAATTGGAGGTGCGATCGGAAACTTATATGACAGACTAACTTATTTTGCAGTACCAGATTTTATAGATTTCCACATAAGCGACTTTCACTGGTTCACATTTAATTTTGCTGATATTTTTATATCTTTAGGGATTTTTGGTATGATAGTTAAAGAGTTTTTATTTAGTAAAAAAATATGAAATATTTCAATATAATATTATTACTTGCTACTTTAATTTTATTTAATCATTGCCAAGGATTGAGAGACTCTTTGGAGGGTAAGAATATTAAAACAACGGATGAATTTTTGGTTAAAAAAAAGGACCCATTAATTTTACCGCCGGATTACGATAAACTTCCGATGCCAAAGTCTGAAAAAAGTAGAGAAACAAAATCATTACAATCAGTATTTAAAAACTCAGAGCAATCAGATGAAAAATCAGGCGCTACTTCAGAATTAGAGAAAATAATATTAAAAGAGCTTAGAAAAAATCAATAGAATGATTTCAGGTTTAAATATTAAAAAAAAAATTTTTGAAAATTATAATTATTTGTATAAATCTTTTTTACCCGAAAAAAAATATAATTTTGATTTCAAAAAAATTAAAAAATATAAAAAATATAAAAATATAGTAATTATAGGAATGGGAGGTTCAATTCTTGGATCAAAAGCTATATATTCTTTTTTAAAATATAAAATAAAAAAAAACTTTATTTTTCTCGATAACCTTGATCAAAATCTAATTAAAAATATAAAAAAAGAAAAAAATTTAAACAAAACATTATTCATAATAATATCAAAATCAGGAAATACTATTGAAACTATAATTAATTTAAGTAATTTTAATTCTTTTTTAAAAAAAGATAACGTAATAATTATTTCAGAGAATAAAAATAATATTTTACTTAATTTTGCCAAAAAAAAAAAATTTACTTTTATTAAGCATAATCATTTCATTGGAGGACGGTATTCAGTTTTATCAGAAGTAGGAATGATACCGGCATATTTAATGGGTTTGAGTCCATTAAGATTTAAAAAAAATTATCAAAATATTTAAATAATAAAAAAAAATTACAAGAAACATTTAATCACGCAAAAAAAATTAACAAAGAAAGACCAAAAGCCCTTATTCTTTTAAATTATATACCAGAATTAAACGATTTCTTATTTTGGTGTCAGCAACTATTAGCCGAAAGTTTAGGTAAAAATAAAAAAGGATTTATTCCTATAATCTCAAATGCACCAAAAGATCACCATAGTCTATTACAACTTTACCTAGATGGACCTAAGGATAAATTTTTTTATGTTTTTAGTTTTGAGGGCGCAAGAGATCCCAAACTTAATTGCAATATGTTTGAAAAAAAAATTTCTTATTTAAATAAAACAACTTATGAAAAATTAAAATTATTTCAAAAAAAAGCATTTTTAGCTATTTTAAAAAAAAACAAAACTCCATTTAGAGAAATAAAAATAAAAAAATTTGATGAAGAAACTCTAGGCCAATTATTTTTGATATTTATTTTTGAAACAATCACTCTGGGTAAAATAATGAAAATAAACCCATTTGACCAACCAGCAGTCGAACAAGTTAAAATTTTAACAAAGAAATTTTTAACTTAGAATAATCTGCCAAAAAAAATCTCTGAGCGCCCATAAATACGTTTGTCAATAATATTTATATGGTCTTTTAATTTATTTTCAGATTTTATTTCTCTATGAATTACAAATATATGATTATTATTCGTAATTTCTTGTATTTTTATTATTTTTATATTCTGTAAAAATTCTGTATTTTTGTAAGGTGGATCTAGAAAAATAATATTAAATTTATCATTTGGAGATTTTAAAATTTTTTTTTGAAAAAATTTAGAAACATCACAGGGATATAAAAAAGTTTTATTTTTTAATCCTATATTTTCAATGTTTTTTTTTAAATCTGTCAACGCATCTTTGTCTTGTTCAACAAAAAAAACTTTTGATGCTCCCCTGGATAAACACTCTAAACCAAAAGATCCTGAACCCGAATAAAGATCCAGTATATTTGAATTTTGAATATTTATATTAAAGTTGTTTGAATGACATAAAATATTAAAAATATTTTCCCTTACACTGTCCTTAAGAGGCCTAGTTTTAGTATTGTTAGGAAAATGAAGTTTTTTATTTTTAAATTTACCGCTTATTATCCTCATTATTATTTTTAATCGCCCTCCAACCTATGTCTTTTCTATAAAAACCATTAGACCAATTTATCTTTTTTAAATTTGTAATTGATTGCTTCCTCGCAATATATAATTCTTCATCCATACATGTAACATTTAAGACTCTACCACCGCTTGAAAAAATTTTTTTATCTTTCTCATATGTACCAGCATGAAATATTTGGTTATTTTCGTCTGAAATAATAAAATTTAAATTTTTGATTTCTTTATCTTTTACATAACTACCTGGATATCCGTTTGCACACAAAACAACTGTTATGCAATTATTTTTTTTCCATTCAATCTTTAATTCATTTAAATTATTATTTGTTGCATTGAATATAATTTCCCCAAGATCAGATTTTAATTTCATCATTAAAACCTGGCATTCTGGGTCACCCATCCTAATATTATATTCAATTAAATAAGGTTCTTCATTATTTATCATTAATCCTGCATATAAAATTCCTTTGTAAGGGTGACCATGAATCTTCAAAGCTTTTATTGTTGGCTCTATGATTTTATTTTTAATTTTATTTTCTAAATTATTGGTTAAAATTTTCGCAGGAGAGTAAGCTCCCATACCCCCTGTATTTGGACCAGTATCCCCCTCACCAACTCTTTTATGATCTTGAGCAGATCCAAAAAAATGATATGAGTTTTCATCAACGATTACAAAGTAACTCAACTCTTCACCTTGAAGAAACTCCTCCAAAACTACTTTTCTAGATGATTTGAATTTTCCATTTAAAATTTCTTGTGTTTTAATTTTTGCTTCTTCTATTGATTTGCATATAGAAACTCCCTTTCCAGCTGCTAAACCGTCGGCTTTAACTACAATTGGCGCCCCTATTTTTTTTATAAAAATCTCTGCCTCATTTAAATTATTAATGACTCCAAAATTTGCTGTTGGAATATTATTTTCTTTACAAATATTTTTCATAAAAGCTTTAGAACCTTCTAATTGGGAGGAGAATTTATCTGGTCCGAACACTTTAATAGATTTATTTTTAAGAAAATCCACAATTCCTCTAACCAAGGGTTCTTCTGGGCCAACAACAACAATATCTATATTTTTTCTTTTTAATATTTCATAGATAGCTTCAAAATTATTAATATCTTCAGAAATATTTTCTGCAATTTTTTTTTGTACCTGCATTACCAGGTATACAAATTATCTTATCTGTAATTTTAGATTGGCTTAATTTATAACAAATTGCATGCTCTCTGCCACCACTTCCTATCACCGCAAAATTCATATATTATTGATTTCCTAGATTAAATTAACATGAACAAAAATAAAGCAAAACTTAAATTTTACCCAAATCGTTTTGATATTATTGAAAATGGAGATTATACAGTTTGTGCAGTTTCAGGAAAAAAAATACTTTTAAATGAATTAGTATATTGGAATGTTGAACTTCAAGAGGCCTATTTTTCACCGAAAGAAGTTAAACAAAGATATCAAGAGATTAAAAAAAAATAGTATATTTATTTCCATCTGCTATGAGTCCAAATCCATTGTCCTGGACTTCTTAAAATCATTTCCTCAATTTTTTTATTTATACTTAAAGTAATATTTTTCTTATCCTCATCAAGATTTTCAGTCTTGGTATATCCAAGCGGTTCTTGCACCTCCATATAAAAAGAATTATCCTTCTCTCTCCTCAAGTATATTGGAATAATTTCTAAATCGAATTTCAGTGATAACTGAGCTGGAATGGTTGTTGTATGAGCTGGTATTCCGAAAAAAGGAAACCTTTCTGACTCACCAACTCTCTGATCAACCATAAGAGCTATAGAGGTATTTTTTTTTAAATAACTAATAGTTTCTCGTGTTCCAACCAACCCTTTTTTAATCTGGTTTCTACAAATATATTTTTTTCTTAGATAAATCATTATTGGATTTAAAAAAATATTATTGAGAGGTCTGTAAATTGTAGCAAGATTAATATTTCTCTTTTCTAGTTCCATGGCCATCATTTCGAAATTTGAGAAGTGTCCAGAAATAAATATTACTGGTTTTTTTCTATCACTTATTTTTTTTAGTATCTCCTCTCCTTTAACCCGTATATGCGGTTTTTTAAATTTATTTAAACGGAAATCTTTCAAAAAAATATATTCTGCAAGTACCAAACCGTAGTTTGACCACATCTTTTCAATTATATCATTGATGGCTTGATCAGAATGTTTTTTAAAAACATTAGAAATATTTTTTTTAATTAATTTTTTTTTTCTAAAAATAAAACCTATTTTTTTTAATAAGAAGGAACCTATTGTTCTCGCAAAACTAATGCCGATTACTTTAAATAAAAAAAATAAAAGATATATAAAAAAAGCTTCTATTATATATTTTACATATTTTAAAATCTTCATTTCAGAATTTTACTCAAATGTTTAAGAAATTCTTCTTCTCGATCAATATTGACTTTAATTGGAATAAAACTAAATCTTTTTCTTTTAAATTGACTGATTCTAAGGAAGTCTTTTTCAGTTGTTACAAGTTTTCCATTATATTTTTCCTCAATTTTTAAAAGATTTTCTAAATCATCATCCGAATAGTTATAATGATCAGGAAATTTTATCTCTTTAATAACATTCAATCTATTTGCTTTTAATAAATTAAAAAAATTTTCTGGATTGCCTATTCCAGCAAAGCAAACCAATTTCCTATTTTTTAATTCACCAAAATTTTTTAAATAATAATTAAAATAAAAAAATTTCAAATTAACATTGTATTTTTTTAATTTATCCTCGAATTCGTTATTTTTCTTCCCATTTATAAGAACTATATTACAATTTTTTATTTTCGATAAATTCTCTCTGAGAGGACCAGATGGTAAGGTTAAACCATTTCCTACTAATTGCTCATTATTAAAGCAGACTAAATTTAAATCCTTTTTTATGCTGTTATCCTGGTATCCGTCATCTAAAATGGCAAAATTAAAATCCTTATTAATTGCCTCTTCAATTCCCAATCTTCTAGTATCAGACACAATGACTTTGGAATTTTTTTTTAAAAGTTCGATTTCATCAATATGATTTTTATAATTTTTTTTTATTATTACAGGTTTGCAAATCTCTGATAGCAATTCTTTACATTTTATACTTATTGGTGTTTTTCCAGTCCCCCCTATATAAATATTTCCAACACAAATAACTGGTATAGAAAAACCTATTTTTTTTACAAAAAGATTTTTAATAAAAATAATTATTTGATAAAAATATGAAACTGGTAACAGTAGAATCGAATATATTGTTGGATAATTTTTGTCCCAAAATTCTGGTTTATATATTTTCATTTAATAAAAGCCTGATATTCTTTTACTGTATTGATAAAAATTTCATTACTATAGTTTATCAATTTATCTATTTTTTCTCTATTTCTATCCGATTCAAACTTAAAGTTCTCAATTAATTTTTCTGCTAAAACATCAGGATTGTTTTCTATTTTTTCTGCAATTTTTTCATTATTAAGATAGTCGTAGATTTCTTGAAAATTAGAAACATGTGGACCATGAAAAATATGACAACCCATTTTTGCTGCATCAATAGGGTTTTGACCACCATCTTCTTTTAGTTTTTCTATCAAGGATTTTCCTATGAATATTTGCTTGAATCTTTTTAAATATTTATTAACTGAGCCGTAATAATTTACTAATACAATTTCAGAAGATTTATCAATTTTCTGCTTTTCATTTTTTATCTGAACACTTAAACCTGTTTTTTTTAAATCTAAGTAGATTTTTTTCGTTCTATGAATATGTCTTGGTATAATTACGGTAATAACGTTATTGAAGGTTTTTTTTAGGATTTTATGTACTTGTGAACAAAAAATTTCTTCACCCGAGTGTGTACTAACTGCACACCATACCTTGCTTTTAATATCCGAATTTATTTCATCTATTTCTGCTTTACTTAATTGGTTCAAATGAGAACAAAATTTAATATTTCCAAAATATTTAATATTTCTAACTTTAAAATATTTTAAGTATTCCACAGTTTCTCTATTTGAAGAGATTGAAACTGATACGGATTCAAATACTTCTGAAGCAAATCTTTTTACTATTTTCCATCTTTTAAAAGTTTTTTTTGTGATTCGTGCATTTAGCAAAAAAAATGGTAAGTTTTTTTTTTTAATTTTAAAAAAAATATTTGGCCATATTTCAGAGTCAACAAAAGATACAATGTCAGGTCTCCAATTTTTAAAGAAATTTTCAACCAAAAAGTTCGAATCATACGGAAGGAACTGATGCAAGACTCTATTATTTTTTCCATATTTTTTATTAAATTCGTTAAATGAGCTTAAAGTTACGGTAGTAACTAAAAAGTTGAAGTTTTTATTTTTTTCCAAAAAGAAATCTATTATTGGGAAAACTGAATTTAATTCTCCAATACTTGCTGCGTGAAACCAAAACAAATATCCATCTGGTCTACTAATTTTTTGGGGTAAAATTTTCTGTTTATATTTATTTTGGTGCTCTTTTTTAAAAAATATTCTTAAAAAAATTATCAAACAATAAGGTAAATAAAAAATTGTAATTAAAAAGTTATACAAAACTTTGAACATAATATTTCAAATCACCTGCTTACTATAAAGACTTTTATAATCTTTGGATTTTTCTAAAAGCTCATCATGTTTTCCTGTTCCAATAATATTTCCATCTTTCATAACTACAATATTATCAGCTTTTTTTATTGTAGATAATCTATGCGCTATAACCAATGTAGTTTTATTTTTTGTTAAATTAAAAATTGCATTTTGAACCTTTTCCTCTGACTCTGCGTCTAAAGAAGATGTAGCTTCATCTAATAAAATAATAGGTGAATTTTTCAGAATAGCTCTAGCTATAGACAACCTTTGTTTTTGCCCACCGGAAAGCCTAACACCATTTTCTCCAATAGCCGTAGAGTATTTTTCCGGCAAAGAATCAATAAATTCATCAGCAGCAGCTAACTCGCAAGCCTTTTTAATTTCATCTGGTTTTGCATCAAATTTTGCATATTTTATATTGTTTTCTACAGTGTCATCAAACAAAACTATATCTTGACTAACTAGTGAAATTTTATTTCTTAAAGAATATAAAGAAATCCCAAATGTGTCTTGATTATCTATAAAAATTTTTCCCTTTTGTTGTTGATAAAATCTGGGTATCAAATTCATTATAGTGCTTTTACCTGCTCCACTGTGTCCTACTAGTGCAGTTATTTTTTCACCAACAATATTTAGGTTAATATTTTTTATCGCACTATCTCTGCCTGTTTTGTATTGAAAACTAACATCTTCAAATCTAATTTCTGCTTTTTTTATCTCTATCTTTGGAAGTTTTTTATCATCTCGAATCTGAATTTTTTCGTCAATTAATTTAAAAATTCTTTCAGAGGCAGCAGCACCTTGATAAATCGACATATTTAAAGTAGCTAAAGATCGGACAGGTTGATAAGAAAGCATCATGGCTGCCAAAAAAGAAAAAAAATTATTTATTCCGATTTCTCCTGCAGCTATTAAAAAACCCGCAAAATAAATAAACCCAGCTATCATTATTCCAGTTAGTGTTTCCATTATAGGTGTTGCCCTAATTAATATTGTCCCTATTTTAATTTGTTTCTCAGCCATATCTTTAATTGCAAACTTAGACTTTTCTCCTTCTATTTTTTCTCTTTGGTATATTTTGATAATTTTTGAGCCTCTTAATATTTCAGTAAGCAGAGTTGTAAAATTACCTGCTGATATCGCACTTTGTGTTGTAGCCTTGCCCATTCTCTTACCCAAAGTTTTTGCAAAAAAAGCCGCAAGTGGCATCATTATTATTGAAAATAAAGCAAGCTTCCAGTTTTGATAAAACATTACACAAAGCAAAGTAATTAAGGTTAAAGTATCCTTCATCAAATTAAGAAACCCAGTGCTGATTAAACTCTGAATTTGACCAACGTCGTACAAGAAACTAGAAATATATTTACCCGAATGTTTTGACTCAAGGCTTTGCGTATCTGACAACAATATATGTTCTGCCATTTCACCCTGAATTTTTTCTATTACTCTATATCCAAGTACGATTATATTGTATCTTGCGAGGTACAAAGAAACCCCTTTAGCGGTAAACACTATAATTATTACAATAGGAATTAAAGCTGCATATGTCTCGTCTTTATCTATGAAGATTTTTTTCACGGCAGGATCTAATAACCAGGCAATTGCCGAAGTGGTTCCAGCTACTATGACCGAGAGCATAAGAGCTAAAAAAATACGCCACTGATGCTCTTTAACATAATTTTTATATAATCTTTTTAGATAAAACTTAATTTGTTCTAATTTCATAAATTTTCAGCTGCCATAATAAAAATTGTTAAAAAAAGTATCAGACCCGAAATATTATTTATTTTAAAAGCCCTTAAGCATGTATCCGGTTTTTTAGGATCAAAAATTTTTATTTGGTAAAAAAGACTAATCATAAAAAAAAGCAAAAGTATTAAAAAATAATTTCTTTCTAGTTCCGTGATCACAAAAGATATAAATAACGAACTAATTAAATAACAAATCCCTATAAAAAGTTTAAGATTATTCTTAAACTTTATTGCTGTCGATTTTATACCAATAATTTCATCATCCAAAGCATCTTGTGCTCCATAAATCGTGTCATAACCTAGTGTCCAAAATATGGCTCCAAAATAAAGCATTATTGGTAAATAATTAATATTATTATTTATTGAGGTCCAAGCCATTATAATTCCCCAATTAAAAGTAAAACCTAAAAATAATTGCGGCCAATAAGTATAACGTTTCATAAAAGGGTAACTAAAAGCAAATATCATTGAAAATATTCCAAGGCATATTGTTAAAAGATTGAATTGAATTAAAATTAAAAAGGCAGTAGAGCAAAGAATAACAACATAAATCCACGCCAACTTTTTATCAAGAGATCCTGAAGCAATAGGTCTTTTTTTTGTTCTAAAAACTTTTTTGTCGATTTTTTCATCTACGATATCATTTACTATACATCCAGCACTTCTCATTAAAACAGATCCAAAAAAGAAAAGAATAAGGTGATAAAAAAAAATATTTATATCTTGATTAAAATAGTTTGCGAGTGACAACCCCCATGCACATGGCCAAAATAACAATAAAAAACCTATAGGCTTACTTAATCTAGTAACATTAATGAAGTTTTTAAGGTGCAAGGACATTATTAGTTCTTGTAAATACCAAACACTAAATACATAATCAATCTATTCGATATGAACATAGATTATACCGTTACAGCATTAATGTTCCCAGCAATTCCTCTTATTATGACAGTCTACAGTAATAGATTTCATACATTGAGTGCTTTAATAAGAAAGCTTCACGATGAACACGTTTTTGAAAAACATATTCCCCCAGAATGGGAAAAACAACTCATCAACCTAAGTCATAGAGCAAATTATTTAAAATATGCAATTGGTTTAGCCAGTCTTGGTTTCTTATTTAATATGCTAACTGTTTTGTGTTTGTATCTAGATAAAATTCTTATTGCTAGATTAATCTTTGCTAGTTGCTGTATATCTATGATTTTCTCTATACTTTTATTTTTGTTAGAAATTTTTTTGTCTACAAATGCGTTAAAATTACATTTGTCAGATATGAAAATAGATGGGAAATAGGTTCTATGAAAATTAATGCAATTAGAGCTTTTATAATAGCGTCAGTAGTAATAATTCTTTTATATGCTCTTGGGTTATTTTTGCCTATAATTTTAACTTCTAATTAATTATGTTTAGTAAACCAATAATATTAATAATTATACTAGTTCTTTTGTTGATATTTTATTTTGTCATTAGAATGGGAGCTGGAAAGAAAGAAGAAATAGAAGACTCTCAAAGACTAACCAAATATCTTTTTGGGGTAAGGATACTGATTCTTATTTTGGCTGTTGTCGGTTTAATTTTGTGGTTTTTGCTTTAAATTTTTTGAATATACTAACTTTCCAAATTTTAACTTTTCTTCATAAGACCTTTCGAAAGTTTTAAGTTGAGACTCACTCATTCTTTTTTTTAGCATATATAAATTCTCTAATTTCCATTGATCTTTAGTATTTGGATCTTTCCAAATTTTTTTATCTTCATCTGTTCTTGCACAACCATAACAGAATCCAGTCACAGGATCGCTTTTGCAAATACTTATACAGGGGCTTATTATTTTTTTATTATTCATTACGGTATCAATACAGCTGGTCCTATAATTTTTCTTCCTTCAAGATCCTCATGAGCTCTCTTTGCTTCAGATAATGAATACTCTTTAAAGATTTTAATTTTAACTTTACCAAATTTAATTTTATCAAATAATTCTTTTCCAGCATCTTCAAGATTTTTACCTGTAAGATAATTTTTCAATGAAGGCCGGGTAAAAAATAATGCTTTAGGCTGAATACTTTTTGGTACACTGATCGGATCAAGTGGTCCTGAAGAATTCCCAAATGAGACCATCATTCCTCTTTCTTTTAATGAATTAATAGAACCTAAAAAAGTATCTTTACCTACACCGTCGTAAACAACATCTGCCCCTTTTCCATTGGTAATCTCAAGAACTTTTTTGTCAAAACTTTCTTTTTTATAATTAATTACAAAATCACAACCGTATTCTTTTGCTATATTTATTTTTTCTTCAGTTCCAACAGTACCAATGATTTTGCAGCCTAAACTTTTAGCCCACTGACAAAAAATTTGGCCAACACCTCCTGCTGCCGCATGAAATAAAATTGTTTCACTTGCTCCCGGTTTGTATGTCTGGTTTAAAAGATAATAAGTGGTTAAACCTTTGGTCATAATCGAAGCTGCTATTTTATGATCTATTTCATCTGGCACTTTTAAAGCAATATCAGCTGGAATATTTCTTAATTGAGAATATGCACCTAATGGCTGAGCCGCATAAGCGACTTTGTCTCCTTTATTAATTTTTTTAACATTAGAACCAACTTCTTCTACAACGCCCGATCCTTCCATACCAATACCGCTCGGTAATTTAACAGGATAGAGACCTGATCTATGATAGGTATCAATAAAATTTAAACCTATTGCATAATTTTTTATTTTAATTTCATTTGGCCGAGGACTCTTAACGTCCACATCTTTTAATTCTAAGACTTCTGGACCACCTGTCGTATTAATAATAATTGATTTTGGCATTTTTACTTATATAAATTCTTCATGACATCAAAAGCAAGACTTTTTTATTCTCAAGAACTTAAAAAAGGTCTTATTTCTAAACTTTCAAAAAGCCAATCACATTATATAAAGAATGTTATGCGATTAAAACAGGGAGACATAGTTTCTCTTTTTAACTCTATTAATGGTGAGTGGGATGTTACTATCATTAACCACGAAATGGAATTAATAGAATTCGAAGTTGAAAAATTATCAATTCCACAAAAAAAAGAGAATAATATATGGCTAGCTTTTTCACCTATTAAAAAAATTTCACAAGACATAATGTTTCAAAAGACAACAGAACTGGGAATTCAAAATTTTTTCCCCATTCTTTGTGAGAGAAGTATTGTAAGGGATATTAATATTGAAAGGGCTAAGAAAATTGTTATCGAAGCGAGTGAACAATCAAACAGAATTTCTGTACCTGAAATTTCAAAAATTCAAAATTTAAAAAATTTTCTCAAAAATTTCCCAGAAAATGGATATCTTATTTTTTGTGACATAAATTGCGAGTCAAGTAATTTGAAAAATATTTTAACAGTAAAATATCCTGTTTGTATTTTAATTGGCCCGGAGGGAGATTTTTCCGAAAAAGAAAGACAATTAATAGTTGATCACAAAAGAACCATTTCAATCTCATTAGCAAAGAATATTTTACGTGCAGAGACGGCGGCGATTGCCGCAACCACAATTTTAAGTTATAACTTAAATTTTAACTAATTTATCCTTTAAATTTAGGCAGAATTTTACCTTGCAAAAGTGTCGCAAAACCTTATTAAACATGCATAAAGGGTTTATATATAGTAAATTCTAATTATGAGTACATCTTACGCATTACTTCTTGGTCTGGTCATTTTTTTGATCTTATTCATTTATTTCGTTTTCTTTTCAGTTTCTTTGAGGCTAGAAAAAAATGAAAATAAAGCTGAAATTGCAGTCAAAAGAAAATCAGTTCCATTTAGATGGAAGGACTTAATTGACCCTAAAAATAAAAAATTAGGATTTATAGATTTAGGAAATCATGTTCTTATAGCGGGAATTGTTCTTTTAGGAATTTTTATTATATCAAACGCATAACATGATAGTAGCAATAAGTATATTTTTAATAACAATCGGCTCAATAGCTTTTCATTTTTGGTCTCCTTGGTGGTGGACAGAGGTAGCATCGAATTGGGGCAATATGGATGATACTATAATCTTAACTTTTTGGATTACAGGAATTGTCTTTGTAGCTATATGTTTTTTTGTTGCATATTGTGTTTGGAAATTTAGCTATGATAAAAACAGAAGAGCCGAATATAAGCCTGAAGACAAAAAATTAGAGAGCAGATTAACCTGGGCAACTGCAATTGGGGTTGCAGCCTTATTGGCCCCAGGGTTGGTTGTGTGGAACCAATATGTGACTGTACCAGACAATGCTTACAAAGTTGAAGTTTTTGCTTATCAATGGGGTTGGAAATATAGGCTACCTGGCGAAGATAACATACTTGGGAAAACTGATATTAAATATATTACTGATGAAAATCCATTTGGATTAATTATTGAGGACCCCAATGGCAAAGACGATCTATTAGTAGACGCTCAAGAATTGCACGTTCTAAAAGACAGACCAGTTAAATTCGAACTTAGAACTATAGATGTGTTACACAATTTTTATGTGCCTCAATTTAGAGGGAAAATGGATATGGTACCTGGTATCATAACATATTATTGGCTGACACCGACAAGAACAGGTGATTTTGAAGTATTGTGCGCCGAGTACTGCGGTTCAGGGCACTATGCTATGAGAGGAAGAGTAATCGTAGATGAAGAGCAAGATTACAAAAAATGGGAAGCAAAACAAATAACCTTTGAGAAAATGTTAGCAAAAAATCAAAAAAATGACAATTTGCAACTAGTAAAAAAGGATAAATAAACTATAAATAAATTAATATATGTCAGATGAATACGAACATAAGATAGAAGCAAAATCAGATTACGCTACCGACGCGTCTTCTGTTTCTACGCCAGATATAGATACAGTTCCAGATGCGGAACTGCCAGATCAGGAGCTCTATCATTCACACAGTTGGTGGACCACGTATGTATTTTCACAAGACGCAAAATACATTGGTATTCAATATGCATTAACAGCAGTGGGGACAGGTCTCTTAGGTTTAGTTTTATCTTGGTTAATGAGAATTCAATTAGCTTTTCCAGGTTTAGGCTGGCTTGATCCCGCAGCTTATTATCAGTTCGTAACAATGCATGGAATGATAATGGTAGTTTATCTATTAACAGCATTATTTTTAGGAGGCTTTGGAAATTTATTAATACCATTAATGTGTGGTGCTAGGGATATGGCCTTTCCTTATGTAAACATGCTAAGCTACTGGGCGTTTGTTGTCGCTGTTTTAGTTTTACTTGCAAGTTTCTTTGTACCTGGCGGACCAACAGGAGCGGGTTGGACGCTTTATCCTCCCCAGGCAATTACTGCCGGAACTCCCGGAAGTGATATGGGTATAATTTTAATGCTGATTTCTTTAATACTTTTCGTAGCAGGTTTTACAATGGGGGGATTAAACTACATAATTACAGTACTACAGTTGAGAGCTAGAGGGATGACTCTTATGAGGCTTCCACTAACGATTTGGGGAATTTTTACAGCAACAGTCTTAGCGATGTTTGCTTTTCCAGCTTTATTAGTTGGTTGTTTGATGATGACATTAGACAGTCTACTTGGAACGAGCTTTTTTATGCCGGCCATGGTTTCGCTAGGAGAAAAATTAACGCATGAAGGGGGAAGTCCAATCTTATTTCAGCATCTATTTTGGTTTTTTGGTCACCCAGAAGTTTATATTGTTGCTCTACCAGCCTTTGGAATAGTTTCTGATTTGCTTTCAGTGCACTCAAGAAAAACAATTTTTGGTTACAGAATGATGGTTTGGGCTATAGTGGGAATTGGTGCTTTGAGCTTTTTTGTTTGGGCACACCATATGTATGTGAGTGGAATGAATCCTTGGTTTGGCTTCTTTTTTGCAACAACGACACTCATAATTGCGGTGCCTACTGCAATAAAAGTTTATAATTGGATACTTACTTTATGGAGAGGAAATATCCAACTATCGCTACCGATGTTATTTTCTCTTGGATTTATAGTCACTTTTTTAAATGGAGGATTGACAGGATTATTCTTAGGCAATGTAACGGTCGATGTTCCATTGTCCGATACATATTTTGTAGTGGCTCACTTCCATATGGTGATGGGTATTGCACCTATTCTTGTTATTTTTGGAGCAATTTACCACTGGTATCCATTGATAACAGGCAGGATGATGAATGAAACTTTAGGAAAAATTCATTTTTGGGTTACGTTTATAGGTTCATATGCAATCTATTTCCCAATGCACTATCAAGGTTTTGTTGGTGTCCCAAGGAGATATTTTGAAATCTATGATAGTCCATATATCGATACATCTACACTTCTTTTAAATAAATTTATAACCATTGCAGTTCTAATAGTTGGCGCAGCACAATTATTGTTTTTATATAATTTAATTGTTAGTGCTCGACTAGGAAAAAAATCAGAGAAGAATCCTTGGAAAGCAAACTCATTAGAATGGCAAACACCTCAAATGCCGCCAGAGCATGGTAATTGGGGCAAGGAACTTCCTAAGGTTTATAGATGGCCTTATGATTTCAGCGTACCTGGAGCTAAAGAAGATTATATTCCACAAAACCAGCCTCCAAGTGAGATAATAGGAGCGAAAGTTGAGAAAACGTGAGCAAAAGGAAAAGCATTTTTCAATTACTAACTGAAAAGCCTTGGGAAAAAGATCAAATAGAGGCAGATAACAAACATCAAGGTCAAACAGTAAATTTAAGCAAACATAAGTTAGGCCTAAGAACAATAATGGCTGCAAGCACGGTTTTGTTCTCACTATTTATAGTGGCATATTCAGATCGTATGCTAATAAGCGATTGGAAAAATATGCCTGAACCATGGTTGCTTTGGCTGAATACTATAATTTTAGTAATAAGCAGCTTAGTTTTTCATATTACAACGAAATATGCTCAAAAAGATTTTTTTGATAAAACAAAAAATGGTTTATACTTTGTTGGTTTTCTTGCTTATTCTTTTCTGATCGGTCAGCTTATAGTTTGGTATCAACTTATGAATACTGGATACTATGCTACTACTAATGTTGCTAATGCTTTTTTTTATTTATTTACAACAATTCACGGTCTTCATATAGTTGGAGGTATTTACTTTTGGGGCAAAACTACTTCAAAATTTATTAAGAGGACTTATGAAAAGGAAGAGACAAATAATTTAATTGAAACTTGTGCTGTATATTGGCACTTTTTATTAGCTGTTTGGATTGTGCTTTTTGGATTAATGTTATCAACTTAAGGAAAATTCATTATGTCAGACTCATCATTAGAAAATCTTCCTAAAGGCTGGAAAAGTGTACCAAGCGATTTAGGATCAGACCAAACAGCCTTTAAGGGTGTTCAGTGGGGTAAAGCAATGATGTGGATATTTTTGTTAAGTGACACATTTATTTTCAGCTGTTTTTTAATATCATACATGAAGGGAAGGGCTTCAACTGTAGTTGATTGGCCAAATACTAGTCATGTGTTCTCATTGGATTTTATGGGCGTGCCTGTACCATTGCTTCTAATCGCTATTATGACTTTCGTGCTTATCACTAGCAGCGGAACTATGGCGTTAGCGGTTAAATATGGTTATGAAAAAAATAGAAAAATGTGTGGCTGGTTTATTCTTGCCACAGCAATTGGTGGGCTAACTTTCGTAGGCATGCAGGCTTATGAGTGGTCTAAATTGATACATGAAGGGGTAAGGCCATGGTCAAATCCTTTTGGCGCCGCTCAATTTGGATCTTACTTTTTCATGATAACCGGTTTTCACGGAACCCATGTATCTATAGGTGTAATATTTCTTTTTATTTTTGCCAGAAAAGTATTTAGAGGAGATTTTGATACAGGAAGACGGGGATTTTTTACAACAATGAAATCAGACTATGTCTCAATTGAAATATTAGGTCTTTATTGGCATTTTGTGGATTTAGTATGGGTTTTTATTTTCGCTTTCTTCTATCTTTGGTAAGGTTAAATAATGAGTCAAAATACTGAAATAAATAAAAATAAAGAGAAATCTGCAACAACACATAAGATAGGGATTTATCTTTGGATTTGGGGGCTTTTATTCGTTCTCAGTTTTTTTTCTTACATGGTTGATTGGTATCAATTTCAAGGTCTTTTAAGATGGTCACTAATTCTATTCTTTATGTTTCTTAAAGCAGGTCTGATAATGGCTTTTTTCATGCACCTTTTTTGGGAACGTTACGCTCTTGTAAATATATTGTTATGGCCAATGACAGCAATAGCATGTTTTGTTGGTTTAATGGTTGCTGAAGGAAAATATACATTTTTTTCAAGACTTATCTATTTCGTCTTAGGTGAATAATTAATAAGAGGATCGCAATTGCTTAATACTAATACAAATACCAGAGAGTTTAAATTCGACAGTATTCATTACACAAAAGCTTTATTTGAATTAATGAAGCCAAGAGTTATGTCTCTTGCTATTTTTACTTGTGTAGTAGGTTTTTTAATTGCACCTTTTAAAAGTACAGATTATTTATATGCGATTTTATCTATTATTGCCGTTGCCCTAGGATCTGGTGCTGCCGGTTCTCTCAATTGTTGGTATGAGGCCGATATTGATAAGGTTATGTCCAGAACTTGCTTAAGACCAATTCCAACTGGAAAATTAACCAAAAAAGAAGCACTTATTTTTGGCGTAATATCCTCTTTTGTGTCTGTGGGAGCTTTATATTTTTTTTCAAACTTCGTGGCGGCTTTTTTACTGGCCTTAACAATTTTATTTTATGTTTTTGTTTACACTATTTGGCTTAAAAGGAAGACACCACAAAACATTGTGATTGGTGGAGCAGCAGGGGCTTTGCCACCTGTAATTGGGTGGGCAATAGCTACCGGAAGTGTTTCGATCGAGCCAATTATTTTGTTTTTAATAATTTTTGTTTGGACACCATCTCATTTTTGGGCCTTAAGTCTTTTTAAGTCAGAAGACTATAAAAAAGCTAATATACCAATGTTACCAGTTACTTCAGGAGTAGAAACTACGAAGAAAAATATATTTGTATATTCAATTTTGCTATTCCCAGTAGCAATTGCCCCATACTATTTAGAATTTTTAGGCTTTATTTATTTGTTATTTTCATTTCCTTTAAGTGCGTACTATATTTTTATTTGTTTTAAACTTTTTAAAACAAAAGATAAAAAATCTGAAAAAAATATTTCTAAACAAATATTTGCTTTTTCAATTCTATATTTATTTGCAATTTTTATATCAATCTTAGTGGATAAAGTTGCTTAAAAATAAAAAATTAATCTTTGTATTAACAAGCCTGTTAGTTTTAATAATAATTATTTTTTATGTTCTTTTAAAAAATGAAAATAAGAACACTTCGCTAATTTCAACAAAATTAATAACAAGTGTTCATAATGATTTACCATTTAAATTTGATGCAGAAGAAAAAAATATCATTTTAAAACCAGGCGAAGTAAAAACCATTAATTATTCAGTCGAAAACTTAAGTACAAAAAGTATATCGGCAATGGCAACTTTCCAAGTTTACCCCCCCGAGCTAAAAGATTATATGACCAAAATGAACTGTTTCTGTTATGAAGAACAAACATTAAAAGGAGGGGAAAAAGAAAAATACGCGCTGGTTTTATTAGTTGACCCAAATGTGACAAAGAATATAAAAGAAGCTATAATTCAATTTGTTTATTTTAAAAAATGATAATAAATCCTTCAAATTCTGAAATTTTGACTATGTGTGCAGTCTGTATCTCAGATACTTCAGGTGGCCAAGTGGCCCTGATGGTTATTGTCTTATCATTTATACTATTAGGTCTATTAAATTTGTCCTGGAAAAAATATTTCAAAAAAGGACAGAAATCGACGTCTAGCTAGTGGAATATATAAGCACAAGGAATAAAAATTTAAGCTGTAATTTTAAGGAAATATTTCTGAGAGGTTTAGCTCCTGACGGCGGTTTATTTATACCTAAAGAAATTAAAAAATATAGTGAGTCAGAAATAAAAAAATTAAGCCGTTTATCTTACATAGATTTAGCAACAGAAATAATTTCTAATTTTTGTTCACCTGAATTAGAAAAAAATAATTTAGGAAATTTGATAAAAAAGTCTTATAAAAGTTTTTTAATCAAAGAGGTTATCGAAATAAAGAAAGTCGGTGATATTAATTTAGTAGAGCTTTACCATGGCCCAACATTGGCTTTCAAAGATATTGCAATGCAAGTTTTAGGCAATATGTATGACGAACTGAAGGTTTCATCTAATAGAGTGGTCAATGTGGTGGTCGCTACATCAGGTGATACCGGTTCTGCTGCAATTGCTGCTCTAAATGATAGAAAAAATATTAATGTTTTTGTTTTGCATCCGCACAACAAAATTTCAAAAATCCAAAGAAAAATCATGACAACTATTGGATCAGGTAATATTTATAATGTTGCTATAAAAGGAACTTTTGACGATTGCCAAAAAATAGTTAAGGAAATGTTTAATGAAAATACTTTCAGAGAAAAAATTAATATGTCTGGTGTTAACTCTATTAATTGGGCAAGAATAGTTTGTCAAATAGTATACTATTTTTATTCAGCATTTAAATTTCAAAATAAAAAAATAAGTTTTTCAGTTCCAACAGGAAACTTCGGAGATATTTATGCTGGATACATTGCTAAAAAAATGGGATTGCCTATAGAAAAATTAATAGTAGCTACAAATGAAAACGATATTCTAGAAAGAGTTATTAATTCGGGAGTTTATAAACCAAGCAAAGTAAAACCATCATTATCACCCAGTATGGATGTTCAAATATCAAGCAATTTTGAAAGACTACTTTTTGATGTACTAAATGAAGATGATAAAGAAGTATCAATATGCATGAATGATTTAAAATCCAAAGGTTCATTTTTGTTAAACAGAGAGCAGATAGCTATTATAAAGAAAGATTTCAGGGCTAAAAAAACGAATGATAAAGAAACTCTCGAAATAATAAAAAACTTTTCAAAAAAATATAATTTTGTACTAGATCCTCATACAGCGACTGCAGTTGGGGCCTCTAAAGATATAAAAGATGGTTCTGAAATTTTAATTTTGGGTACAGCTCATCCTTATAAATTCTTAGAAACAATTAAAATGGCAACATCACAGGAAGTAGAGGCACCAAAACAAATAGCACATTTAATGGATAAAAAAGAAAATTATGATATTTTAGAAAATAATATTAATGATATAAAAAACTATATATTAGGCAAAATATCATGAAAATAAAACCCGGTGATAAATTACCCGAATGTAATTTTTTTTACTTGGACGATGCGAATGAAGTTAAAAAAATTTCAACAAGTGATTTATTTAAATCAAAAAAAATAATAATTTTAGGTATGCCTGGGGCTTTCACAAAAACTTGCTCAGCAATTCATTTACCGGGGTATGTCAAAAACTTCGATTTAGCTTTAACAAAAGGAATAACAAAAATAATCTGTATAGCTGTTAATGATCCAAATGTAATGAAAGCTTGGGGCCAAAATCAAAACGTAGGTAATAAAATATTTATGATAGGTGATCCTTTCTGTAAATTTACTAAAGCTATTGGAGCTGAAGTAGACAAGTCAGCAAAAGGTTTAGGAATTAGATCCAATAGATATACAATGTTATTAGAAGATGGAGTTGTAAAAAAAATCGAAGAAGAAAAAGAAACCGCAACCTGCGAATTGTCTGCAGCAGAAAATTTCTTAAACAGAATTTAATTATTTAGTTGGAAGTTGATTATTTTTCCAACCAATTTTTTCTCCCCCGTCACCTCTAAAACCATCGGACACATTTAAACATTTAAATCCTTTTGCAGTCAACAATTCTGCCGCTCTCTGAGATCTATTACCTGATCCACACATTATAAGAATTTCACAATTTTTATCAATTTTCAAATTTTCAAATTCTTTTACAAAATTTTCATTAATAACTCTTCCTTGGAATTGAGATGATAAAAAATATGTTTTAATACCTATTTTATCACCATCGGGTTTTCCAATTTGATCCCACTCTTCTTTTGTTCTTACATCTAACAAAATACTTTTTGGTTTCTCTTTTATAAAGTCTTTGATTTTATTACTTGGAATTTGCTCGATCATTTATCTTTTTATAGCTCCTTGAGCAAGTTCATCAACAATATTATTATATTTATTTTGAGCGTGTCCTTTAACCCAAACCCATTTGATATCATGTTTTGATGATAAATCTTTTAACTTTTTCCATAACTCTCTATTTTTAACAGGTTTTTTTGATGCTGTTTTCCATCCATTTTTTTCCCATTTTTTTATCCAAGTTGTTATCCCGTCTTTTACATAAGTAGAGTCAGTGTAGATTAAAATTTCTGATTTTTTTTTGAATTTTTGAATAGCTTTAATTGGTGCTAGTAGCTCCATTTTATTATTTGTAGTATTTTTTTCACTACCTGATATTTCACCCTTAATTTCATCATCAATTAGAATTATAGCAGCCCAACCACCAGGACCAGGGTTTCCTGAACATGCCCCATCAGTATATATTTTATACTTCATTTTAGATTAGGTAATCCTCAAAACTTTTTGCACTTTTGTGAAATTCCAGTCTTTTAAGATATTCTTCAGGATCTTTTATTTTAACAACTGCATTATCGACTGTATTTAAATAATCAAATACCCTTGTCAGAAGAAATCTTAACGCCGCTCCTTGAGAAAGAACTTTAATAGCTTTTTTCTCTTCTTTAGAAATCTTTCTTATCTGATTATAACCTTCCATTAATTTTTTTGCTTTAGTCACATTAAAACTTAAATTTTGTTTTAATCCATCAAAACATAAAGCATTAAAACAGATTGCTATCTCAAATGCATAAAAGTCATTACAAGAAAAATAAAAATCAATAAAACCAGAAAATCTATTATTTTTAAAAAAAATATTATCATTAAAAAGATCGGCATGAATTATTCCGGAAGGTAAATTTTTTGGCCATTCTTTTTCAATATTTATTAAGTTAGCCTCTATTAATTTGGGAAGGTCAGGATGAATTTTATTACATTTATCTTTCACTTGAGTAAAAATTTTTCTCCAAGATTTAATGGATAGATCATTTTCTCGTTTAAAATTAAAATTTTTTGTTATTTCATGAAATTTAGCAATTTCTACACCTACAGTTTTACATTCTGAGGGTGACAAATTATTTTTTGATTTACCGTCTAAAAAACTAACAATCATAAATTTTTTATCGTTTAAATCTGATATATAATTGTTATTTTTATTTGAAATCGGTTTAGGGCAAATAAAATTTTTTTTACTTGTTTCCAACATTAATTTAGAAAAAAATGGAAGATCTGACTTATTTACTCTTTTCTCGTAAATTGTCAAAATATATTTCCCTTTTTCAGTCTCAATAAAATAATTTGTATTTTCAATTCCTTCTTTAATACCTTCAAATTTTTTTAAACTTCCTAATTTGTAATTCAGTAAAATATTATTCACTTGTTCTTTATTTAATTTTGTATATATAGCCATTTAATTTAGCTCTTTTGGTAATTTAAAAACTACTTTTTCATTGGCAGTTACAACTTCTTCAATGAAAACATTCATATCTTTTTTTATTTCTGAAATAAAATTTTGAACTAATTCTTCAGGAGCAGAAGCCCCGGAAGATAATCCAATAGTCTTACATTTTTTAATTTTTTCTAACGGAGCCTTTTTGCCATAAAAAATAAGCTCCGAATCTTTACAGCCTGATTTTTTTGCAACTTCAACTAATCTTGCTGAGTTTGAAGAATTTCTACTTCCTATAACAAAAAACATCTCACAGTTAGGAGCAATTTTTTTTACAGCAGATTGCCTATTTGTTGTTGCATAACAAATATCTTCTTTGATTGGACCTTTAATATCTGGAAATTTTAGCTTTAGAGCATCAATAATTTCCTTAGTATCATCTACTGAAAGAGTGGTTTGAGTTACATATGCCAATGGTTTATCAAATTTTAAATTTTTTATTTCCTCAACAGTTTCTATGAGCTTTATTGATCCAGAGGGCAGTTGACCCATAGTACCAATTACCTCAGGATGATTTTTATGCCCTATTAAAACAATATCAAAACCTTTTTTATAAAGTTGCTCAGTTTCACGATGCACTTTTGAAACTAATGGGCACGTAGCATCAACGTAAAAAATTTTTTTTAGTTTTGCCTCCTCAGGAACTTTTTTTGGAACACCATGTGCTGAAAAAATAACAGGTCTAGATATATCGGAAATTTCTGAGATTTCTTCTACAAAAATCGCGCCAAGTTTTTTAAGCGACTCCACTACATTCTTGTTATGAACTATTTCGTGCCTTACATACACTGGTGAGCCGTATTTATTTAAAGTCTTTTTAACTATTTCTATAGCTCTATCAACCCCAGCACAGAACCCTCTTGGTGCCGCTAAAAAAATTTTAAGTTCGTTTTTCATTTTTTTCAATTAAATATTCAAGCAATATATGCGGAAATGTTAATGACGCCAAACCAATAAATATTACTTTAATAACCACTTCATTCAAACCATATGAATTTGAAAGGAAAAATATGGCCAGCAAATATAATACTGCTGTAACAACTGTTAAAGGAAACGCCTTTCTAATAAAAGTTTTAATTCCAAATAAAAAATTACCAGGTTCTAATTCATAAGATATTGAAATGATGTGCCTTATTGAATGAAGGAAACAAAAATAGATTGTAAAAGCAATCAATGGATTAAAAACATAATTTATAATAAGGATCAAAAACATATCTAGAAATAAAATTTCAAAATCTTTAAATTTATTTTTGTAAACAAAATAAAAATAACTCAAAATACTTAAACCTAGAAAAAAATTTATTATCCAATGTTCATCTTTGAGGTAAATCAAAATTTTCTCACTTAAAAACAAAGTTTCAAAAATTTTTAACGTTTGATCAAAATGAAAAAAAAGTGGGGAAAATATTATCAATGAGCCTTTAATTAAATAAAAAAACTGATCGAGATTGGAATTACCTTTATTTAAGAATGAGGTATCTTCTCTGCCAAAATGATAGGATGCAACTAGCAAGAAAAGCAATAAAGTAAATGAACTATAAAGACTCCACAAAATAATTACAAAAGTCGCAATTAATATATAAATTATAAAGAATATTGATTTGTTATTTATCTTATAAATTATAAGTAATTTGTTTGCTTTATAATTATCCATAGCACCGTGAGATATTCCTATTGATAAAATGAAGAACAAACAGATAGATGAAATTAATAAATTATTCGAAAATTCAAAATTATTTCTAGTTATTAAGGCAATTATTGATATTACTATCGTTAAAACAGAGAAATAAAATGTATGTTTTCCGTAAATATTTTTTATCATTTTAATTAAAAAGAGATTTTATAAATATCCATTTTGGCATTTTAAAAATAACTACAATATCATCAATCAAATTACTTTTATTTGACAGAAATTTTATAATGCTGTTATTAAATATACCAAATAGATTAAAAAATAGTTTTGGCATTATTTCCGGATATTTATCCAAAACTTTCATGAATATTTTATCAAAAAAGTAATATTTTTTCTTAATTTGAAATCTTTTAACATTATTTATATTTTCTATATTCATTCTTATATATTTTGAATGTTCCTGAATGTTTAAAAATGTATAACCAGTGCTAACTCTTGTCATTCCGCCCGCTGTTCCAATATTTATAAAATTTTTTTTATTTTTTTTTCGTATAGGAAAAAGAGGTATTGCTCCTTTTTCTCTATACTTAATTTTGTAATCAGTTTTTTTTAATCTCATCCAATCCCAAAGCCATTGATCAATTTGTTTTTGGTAATCAAATAATTTTTTATCGTATTTGGAAAACCAAGTTGTTTCTACAAGCATACGATTTTTATGTAATGGCAGAGCATAAATAAAATGTACAGCATTTCTTTGATCACAATCAAAATTCATCAAATCAAATTTGTTCAAACCAACAGATGACGCTCCTTTTTTATATTCTATTTCGATACCATAAAAGTGTTGCCAGTAATTTACTTTATCTCTACTAAATTTTTTTATAGATGGTACGCTATTAAAAACAACAGACCCTTTAAACTGCGACTTATTTAATTTTTTTTTGAAAAAGACATTTTTATTTTTTTTTAATTTTTTAAGTATTTTTTGGTAAAATTTTTCACTATCTATACTTTCGTAAGGATAAGAACTGCAATCACTTTCATTAACTTTTCCTAAAAATTCGGTTACATAAAATCTATTCCAACTCTTTTTTACACAATCCTCAAAATTATGATTTATTACACTCCAATATGACCAAGTTTTATCCCTTTTATAATTTGTTCTTGGATCAATTATAGCAAGTTTTTTATTTTTTAATTTTTTATGAAGATCTAGTTCATAAGCTAAAGATAATCCTGCACATCCACCACCAATTATTATGTAATCATATTCTTTCATTTAAACTTATCTCTTCACAAATTAGATTATATTCCATTTTCTGCTTGTATTCTCCTGGTCTTACAAAAAAAAGTTTTATTAGATCTGCTAAAGAAAGAATTGTTTGAATTATTTTTTCAAAATTTGAAACATAAATTTTCCCAGCTTTTTCATAACTAACGATATCTTTTTTTTCCAATATTTTCTTTCCTATGTGCCGATAAACTCTTCTAGCAACAATAATTGAAAAACGACAACTAAATGGAATGTCTTTTATACCTTCAAAAGAACTTTCATAAAAAGTTTCAGCTTTTGAAATTATATTTTTTATATCTAGGAAAGTATCTCTAGATTTTTCTATGAAATAAGTTCTGTTATTTTTTCTATCCTCAATTACATCTCTTGAAATATTTGTCAGTTGCATAGCAATACCTAAATCGATCGCCCTTTGTAGAGATTCTTTCTTTTTTACTCCAAATATTTTTGCCATCATTAAACCCACTGTTCCCGCAACTCTATAAGAGTAAATTAATAATTCCTTTTCTGTTTTTATTCTTACTTCTTTTTTAAGGTCAGAATTAATTCCATCAAATAAATCCTCAACTATTTTCTTTGAAATATTTCTTTCCTCCATTAAGTTCCACATATTTTTTATTACACTGTTATTTTCACTTTTTTCCTCAAATTTTTTCTTAAATGCTTCAAGCTCTTTTTTTTTCATTTCCAAGCCCAAACTTTGATCAGCTATATTATCTATTGTTCTACAAAAATCGTATAAAACAGAACACTTAAAATAAATCTTTTTTGGCAAAAAAAAACCAGACCAATTAAAAGATTTTGCATAAATTGATAAATAATTTTTTGTTGTCATTTTAAAATTTTTTCTAGAACTTTTGCTGAAGATATAACACCTGGCATCCCAGCACCTGGGTGTGTTCCTGCTCCAACAAAAAATAAATTATTAAAAACCTCTGATTGATTATGAAATCTGAAATAAGCAGACTGTGAAAATTTTGGTTGTATAGAAAACCCTGAACCATGAAGGGTGTTTAAATCTTTTTCGAAATAATCTGGTGTTAGGTAAAAATCAGTTACGATATTTTCTTTTATACCTGGTAAAATCGATTTATCCATTTTTTCTAAAACTAAATCTTTAAATTTCTCCCCTTCATTTGACCAATTTATATTAGATAAGTTATTTGGAACTGGCACAAGAACATAAAAAGCATCTTGCCCATTTGGTGCCATATTAGCATCTGTTGCTGAAGGTCTATGCAAATAATAGCTTATATCGTTTGAAAGAATTTTTTTTTCAAAAATTTTATCTAAATGTTTTTCATAGGACTTACCAAAATAAATTGTGTGATGCGCCACATCTTTATATTGCTTCTTTGAACCAAAATAATAAACAAAAAGACCCATTGAATAATCCATTCTTTTCATTTTTTGTTTAAATAAAAAATTATAATTATTTCTAGATTTAATTAAGTTTTGATACACACTAGGAGGATCTGAGTTACACACAACATAATCGCAATTAATAATTTTAGAGTTGTTAATTTTTACAGATTTAACATTTTTATTATCTGATATTATATCAGTTACTTCCGAATCTTTTCTGATTTCGATTCCTTCTTCTTTCATTAACTTTTCTAGAGCTTTTACTACACTCCCTGTGCCACCCATCGAATAATGAATGCCCCATTTTTTCTCTAAAAATAAAATAAGGGTATAAATCGAAGTAGTAGTGAAAGGATTTCCGCCTACTAAAAGAGGGTGCATACTAAAAACTCTTCTTAATTTCTCATTTGAAATGTAATTTGAAACCAATCCATAAACAGATTTATAACTTTTTAGATTTAACAAAGCGGGTATCTGTTTAAGCATAAAAGATAAATTATTAAACGGTTTATCAGACAAATCAGTAAAACCTTTATTAAAAATTTTTTCAGTAAATTTTACTAATTTATTGTATCCCTCAAAGTCTTTTTCTGAAAATTTTTTTATTTCTTTCTCCATCAATTTTTCATTTCCTGAGTAATCAAAAGTTTTTCCATCAGCAAATACAAAACGATACCATAAATCTAATGGAACTATTTTTACATAATCAGAAATATTCTTATTAAATAGAGAAAACAACTCCTCGAAGAGATAGGGTGCGGTTATAACTGTGGGACCGCCATCAAAGACGAAATTTCCTTTTTTAAAAACCCTGGCTCTCCCACCTAAGTCAGGATGTTTTTCAACTAATGTAACATCGTAACCTTTAGCTCTTAATCTAATAGCTGAAGCAAGACCTCCAAATCCTGATCCAATAACTATTACCTTTTTAGTCATATTAAAGGATCTTACTCTAGATAGATTTGTTTTTTAAAATCTTTTTTGCCTCGTCAATGCTTGATATATAAACTTTATCAAGTTTTTTCTTATCAATTGAGTTTTTAATGATTTTTTCAACAGCATAAAGAGCAACATCTATTGATGAGTTCTTAACGTCTCTAATTGCTTGTGTTTTCATCTGTTTGATTTTTTCTTCAGCAGTTTTTTTTCTGTTTTCAACAACTCTGTGAAATTCTTCATTTGCTTTGATCAAGTTTTTTTCTGCCTGAGTTTGTGCATCTTTTATCATTCTTTTGATTTCATCTTTTGATTGACTTACTTTTGTTTCGTGTTCACTTAGAATATTTTTAGCTTCATCTTTCAATTTTTCTGCATCTCCAATTTCATTTTTAATTACATTAATATTTTCATCGAGAGATTTATCAATTTTTTGTGGTACTTTTAAATAAAATAGCAAACCTAAAAAAATTATAAATGATATAGCAACCCAGAATGTAGCATCAATAATCATATTTTTTTTACCTCATGTTCTTTAACTACTTGCGAAACTGCTGCTTCAATACTACTTTTATTAATATCTTCACCAAAAATTTCTTTTAACAACTCAGATGTTATTCCCTCAGAAATAGAATTAACTTTTTTTACAGAGTTATTTTTAAATTTTTTAATTTCTTCTTCAGCAATCTTGGTTTCTTCGTCAATTTTTTTTTGAACTTCTTTTCTTTTAATTTGAATATCTTCATTTAATTTTTGTCTACTATCTGAAAGAATTTTTTTTACATCTCTTTTGGCTAGCTCAATTAATTTATTGTATTCTTCAAGTTTTTTTTCCGCTTGTTCCTTATAAGTTTTAGCTTCTTCAAGATCTTTTCTGATTTTATCGTCTCTCATATCAATATTACTTTTAATTTTAGGTATAAATATTTTTGCGATTAAAATATAAATAGATAAAAAAATAATTATTAACCAAAAGGCCTGAGATGCCCAATATTCAGGATCAAGCTGAGGCATTCCTGCCTCAGCCGCATAAAGATTAATTCCCAAAATATTGAGAAGAATCGTAAATATAAAAAACTTTTTCATACCTCTCTCTTTTTTTTAATTAAAAAGCAAAAAGTATAATAAGAGCTACAACTAGTCCAAAAAGACCAGTTGCTTCAGCTAAAGCAAAACCCAAAAGTAGATTTGGGAATTGTTTCTGTGCTGCAGATGGATTTCTCATAGCTCCGGACAAGTAGTTTCCGAAGATTAATCCTATACCTACACCAGCACCAGCCAAAGCTATTGCCGCAAGACCTGCGCCAATCATTTTTGCTGCTTCTAGTTCCATTTTTCCTCCTTTTTATTTTTTAGTGATGTAAATTCAATGCGTCGTTTAAATAAATACATGTTAAAATTGCAAATACATATGCTTGTAAAAATGCTACCAAAATTTCTAAACCTGTTAGAGCTACAGAGAAACTCAACGGTAACCAACCTCCGATCAGACCCAGGCTTACAACAAATCCGCCAAAAACCTTAAGCATTGTGTGTCCAGCCATCATATTTGCAAATAATCTCACTGATAAACTAACCGGTCTACTTAAGTAAGAAATTATTTCTATAATACTTATGATGGGCAATAACACTATCGGGACCCCACTAGGTACGAATATTTTTAAATATTTAAAACCATGTGTAATAAATCCTAGGATTGTAACTCCTACAAAAATAAACATTGCAAAAGTTAATGTAACAATTATATGGCTAGTCACAGTGAAAGAATAGGGCAACATTCCTATCATATTGCAAATTAAAATAAAAATGAACAAGCTAAAAATAAGCGGAAAATAAGGTTTGGCTTTTTTTCCAGCAGTATCACTTATCATTTTTGATATAAAATTATAAAGCATTTCGGATATAAGCTGCATTTTACCTGGAACCAGTTTTCTTTCTCTTGTACCCAAAAGTAAAAATAAAAAAATAACAATTGAGCTAATTAACATAAAAAGACTAGCATTTGTAAAAGACAGATCTATCCCTGAAATTTCAATTTCTGGACCAATTTTGTGGACTTTAAATTGGTGCATTGGATTAGTAGCCATAATTAATTATCCTCATTTTGCATTTTTTTTGCTGCCCTAATCACATTTACTATACCGGCTATGGCACCAAAAAGAAAAAAAACTATTATTAATATTGGTTTAGTATCAAACCAATTATCTAAAATAAACCCAATAATTGTCCCAACCACAACAGCAGCTACTAATTCTGTTCCAAGCTTGAAAGCATTTCCAAGAAAAATACCTTTTTTATCTGACTTTTTATTTTCATTGTTTTGCAATTTTGATTTTGCAATTTTAAGGCGAGTCTTAAAGTCTTCAAAATTACTCATTACATTATTTTATGCAACCAATTCCTCCGCTTTCTGGAGGTCAACAGCTACGAGTTTACTTATTCCTTTTTCAGGCATTGTAACTCCATATAATCTATTCATTTTTGACATAGTTAAAGCGTGATGAGTAATGATTACAAATTTGGTTTTTGTTATTGATATAAGCTGATCCAATAAAGAGCAAAATCTTGTTACATTGGCATCGTCTAATGGTGCATCAACTTCGTCAAGAATGCATATCGGTGAAGGATTTGTTAAGAAAATTGCAAAAATTAATGAAATTGCAGTTAAAGCTTGTTCCCCTCCAGACATAAGAGTTATTGATTGCAATCTTTTCCCTGGTGGAGAAACAAGCATTTCTAAACCGGCTTCTAGCGGATCGTCCGAGTCAACTAACTCAAGTTTAGCACTTCCCCCACTAAAAAGTTTAGTAAAAACTTCATTAAATTTTCTATTAACCTTATTGAAAGCATCCAAAAGCCTTTCCCTGCCTTTCTGATTTAATTCATTAATGCTACTTTTTAATTTTACTATAGCAGAAACTAGATCAGCTCTATCATCTTCCATTTTTTTAATCACGGCTTTATATTTTTCAGTTTCCACATCTGCTCTAAGATTTACTGAGCCCAAAGACTCTCTATCTTTTTTCATATCTATCAATTTTTTTTCTTGTTCATCAATGGAAGGAATTTTATCAACATTGTTTATATCCGATAAGGAAAGAAGATTATTTATATTATCTATTTTTAAATCATTTTTTACTAAATATATAAGATCCATCTTTCTTTGATCTATCCCCTCTATAGTCGCCTCGTGTCTAGCTTTGTTTTCTCTTAAAACAGTAAATTTTTCATTTATTATTTTTAATTTTTCATTCATAGAATCAAATTTAGAAACTCCTTTTTCTATTTCGACATCTAACTCAGTATTCTGTTTTTTTATATTTTCTAAGTTTTGAATATTTTGACCTTTTTTAATTCCTATTTTCTCGGGGTTTTTTTGATTTTCTTCAATTTCAAGTTCAACTTTTTTTACCCTTTCACTTAATTCTAGAATCATTTTTTCAGAATTTAACTTTAAATCTTTCCAGTTCTCTAATTCTTGATCAATATTTTTGATTCTCTCTTTTCTTTTTATAGAGTCACTTCTTATAGTTTGATTTTTTCCAAAAGCAGAAGCATATTTTTCTTGTGAAGAAGTTACTTCTGAAATTATTTCTTTAAGATTAATACTTAGATCATTTCTGTCAAATGAATCGATATTTTGAATTTGATTTTCTAATAAATCATTAGTTTTTTGTAAATTAATACTTGCTTCTTTTGTTTCAGACTCGTTTAATTTTTGCATTGTTGTTTTATTAATTTCATACAATTCTCTGAGGACTTTCAATTGCTCTTTTAAATCAATAGAATCTAGTTTTTTTTGCAAAAAATTATCAAATTTGATTTGTTGATCTTTCAATTCACTTTTTGAAATGTTTAGATCGATTTCCGATTTTTTTTCAATATCGAAAAGTTGTTTTTCAGTTTTAATTAATTCATTTTTTTCTTCTAATATTCTTTTTTCGTTAAGTGATGCATCCAAAGAAATACTTTTTTCTCTCTCTAAGTCAGATTTAGTAACTTTAATATTATTTGATAGTTTAACATTAAATTCTTTTACTCTTTTTTCCTCTTCATTTAGGTTGCTAATCTCTAGATTAATTTTTTGAAGCGTTGAATAGTTTTCAATTTTTTTATCTTTTAATGGTTGTAGTTTTTCATTCTCCTCCTCGATAATCTCATTATTATGATTAATATCTTTTTTTACTGAAACAATTTCATTATCAATTTCACTAAGTTTCTTTTTTATGTCGTTCATTTCATTATCAATCCCGCTTATTTTAAGGTAATAAAGTCCTGCTTCTGCAGATTTTATTCTCCCAGATATTTCTTTATATTTAGTTGCTTCTACTGCTTGTTTTTCTAAATTGAACAATTGCTTTTCTTGTTGTTTTTTTAACTCATCGGCTCTTTTAAGATTATTTTCCGCAGCGTTTAATCTAGTCTCGGCCTCATGTCTTCTTAAATGAATTCCAGAAATCCCTGCCGCTTCTTCAAGAACTGATTTTCTTTCATGGGGCTTAGCAGTTACAATCATGCCTATTTTTCCTTGGCTAATTATAGCTGGTGAATGGGCACCTGTAGATAGGTCTGCAAAAAAAGTTTGAACATCTTTAGCCCTTACCTCTTTGTCATTTATAAAATATTTAGATCCCTTTTCACGTTCGATTCTTCTCTTTATAATAATTTCTCCCATGTCTATATATCTTCCCTGACCCTCTTTTTTTGAATTATCAACCGTGATAGTAACTTCAGAAATATTTTTTGAAGGCTTGTTTGATGTTCCAGAAAAAATAACATCCTCCATACCCGAACCCCTCATACTTTTTGCAGATGTCTCACCCATACACCACCTTAAAGACTCGACAATATTTGACTTGCCACAGCCATTTGGACCAACTATTCCCGTCAGGCCATCCTGGATAAAGAATGTTGTTTTATCAAAAAAAGATTTAAAACCAATTAATTCCAACTTTTTAAAGTTCATAATTTATAAATTTTTTTTAATTTCTTTTTTTAAATCCTCATAATTGTGTTTGCCATCGTATATTTTATCGTTTATTAAAATTGTTGGTGTTGATTGAATAGAATATTTCTTACTTCCATTAATTCTACTTTCTAATATTTGATCCTCTAAATTTTCATTTTCTAAACAAGTCTTTATCTTATCATCATTCAAATCATATTTCTTAGCGATTTTTTTTAATTTTAAGTTAATACTGTTAATATCATTTCCTACAGCCCAAACATCTTGTTTTTCATAAATTTCATCCAAAAAACCCAACCTTTTTTGAGAGTCATTTATGCACCTAAGAATTTTTTCTGCGTTCAGTGCTGCCAAATCTAAAGGAAAACCATGATGTTCAAATCTAACTGTATTTTCTCCTATAAAATCTTTTTTTAATTTATTAAAAACTTTTTTGTGGAAGTTCGCACAGTGAGGACAAGTAAGAGAAGAAAAAACTTTAATGATTACATTTGAGTTTACATCCCCAAAAGCGACATCTTTAAGTTTTTCTGATGATTGAACATTAAATGCTATAAATAATAATATTACTGATGTGTATATAAAAAATAAATTTATTTTAATTTTTTGTATTTTATATTTTTTTATCACTGAAAGCATTTGCCATTTTACCAAGTTTTTCCTTTAATTGAGAGTTTTTAATTGTCTTTAATTTTTTATAAAATTTCGAACTTTTATCTTTAATTAAAAATTGTGTTTTTTTTGAACCTACATTTTTTTTGATTAGCACAATTTTAATATCTTTTATAAATTTGTATCCAAAAAAAACATTAATTTTATCTATGATATTTCTTTTGCTATATTCAACTGTTAGTTGGTCACCGTGAATTACATTTAAAAAAAGTATACCATCTTTTAATTCTCTTCCCGTTTTAATGGATTTTGGGTAACAAATATTTGAAATTTTTTTTCCCACCAGACTAGACCAATTATTTATTATTGATGAATAATTATGTCCACCTTTCTTTAAAATTGTCTTTAATCCACTTGGTAAAGACTTGGACATAGGCCTAAGTCCTTGAATAGGATTGCGTGTTTCATTAATATAATTTTTTTTATCATGCATATTGATCACAATTTATCAAAAAAAATTATTACTTGGTATGATAATAATAAACGCGCATTAAAATGGCGCGTTACATCAAATTCATCAAAAAAGCTATACTATAGACTTTTAAGTGAATTTATGTTGCAACAGACCCAGGTTAAAACTGTTATTCCTTATTTTCAAAAATTTACAAATGAAATAAAAACCTTAAAAAAACTTTCTACAACTAGCGAAAGAAAAGTCCTTAAACTTTGGGAAGGATTGGGTTATTACAGAAGGGCTAAAAATCTTTTGAAAACAGCTAAAATTATTGTGAAGCAAAAAAATTCAAAATTACCTGACAATATATTTGATTTAAAAAAATTACCTGGAATAGGAATTTATACCGCAAATATTTTATTGGCATTGGTTTACAACCAGCCAAGATTAGGAATAGATGGAAATGTTAAAAGAATTTTTTCTAGAATTTTTAATAAGCACGAAAAAAATTTAAATTTTGAAAAAATAATAGAAAAAAATAGAAAAAATTTATTTTTTTTTGAAAGAAACTCCGATTTTGCAGAGGCAATTATGGAATTGGGTGCATTAGTATGTAAACCAGCAGAACCAGATTGCAAAAATTGTCCAATAAATAAAATTTGCAAGTTCTATAAGTATGGAGAAAATAAAAAATTAAAAAATAAAACAAAGATAAATAATAGAAGTTATAATATTTTTTGTTATTTAAATAAAAGAAAGCAAATAGGTTTGACTAAAAAAAATAATTTAGGATTTCTAAAAGAATACAATTTACCAATAGTGAAAGAAAAATCTGCTAAACATAATTTAAGGGAATGGAATTTCTTGTGTAATTACAAAAACTCTATTTCAAATAAAAAACTAAGTATTAATTTATATTACAAATTTTCAAATAAAATACCAAAAGATTTAAATTGGCATTCCATACATAATAATAAAGAATTTATACCGACATTTACAAAAAAAATATTTAGACAAGTAGAAAATTTATATTAATGAAAAAAAAAATTGCAATAATTGGATCCGGAATTGCTGGGTTAACCGCAGCAAATTTATTTAAAGAAAATTCTATTTTTGAGGTAATAGTTTATGAAAAAGAAAAAACATTAAGTCTGGAAGAAGGCTACGGAATACAACTGTCACCTAATAGCACTTCTATTTTAAATAAAATAGGATTATCTAATATTGATAATAAAGATTTTTTTAATCCATCTAAATTAAATTTTTACTCAAGTGAGAACCAAAAGATTTGTGATTTAGATTTATCAAGATTTAATTCTCAGAAATTTAAATATACAACCTTAAAACGATCAGTTTTAATTGAATTGTTAAAAAATAAATTATTTTCGAATAATTTAAAATTTGGAAAAGAGATAAAAAAAGTTTCAAAAATTAAAGACAAACTTTTAATCAATTTTAAGGATAACACAAATGATCTAGTAGACTTTATAATTGTTTCAGATGGCGTCTTTTCAAATACAAAATCAGTTATAGAAAATAAAAATATTCAACCAATCTATAATGGATCAATTGCAATAAGATCAATTCTCAAAAATTTGTCAGAATTTCATTATGACAAAAATAATATATCACTAGTTATGCTTAAAAATGCTCATGTTGTGATTTATCCAATTAATAAAACAGGAGATTTAAATGTTGTTTGTATAATACGTCAAAAATTATCTAATAATATTGACCTGAAAGCACTAATTAAAAAAGAAATATTTTCACAAAATAAAAATTTGGAAAATCTTTTTGAGAACAAATTAGAATACTGGCCGATTTATACTTCAAAAAAACCCTCAAAATCAATTTATGAAAATTTATTTTATATAGGAGACGCTTTTTATACTTTTCCTCCTACTATGGCTCAGGGCGCCTCCCAGTCAATCGAGGCAGCTAATGAATTATTTGATTTATTATCTAAAGATAATAAACATACCTCTGATCTTTTTTTCAAAAAAAGGTTTGAGAGAACAAAAGTTATTAATCGAAGATCTAAATTAAATCATCATATATTCCATTTTTCCAATCCAATTTTAAAAACGATTAGAAACAAATCATTAAAAATAATGCTAAAAAATAAAATCTTTTTGAACAATTATATTGGAAAAATTTATAACTAGTTAAGTATTTTTTGATATTAATCTCTGTCTTAAATTATCTATAGAAACCGAGTTTCCTTTTATATTACAATACCAATAAGTCCAGCCATTATAACTTTCGGTTCCCATGATTTTAGCTGCCACTCTGTGAATTGAACCTTCATTACCCTTATGTTTTAAACTTCCATCAGCCATTATTTTTGCATTAATTTTCTTTTTTTGATCAAATAATATAGATCCTGGTTTTATGATACCCATTTCAACCAAAGAACCAAAAGGTATCCTAGGTTTAGATTTATTATTCTCAATTGTATCAAGGTAGTTATCTTCAATAACTTTTGTTGAGTTTATTCTATTGTATGCTGCGCTAAAATATTTTTTATCTTTTTCTATTCCAAAATACTTTCTACCAAGTTTTTTTGCTACTACAGCAGAAGTTCCAGTTCCTAAGAATGGGTCAAATATTGAATCACCTTTATTTGTCGTTGCTAATATAATTCTATGTAATAATGCTTCAGGTTTTTGTGTTGAATGAACTTTTTTTCCGTTCTTTTTTAATCTTTCTTTGCCGTTACAAATAGGAAGTGTCCAGTCCGATCTCATTTGTAAATCATCATTTAAACATTTTAAGGATTGATAATTAAACGTGTATTTTGATTTTTTATTTTTTGACGCCCAAATCAAAGTTTCATGCGCATTTGTAAATCGTGTTCCTTTAAAATTTGGCATCGGATTATTTTTTCTCCAAATAACATCATTTAATATCCAGTAATTTAAATTTTGAATGTGGTAACCAAGTCTAAAAATATTATGGTAAGTGCCTATCACCCACATAGAACCATTATCCTTTAAAATTCTTTTACATTCTTTTAACCATCTTTT
>MDTB01104298.1_pt1 | contig 44585 bp, 37 predicted proteins | sample 811161 | NCBI WGS metagenome assembly MDTB01 (sample SAMN05326650, study PRJNA326480) | marine metagenome | isolation source: seawater | place: Mediterranean Sea | collected 2009 | reverse complement strand
GGATAATAATGCAAAAGATAAGCGCATTGAAAAGAAAGTACGCAGTAGGAGACAGCGTGAGATTTATTAAAACCGTAACCAGAAAAATACTCGAATTTATCCCATAGTTCCTTAGCTTCATAGGGCTTCATCCCTTTCTCAATACAACCAACTCTAAATTTGTTATAAATTTTATCTTTCTCTTCATCAACTGAGCCTGTGCCTTTTTTAGTTAGCAACTTTCTTAGCTTGTTTCCTTCGTCAAGACTTAGATCTCTACCTAGCTTGTGTGCCAACATTGCAATCTGCTCTTGAAATATTAAAAAGCCGTATGTCTCTTCTGTGACATCCCTAACTTGCTCGTTTAAATATTCTACTTCTTCAGGCTCTTCTTTGGCGCCGATATACATCTTATCGACACCTGCAGATAGCGGACCAGGGCGATATATAGAAGTAATGGCAGCAAGGTCTGTAATATTGTTCGGCTTAGCTTGCTTGCAGAATGTTTGTGCTCCAGCCTCTGTAAATTGAAATATACCTGCCCACTTTCCTTCATGAAAGATATGCTCCCAAACCTGTTCATCCTCTAAGTCAATTTTTTCTGGATGTAGGTTTTCCTCATAAAACTTTTTAATATCTTCAAATGTAGGATCAACCTCATATCCGTGATATCTCTTAAGTATATGACTGATCGCATCCTCAATCATTCTAAGTGAGGCTAACCCAAGAATATCAAATTTGATAAAGCCCATTGGCTCTAGGTGCCTGACATTCTGCCCCTCTGACCAAGGGGTTTGCCTGACACCTCCAGAATTAATTAGTGGCATCCATTGATCTAAGTTCTCTCCAATTACAACGCCGCCTGCATGTCTCGATGCAGATCTGGTTTGTCCATACAGTTTATTTACGTGTGTTTCGATTTGTGGATACTTTTTTAAAAATGATTTTAAACTATCCGAAAACTTCATCAACTCATCGAATGTAGGATTATAAACCCCTGCTGTGATGCCATGCTCTTTCTTTGCTAGAGGTGTCGCCTCAAATATCATCTTACTAGTAACGTCATTCACCTCAGTAAATGGCACTCCGTAAAATTTAGATATGTCCTTAAGCAAAGATCGTAGTTGCAGTGTATTCCAATTTGTTATCGGGACAACCATATTGTCACCCCACTCCTCAATGAGCTGCTCTTTAAGGGTCATTGGATCTGCAACATCATAATCGATATCAGGGTACCCAGAACCGCCTTTTGTTAAAAACCTCTCAAATTGTAGTCCGTATTTTATGGGATCAATTTGCGTGATTCCAAGCGCATAAGCAACAAGAGAGCCTGCTGCTGAGCCTCTGCCTGCACCAACAAGTTGCCTATCCGTTGCCCTATCAGAAATAGCTTTCATAGTAAGAAAGTATTTACTAAATCCTCTGGAGTCTATAATTTTAACTTCCTGTTTTAATCTTTCAATATAGTCTGTCCTGGTAACAAAACCTCTGATTCTTGCTCCTTCGATTGACAGTCTTGCGAGAGCTTGTGCGGGAGTAAATCCATCGGGCACAAACATATCTGGGAGGCGAACTGTATTGTCAGGTAGAAAGCTGTCAATATCCTCAAAAGCAATACTATGAGTACGCTTAATAGAGTTAAGCACGAGATTATCATCATATTCGAAGCCACACTCCTTAGAATATTTCTTGTAGCTTTCCCACATTTGGTCGCCATTTTTTGGATATAGTTCATAGCCTATCTCCTCTACGCCATCTGGCAGCTCTTCAGACATCCATTCTGGTCGTTTTCCAAGAAATCCCAATCTCTTGTATAGCTCTCTGTCTTTCCAAACATCAGGAGAATAATAGTGAGAATCTGCAGTAGAGATCAACTCAACACCAAACTCATGATGCATTTGTATAATATAAGTATTAAGCTTGTGCTGTTCTGGAACATTATTCCATTGAAGTTCGCCAAACCATCTTTTTCCAAAGATAGATTGCATCTTTTGAGTCGTCAACCTCATCGCATCCAGGACTGCATCTTCACCCTTCTCCCTATTTTGCCAGAAGTCGCCAGCGTAGACACCTCCCAAGCAAGCTGAAGCTGCGATGACACCTTCAGCGTGTTTTTTGAGGAGTGCATAGTCCATTCTGGGGTAACGATAAAAATTTTCGCTCGAATAGGATTTGGAAATCATCTTGAAGATATTTTTCAATCCCGTTTGATTTTGAGCTAATAGAATCATATGACTTCTTTTATTTAGAATAGACTTCACTAACTTTTTATTCTGCTCATCCTCTACGGTCGCTCCGCTTTGCAAGTCTTTCTTAGATGATTTATTTTTAGCGGTTTCTCTAACTTTATCATAATCTTTTTTCCAATTAGCGATTGAAGGGATAAAATAAGCTTCACAACCAAAAATTGGTTTAAATTTTTTGCCTTCTGCCCGCATTTTTTTTGCATGCAAGACTTGATATGCCAAGCCATTTGCATTTCCGTGATCAGTAAGTGCTAGTGCTTCCATACCATTTTCATATGCAAAATCCATATGTTCTGCTGGATACCCCAATGCATCAAATAGGGAACCTGCTACGGAATGAGCGTGCAGTCCAACAAATGGAATCTCAGGATTTGCTCTTTGTAAATTCATAAATTAATTCTTCCAAAACATCTTTAAGTTCATTAAGCTTTTCAACAATCTCATCCCGATCAACGTCCTTGCTCTCATAGTATGACGACATTTGTTCAAAAAGGTGTCTTTGAAAAATATCAAGTTGATAGTGTTTGTTTGGTAAACCAGCAGATTCTTTATCGACTAAAGAAATATTATCATATGCGTCATCCCATTTCATCATCATTCTCCTTTACTTTGCTAAATGTGTGTTTTGTAAATATATGCTTACTTGGTCTTTCAATCTCATTCATTTTACCTGACACTGTATAATAGCTATAATTGTCCCAATTGTCAATTGAATAATACCACTCAACGTCAACTTTAACTACGCTATCATCAGCCTTGTATCCCTGCAACATATCTGAAATATTGATGTCTTTTGTTGACCACCTGTCTGACAATGGTAGGGACCTATCACCTCCAGTGCAGCTTTTTTTTGTTGAGTAGACACAATTTTTGTAATCTTCTGGTGACATAGAAAAGCCTAAGTATATATCGTGACTCAAAACTGACTTGCTATCGTGACAAAGAATAATTTTTTTTGAACTAGAGATATGCTTTCTATGTTTAAATACGACTTCTGGGTCATAAACGCCATATGGGAAACATATATAATATCTGCTTGGATTCAACCAGCGACTAATTTTAGAGCTTGTAGTAAAAGCTGATAACATCCCGTGAAAAGCATTCCAAATTAAACTGTCACGCCTATCTCTATCCTTTGGGTGCACAGGTGTATAAAATATAGGTATGATTTTTTTTCCTTCCTCTGGAAATTTAGAGAAAGATGCTTGATTTAAACTCGAAGGATCAACAACATAATCACCTAGTCTGTGTCTAAGCAGTGGCTGTATATCATCGTTACAAACTAACCATATCGTCTCACAACCAGCATAAGCACATTCCACCACTGATCTTTCCACAGCCAAGTAGTCTTTGGAGATTGGATTCAAGGACTCGTGCCAGGGAAATCCAAAATCAGAATCTAGCCCTGATACGGGTATGATACCAGCTAAATGAAATATATTTTTATTTTCGCTACCACTTTCCAACATAACAAACCTTAATAGAATTTAACGCTTTCACTTGATTGGTATATATTTTTATCTCTGCAAATAACCTCTCTTTTTGTGACAGTTAGATCAATTGTATTCCTATATTCTTTTCCAGTAAGCTTCTCAATCCTGTTAACTGTGCCTCTAATATTGTGCTTTTGTAAAAGATCTTTGGTTTTAAATTTTGCCATCGTGTCGGAAAAATCAAAGTTCATTAATTGCATCTTATTTAGGTAAGACACAACAACAATATCCTTATGATTTGAATTAGAATCAATCCTACCTGACTTGTACGGTATAACTCTATTTACAAAATCGTCAGTGGTATTTATATTCTGCAAGTCTTCTTGTTCGCATTTTTTTAAACTTATCCAGTCAATGACTTTTGCTTTTTTTGTCTGCTTTTCAATTAAGTCATTTTCAACAGACAACATAGAATCATTAAAAACTGAACAAACTTTAAAATTTATTTTTCTAGATAACTTAGAACCATAGGATACTGATGCAGTATTTTTAGATATTCTTATTGATTCAATCGATTCACCAAATGGAACCAATCCAGCGAGTGACAATTCAAAGATCTCCTTGTTCCAAACATCATAGTTACTATCAAAAAACTTTGGCTTTGATTTAGAATTAAAAAGCAAAATACATTTTTTTTTCTTGCAATGAAGTATAGACTTCAGACAAGAGCCAATTACCAAGCTATCTACACAATAAACGCCCGTAGTCATAGTGAGTTCTCCTGCTTGATACGTTTTGAAACCCGTAGGACATCCGACTCATTGCCGTAGATGAATCTAGACATATTTCGTCCAGTATAGACATCAGATCACTGTACATCTGCTCCTGGTTTGAGGAAAGATCAAATACCCTGCCGCCTGTTTCATCAGCGTAGTCTTGCCAAGGTCCAGCAAAGTCTGCAAAAACATAAGTTTTCAGATTGGGCGTAGAAGTAAGTGCTTCAAGCAATACGTCGTCTCTAACGCGAGGCACTAAAAATGTCTGATCGTGCTCATCTGAAAACAATACAATAACTCTATCCGCATTCGCCCTCCACGTAATATTAAAATCTTGCAGAGGAGGAATCGAATCTATTCTGTTGGCCCAGGTTGCAGTATTAAAGTCGTAATCTATGTTACCAGAGATACTCCTTACTGAAAGTAATAGGGCATCTTTCAACGGTTCCTGCCCAGTTTGATTGTCGAAGTTTCCAACGTTAGAAAATGCTGTTAAAAAACTCTGAAAGTCTGTAATGTTGGTTTCTAAAACGAGTCCTTCTATGGATCCATTTATAAAAGTCCTTGGATCAACAACTTTTGGACCTACAATCAATCCCCACTTCAACTTGTCCTCTGCCTCAAAAGATTGAGCAAACCTATTCATTGCCATCCTAACAGCATTGATATAATTTTCCATTGATCCAGACCAGTCAACAATAAACAGAATGTCAGTCTCTGGTATCTCTTCTCCATAATCAACAATGCCGTCACAATCATTATCTGCGCCATCACAGATCTCTTGTGAAGGAACCACCTCATCAGTGCAGAAACCTACAGTATAGTTACCACCAGTTCTACGACCGTACCATTGACCAGTGTTGCAAATTTGACTACCCTCTGCACAAACGCCCACATTTAACGTGCCATCTGGTCCAGAGTAACATGATCTAGTCAATCTTTCATCAATCAATAAATCGCAGTCTTCATCAAAATTATTACAAAGTTCTGGCTCAATGGCTAAGCCCATCAATTGATCACAAGGCAATCCGTTTGACAACTCTGGAACCCAGTGGCACGCGGCGAAACAGTCCGTCATTTGAGTGACCTGACAGTCCTCATTGACACACTCACAAGTTTTAAAGCCCATTCCACACGTTAGTGGAGGTTCCATACAAGGTATCAGTGCTCCTACCATCGCAGGGGGACACTGACAATTAAGACCTTCATCCACTAAGTCATCACAATCATTATCTTCACCATCGCATTGTTCGTCTTGTGGTCTCTGAGCTGTGCACCCTATCCAATTACCGTTTGAACAAACCTCAAGACCAGCGTTACAAACAGTCACACATTCCCTTATAAGTTCTTCGTCTACAAGATCATCACAGTCATTATCTAGACCGTCACAGATGTCCTCTGGTACGGTGCCGCAACCATCACAAGCATTACGTTGATTTTCGTCAACCTCTCCGTCGCAATCGTTGTCTTGAAAATCACAAACCTCCTCCTCCTCGAAGCAGGTTACGCATTCATCATAATAGAGTCTACCTTTGTCGCATCTTACCTCTTGACGGCCGCGAGTGCCATCAATCTCACAATCATAATACATCGTAAAATCTTCATTTATGCCAGGAGGACAATCAAAGGCGTGCTGACAATCAGTTTCTTCGATTATTTCTGCAGGAGGACAAGAAGGGTCCCTATTTCTGTCGCAAGGTATCAGAGTTTCATCGCAGATATCTAGCATTGCATATTTAGCTTGTATTTCTGTTCCAGTTGGCGGGCAGTACCAGGTCTGCTGTTGGCAACAGCTTGGATTACAATCACAATACCTAACGTGTGTATTGGGTATATCATCGCACGGATTCACCCAAGCATCAACAGTTATATCAGGTATCTCTACAACTTGAATGTCTGGCGATACGAGATCAACACTTACAGTTCGCTGGGAGCTGTCTATGTTTTCATAGCCAGTTATAGTCTCATCGTTGCAACTAACAATCGTCAGAAAGCAAACGGTATATACGCTTAACTTTTTTAACATATCCTAACCTTTTATAAAATCCCTTTTTTATTATACATTTTGTGCCTGCATTGTAATAGCACAATCCTTTGTCAACATTGCCAACAGCGTATACTCTAATATGATAAGAAAGTATTTCTGCTCCTACCCTTATTGATATCTTTGGATTTTTCAATTGTTTGCAAGTATATTTTGTAAACATGCTCTCTGGTCCGCCAGTCCACTTAGGCACTACCTGTGTAAGACCGCAAGCGCCTGCGGGACTGACCACGTTTTTATAAAACCCACTTTCAATATATATAACAGCAGCAAGAAGTGCAGGATCTAGAGAGTTGCGTTTTGCCTCTAACCTTATTGTATCCTCATACTTGCATATATTACTGTGCTGGTAGTTCGTCAGCTCCATATTCTGATGTGATAAAAGACACAAAGACAACAAAACCGCCATCAGTCCTCCATTTTATGTTCTGCAAAAGATTTCACTGAGATTGGAAAAAAAACTAGAAGCAATATTCAAGCAAGCTTTAGCTACTTGTTGAATTTCCCATTGTGCACCCTCGTGAGACCTTAGTTGAACAAATTTTAAAAGATTGTGAAGGCTAACCGTGCCAAAATATTTTGTATAAAGGTTCTGTGGTAGGACGCCGCGAGCTTGCTCCCTGCAAACGCCAGATTTTACAAGCTGCTCAAAAAGCTTTAAAGATTCGGTATTATGATTCCTAACCATACCAGATGCCACACCAGAAACTGGTAGTCCACATCTATTATAATCTACAATTGGATCAATTAATTCATCCTTACTGGCTTGGCGATTACTTTCATGTTGTGTTCTGAATTTTTTCGGCTCATAAAATTGTATGTCTACTGATGTGTAGCGTCTGCTAATTTCATTATAAGCCCAAGTACGATGTCTATGATGCTGGGAACGTATAAATAAAGGCACAGTAAATTTAAAAGTAAGTGTACAGTGCTCAAAAGGAGAGCTATGGTTATGAGCCATAAGATAGTTGATGAGTTTAATATCTTTTTCATCTACTTTAGTTTTCTCTGACCCGAATGACACTCTAGCTGCGTTAACAACTGACAAATCCGAACCCATATGTGAAATGTATTCAACCGCACCTATATTATCCCCAAAAAGATCAACTCTCATCTGGTCTCCTATAAATACCAACTACATAATTCTCTAAAACAATGAAAGTCTTTTTATTTGAAATTTTAACTTCTTCAATCATTGAAGCGTCAACTACAATCTTCTTCTCTGTAAGTGTGCCATATTTTAATTGCTCAAATTGTTTTGAGCAGTCATCTGCAACATCAACAACAGTCGCTTCTACGTATTTGTTTTGCTCTGGGCTGTAGTCGTCAGGCAGCAAAACACCTGTTTCGGTTTTATTGTCTTTGAAGTGAGGCACAATAGTAAGATGCCTGTTAGTCGGCTTCAATCTTGGCGCAATTCTACTCATCAGGTCCTCCAAAGTTCTTCTTTAACTGTTCAAAATAATCATTAACCATCTCAATATCATCGCCCTGCTTTAACATACGAAATACTTTCACTGCCATACGCATATCTTGTTTTGATAGCCAATCATTCTCAACGTAACTAGCTCTCAAATCTTTTAATTGCTCCTTGTATGGTCGCATCTCTTCTTCAAGAGCCACGAAAGATTTAACAAAATTAATTAAATGTTCGTCTCTGGTTAGCAAATCATCCTCTCTATTAAATGACATATTACTTCCTTTCTAGTAAGTTATTTTACAATTATAGTGAATTTTATCACACAGGTCAAGCATTTTAAATTGAAAAACTTTCACCGCAGCCGCAAGTTCTTTTGGCATTAGGGTTTACAAATTTAAATCCAGATTGATTTAATTCATCAATAAAGTCGATTTCTGTACCCATTAAATACAAAAAACTTTTTGGATCAACATAAATATTAACACCTTTGTCTAATATAACACGGTCACCTTGATTCTGATTATCAAATAAAAGTTTGTACGTAAACCCAGAGCACCCGCCTCCTTGAATGGCGGCGCGTACTCCAGATTCACTCTTACTTGCAAGCATTAGTTTCATCTTTTTGGCTGCAGATTCTGACAAAGATATCATCTATACAAACTTAACTTCACATGCGCCGCCAGCACAAGCTACCTCTCCTTTAAGATCTGTATTATCCTCGTATTCCTTAACTTTAGTTAGGTCAATATTTTTAAGAGATCTCATCATAGCCTCATAAGTTTCTTTTGAGCAATCTTCAAATGGAGCTTGCGTATAAGTGCCTCCATCGTATGGTAAAACTGAAAGCCCATTATAGCTCTGTCTATTATCCCACATCCATTCGCCTACGTCAACCCACTCTGCATCTTTAATAGAGACTGTTGCTGAAATATTGTGGGTGTTCTGACCTTTCCTAAATCCTGGCTTTACCCATTCATCCGTTACTAGTTTGACTCTTTTTAAAAGCTGTAACGCAGACTCTGTTCTCATTATAGCCTCGTCTGGGGCTTTTTGCGGGACTGATATAACAGCAGTAGTGTGTGGGCTAAAATACTCATCCTCTACTAGCTCAGGATGATTGTTGAAAAGGTAACTATAAATTGGTTCGTTCTTTCCAACTCTAACTCTTCGAATATAGAAATCATTGTGCCAAGCATGAATACCAGAAGATGTCCCAAGGGCTAGGCTTGTCGTGCCTGCTGGCTTAACGCAGGTTGTCCTAGCTGCAGGTTTAATTCCCAAAAGTTCAGCAACCCTAGCATTTTCTTTTTTAACGCAATTAGCGGCTTCTCTCATATCAAGCTTTAAAACAGCACCAGAAGCAATACCTGTCATAGAAACACCAATCAATGCGTCCCTCTCGGTTGTTCTTCTCCAAATATCTCTCAAATAGTGAAAATCTGTGTAGCTCGCTTGAAGAGTGCCAATAAATGATGCTGCACGAACTCTATCATTAAGATCTTGCTGGTCGATAACATTTGAGACATTAACCTCTGTTAAATTGCAAAACTGAAAGGGACGTAGCCCTATCTCACAACAAGGGTTTGTACCCCAGTCCTTATCATTAGAAAAGTAAAATCCTGGCTCGCCTGCGCCAGACGCCTTTACTCTGTCCCAAAGTTTCATAAAATACTCTTTGTCAATTTTATGTCGTAACAAAACAACGGAGTTGTTTGACCTACCCCTTTGTGGGTTTGTCTCCCACCAATTCCCTGTCTTTGCAGCGATCATATCCTCATCATCTGCAGAAAACAGTGAAATTAAAGCTGCACGACGAATGCCACCAGCTAAAACTGCGTCAGCTATGTGACATATCATATCATGAACTTCAATTGGCTTAAGCTTATCGCCATTCTGTTTATTTACTAACATACCCTCAAGCTTAACCAAACACTCCCTAAGTGGCTGTGGTCCTGGCGCCTTGCCTCCAGAAGTTATCAAGGCTGCACCTTTAGGTCTAATATCTGAATAATCGAACCTAAGTTTCGATCCACCGTTGAAGTATGATCTAACTAGTGCTTTTACAGCATCAGCCCAGCCCTCAATAGAGTCGTTGACAAGAAACCTCCTGGTTCTATTCATATTAGGTCTTTGAATTTCTGGTAGCTTTTCTACGTGATGTTTTTGAACGCTATATCCCACGCCTGTTCCACCTAAGAGTAAAAACATGGCTTCGCCAAAACACCTCCAATCATCAGCAGGCATAAAAGCACAATTAAATATCCTGTTCGGAGCAACTTCAATTGGCTTACCACCAAATTGCATAGATCTCATTGAAGGGAGGACTTTTTTATCTTGAACTAATTTGTAGTTTTTGCGAATTTGTAACTCTAATTCTGGAAACTTCTTTAGGTGCATTTCCATATTCCTGTTGACTAACTCGGTCCAAGTCTCTCTTCTCTCGCTGTTCTCTAAGTAACGAGCATACTTCATATGCACAGTGATCTCTGACAAAATTTGGTTTGATAATTCCATTAACTATTTTTCTCCTTCTTAAACTTCTTATATTTCTCTTTTAAATGCTCTTTTTGTTTCTTGGCAGCATTTTCAATTATATCATCCACCGTTTCTTTAGTTGGCGGAAGTACTTTTATCTTAACGCAGCTGGTATCCATAAAGATGGGGTAAATTAATCCATCAGGTCCGTTTCTATTTTTGGCAACAAAGATCCTGCCTCCGTTGGTATTCTTATCCCTTACTGTCCTGGAGACAGAGAAGATAAAATCCGCAACGAAGCATTTATTAAATGCCTCCGAAATAGACTCCATAGTAATGACCTCGGCGTTAAGACCAGATCTATTTGTTTGCGAAGCTGTCCATATTGGACAACTATGGCTTTGAGAAATTCCTCGCAACTCTTCATAAATAGTCTCTAGTTGATGTCTTTTCTCATCTTTTGAAGAAGATTCTGGTTTTATCAGATCTGCATAGTCAACTATTATCATATCGGGCTTAAAACCACGATTTGTAAGCTTTTCAAGATGATTTTTTATTGTAACAATTGTAGCGGATCTAGTCGGATACTCTTTCACAATTAATCCACCTGGTATATCCTTAATTTCATCATATACCTTTTCTTTAAATACAGAGAGGTTGTTTAGCTCAATCCCAGTGATACAGCTATCGTATCTTAAAGAGACGACAGTATCTGCCAACTCAAGAGTGTAATGAACCACGTTTTTACCTACCTTGAGTGCTTGGGCTCCAAGATGTGCCAAAACCATTGATTTACCAGCACCAGTCGGAGCGATCACCACTCCAAGCTCCCCTTTACCTAAACCACCCTTGGTGATAACATCGATGTCCTTCCAGCCAGTTGTGGCAGGGTCTCTACTTTTTATTTCAAACCTTTTTTCAAAATCTTTCAAGTAGTCATAGCCAAAATCATTATCATTGCCTAGAGCTAGAGCATTGTCTATAACACTGCGAACCTCTTCAAATGAAGATTTTTTCATTAAATCGACTGATTTAATTAAGGCTTCTTTCAACTTTTGTTTTTTACAGAACTCAAGCGATGTGTTTTTAATGAACTCCTGTCCTTCTACCTCCAACCCAGTCGCAATTGTCCTGGCATAATAATCTCTTATTCTAATCTGAACAGATTCTGGCTCGTTCACTAGCTCAGTTCTTATGAGTGCTCGCATTATCTTTTGAGTTGGATGGACTTTGTATTTGTTTCGATAGTCTTTAATCTTTCTAATAAAGACCTGCAGATGCTTTAATTCTAAAAAATTTACATTCAAAACTTCAAAAATTTGATCTGCAAAAGGCCTGTCTGTTAAAATTAACTGACACAAGTCCTCTTGAAAGGATTTGCCAAATTTCGAAAAGTCCTCTCTGTCTTGACTCATTGTAATCCTTTATCTAGGTGTGACAGTATTATTAAACGAAACAAACAGGTCTGTCAAGCCAATTTGCCCAAAACCATCTTTAGACATCATCGATCTAAAGTTTGTCTTATTGAACATAGGTTCAAAATTCCTAATCCTGTCTTTTATCCTGCTTTTAGTTTGTGGAGAAATACTTGGTGAAGATAGTTGCATAAGCCCATAGTTAGATGCAATGGTCTCCTGATCCAGCAATACATTTTCATACACTTTAATTTTAGCAGACTCAACAAACTTTTGGCAATATGATAGCACGTCATAAATGCCATAATCTTTTTCCTCTGATAAGAATGAAAACCTTTTCGCAACTGTTGCCAACCCCACGCCCTTAACTCCCCTCAGTCCATCACTTTGATCTCCTGCGATAGCGCGAGCAAGTGCAAAATTATTAGGGTGAATTCCGTGAATTTCGATAACTTTATTCTTATTCAAAACTTCTTTCTGAGTTGGCCTAAACAGTAACGTATTGTTATTTAATAGTTGTATAAAATCTTTATCACTAGAAACAATTACTTTTTGATACTCTACGTACTTAGTAAACCTACAAAGAAAAGCTATCACATCATCTGCTTCAATTCCAGGCTCCATAAACTGTATAACAGGTGAATTATTTAAATACTCAATGCACCTAAGTTGTTGCCTAATTTTGCTGTCAGTTTCTTCTTCTGAGGTGAAATTTGCATTGACCCGATTTAACCTTAATGGCTTACGACCCATTTTATAATTTTTATTAGCAGATCTTCTTTTTTGAGAGCCACCTGCACCATCCCAAACAACAATAATTTGATCTGGCTTGATATTTCTACATAACTTATTTAAGACCTTTAAGAAACCACAAACGCCACCAATATGCTCCCCGTTATAGGAAGTAGATGGGTCAGAAATATAAGCTCTCAAGTATTGATTATGTGCATCAACAATCATAACTCTCTTCAAAACAAACTCCTAAAATAAAAAAGCACCCCAAAGTATAATTAAAGTAACACTTTGGGGTGCTGGTCAAGAAACAACTAAAGAACGTCATTCCTCGACAGGTGGGATCTCCTCGGAATCATAGTAGTCGGTAGCCTTACCTTCTTTATTATTGAACTTCATTATAACATCCTCTTCAATAATTTTCAAGACAGATTGTTTAAAATTATCACTTTTTAACTTTTCAATCCATTGTTTTCTCTGAAACTTTTCTTCAGTTCCATCATTAAGGACAAGGGAATACCAAGCACCAGATGATTTAAGTCTATCAGAAATTTGAATAGCGTCAAACCAACTCTCCTCATCCTGGACGCCAATATCCTCATCGCCCCATAGAATTTTGAAATTACAAGTCCTTCCTGCAGTCCCAAATCTAGATTTTTCTAGCTTGACCTTAACTTCAGAACCAATCCTAAATCCATTTTCATCGTTTATGTACGACGCCTTGGCTTTTCTACCAGTTAACCATATTCTCAATGAATATGCATAGTGCATTGCCTTTCCACCAGGGGTGACATATGGAGTAGTCATTGCCTCAGTTGGAGACCTAGTGATGTTTGTTTTTAATTGATTCAAGACTAAAAAAGTCGCCTCACTATTTGCAATTGGCACTGTTAACTTTGACATACCCTTAGACAGAATTCTAGCTTTTACAGCCATTGAAGATAGTGGATTAAAATCTCCTTCAACATCTGAGATAGAGGGTGTTAGTGCCAAGGAATCCCAGATAAAAAGCCATTTGTTATCTGTGCCTAGAAGTTCTTCGATTGTTTCTAATACAAATTCAACAGATTCTGCTTGCACGTACATTAAATTATCCAAAGAACAACCCGCTCGTTCTAAAAAAGACGGATCAATGGCAGACTCAGAATCAAAGTAAACTACATCAATCCCCATTTGCTGTGCGTTTGCAGCAACTTGAGCTGCCAAAAAGCTCTTGCCAGTTGCCTCAAGCCCTGCTATTTCAGAAATCTTACCGACAGGAATGCCTGCAGGTCTGCCTTTACAAATAATTGAATCTAACCACTTTGAACCAGTAGGTATCCAGTCAGTAACCTCAGTTGGATTCTGGTTGTTTAGATTGTGTGCAACCTCCCTACCAGCTTTCTTATTAATGAGCTTCATTGCATCTTGTAGGGACACGTTCCCTGGTCTTAATTTAGCCACTTTCAAATCTTACTCCTATCCATTGCTCAAAAGATCGTTAAAAGCAGCCTCAACAGAGTCTGACTCGGAACTTTCTTGCTTCATCTGTTGTGGTGCGGTAAACTTTTCCACTTGATTGTCAGTAGAATCGCCATCAAGGAAAGCGTCAAGCAGAGCGCCAACTTCCTCAGAGGTCTTTCTTTCAAACAAAGTTTCAAAATTTGGAATATTCTCAAGAAGTTCGGCACACCGATCTTCACCGCCAATGGCATCATCACATAAGACTGTCTTTCTCGGGCGAGGGCGAATATCCGTTCTTGGAAAAGCAGCGCCTGCTGGCTTTCCATACATAATCTTAAGATCATTGCCACTTTCAGGATCAGTAATGTCTCCGTAGTCTGGATCGACAACAATCTTTAATAGGCTCTCATATGCCATCTTACCGTATCCCCAGACACGAACACCTTCAGCTTCTTCACCTCGCACCAACACTGGAGAGAAAAATCTTTGCTTAGCAAAAAGGTCTTTAGCCATCTTCTTGCTATCCTCTGTGCCTTCATTCCACAATTTATTTGCAAAATTACAAACTGGGCAATCATCGCCAAAGTTCCTCTTGGGACACAAGAAGCCACCCTGTGCCACATTGTAATGGAAATGATAATCTTTAAAAGGGTCTCCATCCGCTGTTGGGACAATTCTAATATTACTCTCTCCATCGCTAGGTTTCCAGAAAACATTTTTAGAGTCTCCCTTCCCAGTTAAGCTATTAAGCTTCTCTCTGATCTTATCCATATTTAGTGCCATTATGATACCTCCTTACGGTAGTTGTTTTTTTTGCACTCTCGCTAAAGCAGGTCAGCAAATATCCTGACCAACTGCCCAATTCTAAACTATAATTTGCAATATGTCAAGTAAATTTTAAAAGATTTTGTTTAACGTGCTCAATAGTATAAAGTTTGTTGGTGTCTTCAACATATCCTGGTGACTTTGCTTGTCCCAGAAACATACAACTAACTTTAATTTGTGGATAGGCATCGTTGATATGTCTTTTTAGATCATTATCAAAAACTAATCTTTTTTCGTGTAAATTTTTAACTCTACCCACAGAAGTTAATGCGATTATTACTCTAACTTCCTCTGGATACTTTCCGTATGTTTCTTTGTGAGATATAATCATATCCCACAAATCACCCCTTAACTGCCTTCTTGTGCCGCTGGCTTTTCCACTATGCCTCTTCAGCACGGTTGTTTTTTTATTGATTTTTAAGAATTCATTTGCGAAAGCATCTTCCATTTCATCAGTATCATAAGTGTAAGTTGCCATATTTTCAGCGGCACTCCAATCATTAATGACATTCATGATTACTTTTTGTGCATAATCGCTGGTCCATCGATAACCACTTTCCTCAATAACACCATCTATAAGAAAATCAACTACTTTTGTCTTAACACGAGTTAGTCTTCTTTTTAATGATATGACTTCAGTCTTACTGAGTTTTTGATCCTGCAGTTTAAGGTTAATTAAGTTAAGATCATTAATCTCTTGTTGCAAAACCCCAGAATCTGTGGTTAGTGCAAATGCCACACCATTTCTGATATCTGATTCGTCGTTTTCTTGTCCATTGTTTGGAAAAGAGTTTAGCATCCTTAGATACCTATTTCTCTCATATCTGGTCTTAAGGTTTAGAAATTCTTTGTCTAATTTTCCTGGAAAAAAGGTTAACTTTGTTAACTTCATACACTCGATTCTATGATACCCGCCAATTACCTCAACAAATTTTTCCAAGTTTAATTCTGTTCTAGGAATAAGGTTTACCATTGATCGAATACCGTATTCTCTCTTACCTCTTTCGTTTAAAACACCTTGGTTTGCTTGGGCAGCATACTTTTTAACAGTCGTATGGTTTAGAATATCACCCCTACACTGATACTTGGATGCCTCTTTGTCACAAAAAACCTCATCACAACCAACAGCGATTAGACCTTCAATATACTCTTCGTGATCTGGATCAAACATTTCGGGAGTAAAACTGTTATTTTGCTTACAACATTCCTTAATTCTTTCTGGGGTGTTGCAGAATTCTGTGATTTGCTCATATACACTTTTGTTTGAAAAATTTACTACGTTTTGTGCACTCACTAGATGTTTTCCTCCGTTTGAATTTGTGAAGAATACGAAACAACATATCCATATTGCTGATCATATTCTGTAGAGTAGATGCCATAACTTATTTTAAGATTGTTAATAGATTTTTCTTTAACTTGTTTAATAATTTTCTTTCTCAAAGTCTTATCCTCTTCGATTTGAGTTTCAGGAATACAGTAATAGTATCTTATCTCACTAGGAATGTCAAGATCAAAAAACATTTTTTCTTCACCATTCTCTGGATTCAGCGCTCCAATTGTACAAATCCTATTAGTAGTTGATGGATTTGTAAATGTGTCTGTAACAGAATCTATGTGATTAAGAAAATTAATGCCGTGAAATGAAGAGACAATTACCTGATTTAATTCATCGTAGTGGCTTCTTAAAGACACATCTTGCATAAACTCTTCAACCATATCATTAGAAATCATAAACATTTTTTCAAAAACGCCAGACCTAGTATATTCTTGTAAAACGTGCCTCACGGTTCGCTCTAATAATTTCTTGTTTTGCGACAATAATGAGATGTCTGGCTGGATGTACATAATATTGATATTAACTTTGTGTTTTATCTGTTGAAGGATAGACAAAGAAGCTGCTGACACATCGCTTGCGCCAGTAACTATAAGTAAAATGTTTTTTGTAGCCCTTGATAGGAATCTTTTTACATTCGGGCAAGAGGAATCGTACTCTTCAATGCTATTGAATGAGGGCATTTTGAAATATCTTTTCTCCTCTGACTGCTCATTATCAATCAAATAGACCTTATATTGAGAAAATTGTGTAAATTTCCTAGCTACTTGACACCCTGCGCCGCCTAAACCAATTATTGTATCCAATTAATTTTCCTCATATCACCAAAGTTTTTACCTAAACTAAGGTTAACTACATAATCACCTAATCTAGTTTTTTTAAATATATTTAAAATATCAATTAGCTTTGACTTTTCGTCAGCGCAGTAATCAATAACAATCGAATCGTGCATTAAGAATACAATATCACTTCTCATGTTTTCAAGAAATTTATTTACTTTTACAGCTTGTTCAATGCAAATGTCACTACTAGTGCTTTGAATAATATAATTCAGTGCGTGATGATCATCTGCTTCAATTTTACGGCAGAATGGCGTTCTAACGGTCGTTCCATTCCAATGGTTATTCTTTACCCAATCTCTATTGTAAATGCTCTCCAGTAGCAAATCTCGCGCTGTAGGGTTATATAACCAAGCAAAAACTCTTTTTTTTATATCATCCCTAGATCCTGTGTGTTCCAGTTGTTTCCTGTGCCATTGGTGCATATCAAGCTGTGGTTGTTTTTTGCCTGAAAGTGCCAGCAAAGTCCTTAGCTCTGCTGCATTAAAGTCAAGCTCCACGAATAAATCATTTCGTGGCTTTATATATTTTCTAAGACTCTTGTCGAGATTCAGAATAGGAAAAGAGTTGCGCTTAGTTGTTAATCTGCCAGTCTTGGAGCCAAAGACGTTATATGAAACACAGTGTTGAACATTTTTAATTTTTTTTAGAAATATCCTAACTTTGTCAATATGATAATCCTGTTTTAGTTTTGGAAAGTCAATATTTAGTTCATCACAGCCTATATCATCTACTAACTTAACAGCGTCAAGTAAATTATCATAGTTTTCTGGTTTCTTAGTCGTTCTGAATACGTGTTTTGTTATAATATTCTTACACTCCAGTAGTTCACATATATGTTTTTCAGGCACCAAATCAAAAATACAGTGATCTCTCATATCGATGTCCGAAGTTTTTATTGATTTTTTGAATGCATCGAACCTTTTGGATATTTCACCAAACCTGTCTTTTAAATTTTCTGGACAGTTGTCTTGTAATGATTCGCCTGAAACAAGAATATTCGCATACGAGATACTTCTATTAGATAGAGAAGCACTGTAGCTCCAAGTTCTTTGGCAGCTTTCAGATATATTTTGAAATTCTAATTTTCCGTCTTTGTAGAATGCGACACACTCTCGCTTATCATCAACAACTTGAAAGTACATCAAGCCTCATTTCAGTATGAGCCGCCGCCGCCGTCATCAATACCATCAGACCCAGGAAACGGATTAAAATCGCCATAGTCACCAAATGATTCTCCTTGAGACTCTATGTTTATTGACTCATCAGTACTCTGTGTACTTTCTGTGCTTGTTCCAATATTACCAATAATATTTTGGCTTGTCAAGTTAGAATCTAACTTTAATTTGACAATTTTTGGATTTAATTCAGTCATAGTTTTGTCAATATATTTAAATGCACTTAGGTCTCCAAATTTAGAGAGCCTGTAAAAAGCTTTATCCCTAATTTGTTGTAGTTGTGACCCTAGCAGCCTAATACCGACATTCTCACTATACCTTGAAGATAAATAAATTTCAGTTAATAACTGTGAGTCTATTTCGCTACTCAAGTCACTAAAACTTGATGGTGTGTCTCTTGGTGTAATTGATACTCGTCTAAGTGTGCCATCATTGCAAAATTGTTTTTCTACTAAATCAGGATAGAATTCTAAAAACTGATAGAAACTGTGAATTATAAACTGCTTTAGTTTTGATAGGTCTACAGCATAAGATTCTACGTAGTATTCCTGAAAAAACTGTTCAATACTTTCAATACCATATGAACTCATATGCTTTTTCATAGCCTTTGAGGATAAGTTAGCTATTAGATTCCAAGGAGCATTAATGTTAATTTTAAATCCCGCTTTAGCAGCTATCCTAGTATAAGATTCATAGTCTTCACTAAGTATTAAATCATTTTTTTTTGAATCATCTCCGTAATCTTCATCCATTATATCCAGTGATAATCCAGTTGAAAAGTGCGAGCAATTTGACGAAAGTAAGAATGAGCTATAAGTTATTGTCTCCTCCGATGCCCAAGTTCTTACAAATCTCAGAAGCTCTGAAGCTACGTCATTTACTGTGATGATAGCATTTTGAATGGGTCCTAGGTGTGATTGAATAAAAAAATCTCTGATCTCTTTATTGTGCTCTTGATACTTTTTTAAAGCACTTTCATATCCCTTGTTTGCATCAATTTTAAACTTCTTTTTGGGAAGTTCTATACCTCCATTGCTTCTAGCGTAGTTTTCAAAAGTCTGTTGAAACTCTTTGAAAGCGTCCGCAACAAAATCTATACAAAAAGCATTGTTTTTTGAACTAATTGCAGCCATCGTGCCTTCGTTATTCAAATCAATTATATTTCCACGGTGATTTACTTTTCCATAAAGTGGTCTTTTAATAATTAAATCTATGTGTCTGTTGTAGGCGTTTTCTGATACGAGATTGCTTAATATTGGTTCATATTGAAGTCTGCCATAGTATGCGTAACGAGAGTTTGACTCATTGCTAGCGGGTGGATAAATAACTCCTTTTCTCACTTAACTCTACCTCCTACTTTTTTCACATTGTTCGCATCTTCCTCATTTGATATGACGTCATTTTTATTGTAAGCAGCCATAGATTCTTGCACTCCATTTACAATTGTTTCAAATCTACCTGGAGATATTACATTGGATATACTAGTGACAACATAGTAACCGCCCAAACCCAAACGACCTGCAACATACCTAGCATTACCTCCTGGTAAGGTCGGCAATAAATAAAACTTAGAACCCAATGTAAACAAATTGTTACCGACCGTTTTAAGGTTTGCTCTATATGGCATACGAGCGATATCCACTGCTTTACCTCCATTTGATCTAGTGATAGCTGATTCTCTAAGTCCCTGAATAGGCTCAATCTGAAATGTGACGGTCTCAATTATTCCAGCATCTCTACCCATATAATAATGCATAATTCCATTAGCAGCATCTTTTTTTCTATCGCCACCTGAATGTACTATTTCTGACACGTCCGAAGTAACTATCATATAAGTCTTAGAAGGACCCTTACCAGGATAATGAAACAATCCTGATCCACCTTTTGATATCAAATTTGATGCGTTTTGCCTACCAAATATGCCCGATCCGTATTTTGCTGCACTCATTTCACTAACTTTTATTTGACAGACTGCTGGATTTCCTTTTATTGGTGCATCATAAAATACTTCGCCAGTAAAAACTGGTCTTACTAGGTCTTTAAAGATATTTCTTATGAATGAGCCCAAATTTATTCTATTAACTTTTTTAGCAACATAGTGTCTGTGAAACCAGGCATTATACCTACCTACACTTATAGGTATGTCAGCCATTTCAATCATATGTCTCGATTTAGTAAAATGATTGAAAAATCTAAAACTACCTAAGAATATGTGTGGCATTTCTGAAAGATTTCCTTGATCTTTGACCATCTCGTGTATAACATCAAACAAATCTCCCAAAAAGAAGAATGAAATAAAGTGTGAATTTGCAGCGTCTTGAGAGTCATATCTAACAGAATTCATTACCTCTGCTTTACCCACGCTTACGCCCGTGGGTGATGCAGATACATCAGGCTCAACCACATTTTTTGGCTTTTTTTTAGGTCCTTTCTTACCTTTTTTCTCTCCCTTGTTTACTAGATCTTCCTGATCCCCTTTGATTATAGTTCCTTCGGTATCCTTTGATTTGGGATCCTCAACAACATCACCTTTTGCATTTTTGTTTGATTTTTTGGCAGCTTTTCTTTTCCTTATACTCTCTTTATAGTTATCGTATGCGGACTTATCAACTTTTAATACATGAATTTTATTAGAAGAGCCAAAATTACCATACAGTCTCTTTTGAAACTGAGACATATTTTCCTGCTTTCTCCTTGAAGCCTCAGCGTCAATCTGGTCCACAACTAACGACTGAAAAGCGGATGCAGCATTGTCAGTTTTTAAAGCTGTTTTCAGTCCTTTTCTTGTTTCTTCGTTTCCCACAATTAAATCAGCGTCTTTAAGTCCTTCAGTAGCATCGAGTAGTATTTCGGTTGCCTCCAGCTCAGACTGTTCTTCTTGAGCTTGCTCAAATAACTCAGATTGAGGGTTTTCTTCATAGGGACGGTCTGTCTCGGGTGTTTCTTCAATTTCACCAAATACACTACCTCCCTCGGGTGGCTTCTTACCTGTTTTTTGTTCAGCTTGTTTTTTCTTAAGTTTATCTTTAACTTTATGTGCTGTTACTTGTCTGTTAACTAATGACCTTGGCAATCTTAAAAGATCAAATTTTTTCGCGAAGACATCAAACCTTCCGATAAAATCTAAAGTGAGATTATAAGATCCATCTTGCTGGAAGTCGAATTCAAATTGATATTTCGTCATCAAAATTGTCTGTCTCGCTTGCTTTATAGCATTATATAACTTATCACCCAAAAGTTTTTTTGATTCAGAAGAAGCGGACCAACCAACGACTGCCTTCACCTCTATCCCAGTCTGCGTTCGTTGAAGCATTGTTCTATAGGGCTCTTTATCTAAGACTAATAAAGAGTCGGAAAAAAGCTCAAGTTTTGCGTTAAGGGTGCCAGCTTCAGCAGGGTTTTTACCAGAAAAATTCCAAGAAAAACTTTTCATACCTATGTTGCCTCTACCAACTTGCCCCCTAGCGAATGGATCTAATATTGAAGAATTTGGGTCTATATATCCACCTTGTAGTGGCATTGCTGTTTCACTTTGTAAAAGTGTGGTGCCGCCAGATTTTGAATATCTAACAATTGAAAATTTTACATATGGTGTCAACAAAGACAGCTGCGCTGGGCTCAACTGATGAAATGCTTCCTGTCCTGAAAATTTAGCAAATAGATTTAGTGGGGTCACGGGACCTTTTGACCTTATGGAAGTAAAGTACTTGGAGTAAGAATTAGATTTATTGTATTTTGCTAGATTTTCTAATTCTGCAATTAGAAAAAAATTATCATTATAATCTTTACCAAGATCTCTTACCGCTTTTTTTACATCAGCCCTTTTAGTTTTGATTCTATTCAGCTCGTCTTCTATGGACTTATCGCTATCGTCGGCGCCTCGCTTTTTCAGAGCCTCTTTGACTAATTTTTTTTGTTCTTCATCTGATAGTTTGAAAAACGCTTCTTCTTCTGGAGTGTATTGTCCCTCTAATTCTTTTTTACCTTTGCCTTTTGGTCTAATGACTCCTCGACTGGGTGGAACTTTTGGTTTAATTACATTGTCTTTTTCGTGATTAGACATAGTTAGATCTCCAACTTAGATAAAACATCATCAATCGGAGTTGGAACGTAAATTAGATCTCCTTGTCTGGCATGACTATCTGTTGGTTTTTTATTAAACCAAGCTATTACCCACCAAAGCTCAGGATTACCATAGAACTCTGATGCCAGCTTGTAAAATTTATCACCCAGTCTCCACCTGTATGGAAACGTGTTAATTGATGAAAGTTCTTCTAGACTTAGATCTTTAAAAGCTGTAGATGAATACATTGTTATAAACGATCTATTTCTTTTTGCAAATTTATGCTCGTATTGATTTAGATCATTTAAAATAACTTCTCTATTTTCATATCGCCTTGTCATATCTTCCTTCCGTTAGTTAATAAGTGCTGCTGTCGCTGTCGTCTATGCTCATTGCCCCTTCCACTTCAGCCGATGTGAAAGACATCATTCCGCCGCCACCATTAAGAACACTTTGTTGTGCTAATTGGTTTTGCCTTTGTTCAGCAACACTGATTGATTGAGGTGCATCTGGATTTGTGATTGGCACCTCTGAATCGCTTACTTGTTCTCTGACTTCACTTGAACTCCTATTCGCGGATTGAGTTTTGTATCCATCGTGGCAGATAGAATGATCTCCAGTCATAGGATAAGTGCCATATGCATAGTTGGTAGCGCCGTCCGAATCTCCAAGCCAACCAATCGTATCTTCATCCCATCCAAGGGCGTGTGTATGTAAGACAGTGAATGTGCACTGCAGTGAGAACTCTTTGGGATAAAGAATACCTGGCGATGGATTAAAGAAACCCATATCAAGGTTGGGATTCATAGAAAAACCACTAACAGTTCCAACTAGCCCACCATCAATTGCAGATGGAGAGTTTACATTTTTTGATGCATCTTGTATTAGATTAGTAAACTTGATTCTCATAAGTGGTGAGGACGACATAGTTCTAATGGTCTGTCCAAGTGTGTTTTTACTTAACTCATACGTAGGATACAACATTGAAACTAAATGTTCAAACTTATGTAGATTTTTTTGTCCATCAGTTTCACTAACCGAGGGGACCGACCAACCAAGCTCTATAGATCTTTTTGTTCCCTGAAATATTTGTATAGGATCCATTCTACCGTAAACAGATGTGGAGCTGTATTGACTTTGCCACCTATCTTCGAACTGAGTTATGAATGATTTAAACTGAACACATTTTCCAGTTGCAATGTGATGTAAATCTATTTGCCAAAACCTGTGATTTGCAAAACCATCATCAGCGGGGACGTAACCACCTTGAGTAGTTGGTGTAGCTCCACCCTGAGCGTGACCACGTGCACCTAAGTTGCTATTAAATATCCTATTTGCCATAATGAGCCTCCTATACAGTACTTAGTGAATAGAAATCTTTATTAATACCATTTATAGCTGCTCTCGCTATTTCCTTCCTATCGACCTGTATGATAACTTCACCTTGACCTTGAACAGACATTACTTCAATTAATTTGTCAAGCTTCTTTGCTAAAACACCACCTTCTTTTACTGACACTCCCTCTGCAACATCACTTGCATTTGCGGCAATGCGCCTTCCAGATGAGGAGAAAAACTGAAAATCATTCATCCTCTCCGCAGCTGGTGGTGTAGACGGCACTGGAGCAGCAGCTTTTTTATCCAGCTCCTCATCGTTATCATACATTGGTAGCTTTCGAACTAAACCACCTACAGGTGCTGATAAAGAAGGAAACGAATCTGCTATAAAGCCAAATACAGTTCTTCCCAGGTAATCACCAGCCATATATAGTAATGGTGCGGCTAAAAATCCTGGTATGCCTACTGCTGTCAATGCAGAAACAAGAGTAGCTGCATATGCACCTGTCAAGACGCCGCCAATCCCGCCGATGACTCTACTACCAATGGCTGCATTTAATTCTTTGCCTCTCATTCCAGACGCGAGCATTGCCTTGATGTCTCCGTGAGCAAAAACTGCTTCCAGTATTGACCCTATAATTGGCAGTTTTACAACTTTGCTCATTAAGTTCATAGCTTTTGACTTATTCATAACATCCAAGACTTGCTTGACAGCAGCAGAGCCTGTAATTCTTGATGAAACACCTTGGAACGCTCCCTTGGCTTTGCCTATCATATCCATATTTTTAACATTAGTTATAAACCCACGACCTCGACCCATTAGTCCGCTGAAAGCGCCTTTGCCTCTCTTAAAAAGCCCAGCTGCACCTTGACCAATTTTAGAATTAGCTAATTTTTCTGCAGCGCCAGAAAAGGTCGGTATACTTGCTTTTGCAGATTTCCCTGCCTTTGAAAGTTTATCGCCCATTCTACTAAAAAAACCAGGACGACTTTGAGCTGCAGCAGCTTCTGCGCCTGCAGTTCTTGCAGCAGTAGTGCCTGTAGCTGTTGTGCTGGGAGGCGCAGGTGGCGCGCTAGGAGTTGCGCTAGGAGTTGGGACTGGAGGGGGTGTTGCGGCTGTAGCTCCACCGCCGCTCATCATTGAAGGACCTGCGATCATTGCGCCTTGACCAGCTAACATACCTAGTCTACCCAATCTACCTCCAGCGCGAAAACCCCCTCTGCCTCTTCCAAAAGACGTTCTGCGTACTCGACCCGTTGCGCCGCCACGTCCGCCACGTCCACCGCGACCTCTTCCACGGCGACGACCACCGCCTTCTCCGCCTCCACCCATCATATCGCCACCGCCGAAGCCACCGCCTACGCCTCCGCCGAGACCTCCGCCGACAGGCATAACATATGATGGATTCATTGGTGTTCCGCCTGGCATAAACCTGGCTTGAATAACGCTCATCATACCTTTAAAAGCGATTGTTCCAGCGGCGACGGCACCACCGAGACCAAGAACGCCCATTAGTGGACTACCAGTTACTTTTGAAATAGCTCCAGAGACATAACCCATAACTTCAGCTATGCTCTTAACAGTCTTGAATATGGTGGTAAAAATACCCTTTATTTCTTTGAATCCCTCTTCACTAAATAAGTCTTCTCCAAAAGCAGCGACCATTGCTTTTTCAAGTTCCAAGCCAAGACGAGTCATAACTGACATCATTCTAACTCTCTGATCTTGCATTTCTTGTGCAGTTTTTGCTTGTGCATCAGCATCAGCCATAGCTGCTCGTATTTCATCAGATGATTTACTCATCATCTTACCAAGCTGTGTTACTGAGAGTCCCATTTTATCTGCGATAGCTTTCTTTTGGAACCTATCTAACTGATCGAATGATTCACCATTTGCTTCTAACCCCTCTTTTAGTAAAACTATTCTCTCGGACTCGGTTGCATTCAATAATTCAATTGTATCCAAGTATGGACCGCCCAAGATAGCGTTTAAATTACCAGCAGCAGAGGCAGATGCTTCAAATGTATCAAATTTAGACATACTTTGCAATAAAGCTCCCACATCCATATTCAAGAGCTGGCTTGCTCCTTGCAATCTCTTAAATTCTCCAACCATCCGTGGACCAAATTTTGCTAATTCGCCAGAGGCTTCATTGAATCCTGCTACAACTTGTTCTGGAGGTAGTTTAAGTTTTTGCGCTAATGCAACAAGTTCCCTAGAAGTTTCTTCAGCTGCGGGGAGGGACATACCCATTGATGTTGTTAAAAAACCAATAGACTTTGCAGTATCATTTGCTGCAACTCCAAACTGCTCCATGGTTGCAACAGTGTTTAAGACATCATTTTGTGTTTCTTTATTAAGATTGTAGAACCCTTGAAACTGAACCTGCATCGCGCCGACAGCATTAGCAAGTTCTTGGCTTCTCATGCTTAAAGACTGGCTTGAGTTTGCTATCTCGCCCAGTTGTGGTCCCAGATTCTCCATTCCAGTTGATTGAAATAATTGTTCTTGTGTTGCGTCGAGAGCTTTGAAGGATTCCACTGCAGCGCTTACAAAGCCAGAGAACAGCTTCATTGGCGTAAATGATTTAGCTACATTCTTTAGTAATCCAAGTGAAGATTTGCCCATCTCCTTGAATCCCTTGGCACTTATTTCCACATCATCTACAAAAGCACCAAATCCGCCTTGTGCAAAACCAAATGATTTTCCAACATTCTGTGCGGCACTTTCAATCGAATCAAAGAGTGCTTTTGTTTTTTCAAGGCTTTTGTTAAACTTGATTTGCTGAACTATCTGGTTTTTGGCTTCTTTTATTTGATCAGATGTTGCATCCTTGGAGTCTAATAACAGGTCAAGCTTATCTTTTAATATTTGTAATTCTTGATGTCCAATTTCTGATGCCACTTTTAAACTAGCAGAAGTATCACCAGTAGCTTTCATTATATCTTGTTCTATTTTTAGTTTTTGTTTTTTAATTTCAAGATCTTGTTGAGATTTTTGAATTGACTCTTCACTTATTTCTCCACCAGAAGCTCTTGATGTGCCTATTTCGGCACCGTCAGCAGTCAGCATCCTATCTAAGGCTCTGATTTGCCGCTCATCTAGTCCCAGATCTTTTAACTTATTTATTAAATCTTGCTTTAGTGCCACAAGTCACTACCTCATTTAATGGGCCAAACCAACCCAGTATCTCTTTCGAACTTGCTGACAGCAGAATCTAATCTATATCTACTTTTGTATGTAGCTGGATTGTTTAGCCCATATTTATTAAATGCTAAGGCGTAAGACTTTTCAGCGGCGAGAGCTTGGGCGAACCTATCTAACTGTTTACCAGTGCCTCTAACTTTTACAGGAAATGGCGAACCTGTAAAGAGCACATTTAAAACTCTTTCAAGTTGAGCACCCTGCTGCATTAAAAACATTGGCGCCTCATCAATTCTGGTAAAATCTAACACTATGTCCTGTTCTTCTGACAATTAAACCACCTCAATATAAGTCTACACTATAATTAGTAACCAATAAAATAAAATAAGACCAGTGGTTAGCTGGTCTTATTTAATTACTTCCTTTTAGATTTTTGTATTTGTTTTTCGTGATGCGCTCTTTCTTCTTCGTGATATTTAATCAATCTTCTGATGAACCACCTTCTAATCTGTATTGGAAGATTGTATGCCTCGAAAAAACTCCAGCCGCCGTGATGTTTTAGTGTAAAAAGCTCCTCATACACTGATTCAATATATTCATTGTTCAGGCCAAAAAAACCCTGTTGTGATTGGCACTTCCACCTCACTTTCGCTTCCGCAATGCTGGCAGGTAAACTCTTGAGTAAGTTTAACATTTGGTGAATTTTCAACATATAAATTTCTTAAAAATCTAGAGTCAGATGCAGGCATCATTTCTAGAAACTGTCCTAACTCACCTGGGTCGGTTACTCCATTAGCACTAACTACGATACTCTTAAGAAGATCTGTAAGTTGAGAGTCAGGTAAATTATTTTTTAATTTCATCTCTGAGGATTTAGTTAGTCTTTGCTCGTCATGTCCCGTTAAGAACTTAACTTGAACATTAATTTTAGTTGTAGGTAAATCCACTGAAAATGTTCCGTCTGGGTTTACAGTCACATCATCTGTGTCAACAGTCTCAACATAGCCCTCGGTGTACTTAGAAAGATTGAAAGTGACATCATTGTCTCCACCACATTCAGGACATACAACTTCAGCTTGATAGTTAGCGCCATACCCAGTTATTCTAACTGCGTACATCAGAGCATTCCTGTCACCCACTAAAAGGTCTTTTGCATTTATATTTTCATCAACAATAACACTTTGCAAAAGCCTATCTATAGCAACACCTTTCTTTAACAATGTTGGAGATGTAAGTATGTCTTCATCTTTTGCTGTCATAAACCTTATCTCAATAGATTCCTTTTGAAACAAAGGGCTACCTTGTGGATAAAATTTCCCTTTTGATGGAAGGTCAACTATCTCAGTAGGTATTGCGAAATTTAAAAGACTGTTCGTTGTTTTTATGTTGGGTGGCATCGATGATGGCGGCGGGGCACTAGCTGCTCCCGCCGATCTTCGCTTAGCATTTCTATTTGTCATGTAACCTCACTTTCTTTAACTAAAAAATTAAACTTATACTGTTAATGTTGCCTCTCTCTTAAGATTTGGATCAATTCTGCCACCTCTTTGTGTGAGATCTGCCCAATCATATCTAAGTGTTAGCTCGACATTCAACAAGTCATCACTCTCGTAGTCTAGCTCATCAAAATTAACAGACTTAATAAATGGATTATAAAGTTTCCACTCTTCATTAATCGCACCTTGTGAATCTATCTGCTGTATGAATATAGCTCCACCAAGTGCAGCAACAGCACCTTTCTTAGACATTGTATAAGCCCTGCCAGCCTCAAGTCCAGGAACTTCTGGGATTGTATTAGCATTTCCAAAGTTGTGCGGTGGAACGTAGCCAGACTGCTTAAGTAAAGCTAGGAGTGTCTTAGAAGAATCTGGCTGCACTGGATCCACTAGGGTCATACTAATCTCACTCCATTCTACACGACCAGGATAGTAAAACTTATAATTTAAAAAGCTATGTTCAGCCTCACCTAAACTAAAATTAGGCTTTGCAACCTTTTTAAGCACCCATTGCGGGACCCCTCTAAAACTGAGGAGCCATCTAAATTTTCTTTTTGGCTCAATTGTGTTGTCTGACCAAAAACCGTCTACACCTGGCATGTAATTGCCCTCCTAAAAATAATACGTGTCACACTTTTAACTAGTATGATAAAACTTTTTTTTAATCATCAAATGATGCACCAGAGTTTGTAATTGTAAAATCAATTGCGATAAACTCAATAGCACGCGCAGGTTTCAAAAAGATCTTAGCGTACATTATGTTTCTATCAATTAACTCTGTCGTTGTAGTAGTGTCATCAAGAATCACTCTATAGTCTGTTAAACCAAGTCGAGCGCGGACTCCATCCAAAAATGGTTCAACCTGTCCTCTAAACTTGTTCCAGGTAGATTGTACATTCTGATCAAATAGCAGTCTCGATGCAATTCTAGAAATTTCTTTCTTAACAAAAATCATCAACCTTCTAACATTAATTCTGTCAAGAGCAGAAGGAGTAACTTGTAATGTTTTTTGTCCAAATATTACTATACCCTCTGCTGGGAAAGTTGCAATTGGATTTATATTAATATCATACAACTTATCTCTATCTTTTGCAGTAAGCCTCTGTGAGACCCCCACAACAGGTAATCCTGCTGAGCCTTCTGATAACCCGCCCCTAGTAAATCCCGCTGGGGCAAACCACAATTCAGAGTCTGCTTCAGAGGAAGCAAAAGTACCAATGGCTGCTACGGATGGTGGAACCCAAACCTGCTTAGCACTAATATCATCAAAAATCTTTACCCAAGGAAAGAAAGCACAACCATAACTTGTGTTAATACTTCTGCTTCTTAGAGATTGAACGCAAGCCTGAACTGAAGCGTTGCCAACTCTAGTTTTAAAGTCACTAGTATTATCCTCGGTTGGCTGATAGCCGTTATTTTCAAGATCAATAACTGCCAAAGCGTCGGCTCTTTCTTCACAAATATCTATGACCCTATCAGTGATTAGTGGCTTTCTTGTTCCTGGAACAGACAGTAAGTTAATCTCTACAGCCTCTGGGTCTGCCAATGAATCGAGCGCTCTCTTGATAGAGTGTGCAGCATAACTGCCAGCAAACGAAGTGCCAACATTGACATCACCAAAGGGTGCCTTCTGTCTTATATCGATACCATCATACCCACCGTACATTGGAGCAGTGAATGCTGTAAAGCCAGTATCAATTAAATCTGTATAACTATTTCTGACCGCTGTGTATGACCGATTTGCTCTTCTTGAGCCAGACAGATAATGTGCTGTAGTAACTGAGCCTGGGGCTACGTTGGCAGCTACAACATCGTCGAGCGTAAACACGAAGGCATTCTCGGTATTATCGTCCACATCATATGAGTTTGGATTTAGTCCTTGAGCACCTCTAACAAGATCAAAGTATGATTCATCAAATCTTGTTGAGCTTGGAGATCTGCCAGTAGTAATACCAAAACAGGCTTTCTTTTGATCTGAAATGCCATCGTCGGCGCTACCAGAACGCAAAGCGAATGTTGGGAATACAAGCACTGGTCTTGGATTGCCTGCGCGGACGCCAATTCCAGCTATCTGTACAGAGGCAGATGTAAAAGAATTAAATACAGTGGCAGTATTTAATGGAGCTGAAGAGGTGGCTGCTATTAATAGATTGCCTTCGCTTAGAAGAGGTGCTCTGTCAGTAGCAGGAACGCCGCCGAGGTTATCGGGTATGTTAAGCTCACCTAGAACGCCATCGTTTCCAGTGCCGCCAGTAACTTGTTGTAAGTGAATATTACTACCAGAGATGATGTTTACACCTTGCTGGATTGAGCTAGTTTGAGGAACAAAACTTACTTTACTATATCTTGGAGGACTAGCAAAACCCCAAGGTAACAATGCCGTATCAGTTGAGCCCTGATCAACATCAGAGTCCATTACTACTCTAACAAATCTAGAGTTATTTGCATAGTCTCCATACGTTCTGTATCTGTTTTCAGCATTATCCCATTCTTGATACTGTGTACCAATTCTTCTAGCTATGTAATTTCTTGAAGAGGGATTCAAGTTTAAGTTACCAAATGTTTCATAAACTTTTCTTGCTGCATCGTTATCTCTAGTATCTCTCAAAATTAAATCAAATGACCCATATGGATCAGTTGGAGTGGGTGCCTTGTGGTTTTCAATTGTTAATTTAATGTACTTTGATGACCATTCGCCATCATTTAGTGCTATCAATCTAAACAATTTCTGTTGAGCAAGTGCATTAAAAGCTTCGGGATCTGGTATAAGATCCTGCGACCTTATCCAAGGACTATAAGAAGGTTGTTCGCTCTTTTGGTTTGAACTAAAATCTCTGCCGTTTCCATTAAGACCCACGATAACACCTGCTAGCGAAGCATCGCCAGTATTTGAGCCCGCCTCTAATGTTGAACCGTGCAAGTCCTTAACATGTCTATCAAATGTTTCTCCCAAGAAGTACCCCTTGGCATTTGTTGCTTGTACTGCATTACCTAGGAGCGTAGGGTTAGTATTAAATACTTTTCTAATATACTTGTCTGAGTCTCTGTCAAAATTAAATGTTATCTTTTGTGCATTATTGCTCTTATCGTAAACAACCGATGTAAATTCATATTTACTGGGAGTAGAAGACTCAAATGCTATACAATTACCAGCCATTGCAGTTCTTGATGCGATACCAGCAACGCTTGCTGGATTGTTTATAGAGCTTGTTATGCTGTTACCATTTACCAGCGTTCCAGAAAGCTGAATGGCTCCTTCATCAAAATACCAAACAGCAGCTAGTGATCCAGTTGGTGACGCTGCAGCTCGGGTTAAGTTCTCGCCATCGGTGTTATTAGCACCCATTGAGCCCAAGAAAGCACCTTGTGCGTATTTTTGAGTAGAGCCAGATGAAAACAGCAAAAGTCCATATGCTCCACCAACATTTGTAGGCTTTGAAAATTTCGCGACGTGCGTCTTCGTTGTTTTCCAGCCTGCTGCACCTGCCGTGGTTGCATTTGGATCAGCAACACCCAGAACCCTTACAACTGTAACTGGTGCTGAATTTCTCAGAAATGCTTGAATTGCATAAGCCCCATAAGATGGTGTCGCTTTATTGCCTTCTCTCCACAGATCACCGCCTTTGCCTCCAGGGATTGGATTACCAAATATTTCAACAAATTCGCTGAATGATTGAACTGTTACAGGTCGAAGTGCTGGTCCTCTTTCAGTAACCGCTACTATTGCTGGTCCAATAGCATCTAATTGACGAGGTAATTGTGAATTATCTGTCTCACCGACGAAAACTCCTGGCGACACGAACTTAAATTTTCTGACTGACATGTTAGCTCTCCTTGAAAAAATACGTAAAATCTAAAATGACTTTGCTAATATAATAAACTATTCTCTATTAAATAGTCTTCAGTTTATCAAAAAGTCTAGTTAAATGAATTATTAAGGGTTGGAATGAGGGGGGCTTTCGCCCCCCTTTAGGTGGTTTTCTGATTAGCTAGTTATTCCAGAAGCAGATAGGAAAGTTACCACCAATAGAGTGCTGCCAGTGAAAGCAAGCTCAGGGTGTAGATGTAGCGCGTGATTATTTGCGCTTGAAGTAACAATTCGATAATCTGCCTGTGTGCTTGCAGCATTCTGAGGTCCAGGACCCGCAAAGTGCTCGGGAGCTAACAATATACCATTTCTATACACCTGAATGGTACCAGATACTGGCTGTGCAGATAGTGATGCTGTAGTTGCGCCGTCTGCGACCGCATCTGTAATGAAGTGGCTTGTGCTCAAACCAAACACCTTCTTTACAAATCCAATCGATAATCTGCCATTTGTATAGCTAATACCGCCGTGGGCATCACTATTGTTTTGAACAACAGTAGGAGTTAGTGATGTAGGATAGACTGAGCCCGTGCCAAGGTTATCTGGTCTAGCAGAGCCAATTCCTAACTTAGCGTGTGTCACTCCAGCGTCAGCAATCTTAGCGGTAGTTACATTGCTATTATTGATCGTGGCAGTTGTGACTGCATCGTCAACAATCTTAGCAGTTGTTACATTGCTATCTAAAATCTTAGCAGTTGTGACTGCACTGTCATTAATTTTAGCAGTTGTAGCTACATTATCAACAACATGCCCTGTTACGATTGAGCCAGATCTAATGTTATGGTGATTAATAGTACCTTTTAAAGACCCGCCAATGGTAAGATCGTGATAAATTGCGCGACCAGCACCAGTAACTGCAGTAGCGATAGCTTTATGAGCTACTGCGAGTGACGCTGAAACAGCGCCTGTAACCGCGAGTTGACCACTAAAAGAATCACCGTGAGTTTTATAAAAACTGCCTGATGTAACAGATGCAATTCTTGTACCAGCTACATTTAAAACAATGCTGCCTTTACCTACAGTGCTATCACCTAAAGTAATTGAGAACAGAGGACTTGAGCCTGTGCCTTCAACTCCCACTTTGCCACCAAGCTGGAAACCTGCACCAATATGGTCGCCTGGTGACGTACCTGAAACTGCTGCGATAACTAAATTATCTCTGATCTCAAGTGAGTTTTTGGTAGTAGATCTAGACACAATTTCTGTTACTTCCAGTGAATCAAATTTAGCTTGAGACGCTGTTAAAAATTGCACGTTCGAGGTGGATCCAACATAATAAGTTGTGCCATTATCAAAATACAATTTAGCATTACTTTGCGATAACATTACATCCGTAACACGAGTACCAAACACTGGAGTAGAGCCAGAGAATATGGTGACAGCTGGAGCAGAATTAGCCTCGTTGAATCTAATATTAGCCCTATGTGATGCATCACCATTATCTCTACCATCCATTAGCACTGGAAAGCCCGCTACTTGTCCTACCGTAAGACCATCGTTACCAGCAGCTCTTAGTTTAACTGCTAAGCCGCCGTGAACAACTATTTTACCAGAGCCTGTATCAGAAGCTACAAGATCAAGTATCTTATCGGTTTGTGAACTAATTGAAACAGACTTTGCTGATGTTCCTAGAGCACTCTTACCGAAGTAAATTTTTGAACCACCAGAAGCAGTTAAATTTGTACCATCTGATGTTATAGTCAAGACACCTGCGTGTGAACTATCACCTGGATTGAACTGGAGAGATCCCGTTCTACCGCCTGCTTCAGAGGCAGATATGTAGTTTTTAAGATCACTTAATTTTAGACCACGCATTGGTGTGTCTGTGGAATTTGATGAATCTTGCACTGCGAGTACATCACCGTCTGCTAGATCTACCAAAAATTTTCCATTTGCAGTATCTCTAAAGCTTAAATGTCCCACTTCAACGGAGCCAGAAGCGATAGCTGCTTTTCTAAAAGCTGAAGTTTGAAATTGCTTAGAATCAACTTTTGTGCTGACAACTGAACCTGCTGGTGAATCATCAGCGCCTTCCAAACCTAGACCAGTATCAAAAAGGAAAAATCCCTCTCTGTCATCTACGTGATTGCTTGGCGGTGTTAAAGCTAGAATACCTGCGCCAATCATGACCTGGTTGGCAGCACTATTATTTTGAGGACTGTTGTAAATCTGTGCTTGACCAGAGCCTGTGAATAGCTCTGCTCTCCAGCCACCTGGGTAGCCGCCAGTATTCGAACCATTTTCTAAAACAAAAACTGTGTCTCTTGTAAGTGTATCGTGATAAGTTGCATCTAATCTATAGAATATTGAATTCTTGTAAATTTTACTGCTGTAACCAATCAATCCACCTGATGCGTTATCAAAACTAGATCCTGTCAAAACAAAAGCTGGTTGGTTTTTGCCAGAATATCCCTGTGATGAGGATACATGGATCTCTGCTTTGGCATTCGTAAATAAAACCAAGGAATTACTACCAGTATGCCATTCCAGAGCTTGACCAAGATAAGAGTTTGAATCCGAACCAGTAATCTGTTGTACTTGAGTTGCTGGAGCAGAGGGTGCGTAGGATGGCCAACCATCATTACTTAACCCACCTGTGTTCGCGACAATCCAGACTTTATTATCTACAGGCGAACTAGCTGCAAAGTGATCCTTATCTTGTAGCCATCTTACCGCATAAATGTCTCTTGAGACTGCATTTGTAATTCTAACATTATCTGATTCTGCCCAGCCATCTGAACCAGAATCAAAAATCCAAACATACTGATCACCGCCAGAGCCTGGATCGTGGTAAGCTAGCAGTCTGTCTTTGCCATCAGGACAAAGTTCTAGTTTCCAAGCGTTTGCAGTGTTTGAACCAACAGTGCTGTTAATTATATCTTTCACACCAAAAGTAGTGCCGCCAACGCTTGAAGTAGCTACTATCAATTCTTCTGCTGAATTGTCTGTTGAAATCAAAAGTTCATTATTATTAACCCAAACTATATCCATAACGTTGTGGGAATCACTAATCGGAATAGATGATACTAAGTCCATATTACCCTCAGACCCAGATTTTCTAATATCAACACCGCGATCATTACCCGTGGAGCCATTTCTAAATTCTGTTATGATGGCTAGCAATTCACCGTTTGGGCTCATTAAACCAGTTTGGTAACTCTGTTGATCTCTGCCACTGTGAGAACCTGTTACTTTGCCCTTGGTTGCAAGAATTGCTGCTTTATTGTCTAATACTGTATAAGCCATATTCTTTTAATTCTCCTTGAAAATTGTTGTAAGTAATGTGTAAAGAGGGGAGAGGAGTAAAAAATGCTAACGCCTCTCCCCATTATTTTCACATTTAACACTTAAACAAAAATAACTAACTTAATAATTCTTATCCGACAGAGCCTGAGAAGAATGTGACAGTCAAAATATCATCATTGTCCAGTGATAAATCTGGATTTAAGTGAATTTGATGATTTGTAGCGGACGCAGTGTGAATTCTGTAGTCTGCTTGAGTTTCTGCAGAATTCTGCGGACCGTCGCCGTGGAAATGCTCAGCTGCAAGAAGCACACCGTTTAGGTAAACCATTACGGAACCAGATTGCGGGAAAGCATTCAACGATGCTGTTGTATATGGTCCATCCATACCATCTGTAACAAATGCTGAACCTGTAGAGCCATGCTGCATAAAAGTCTTCTGCCTAAAACCAACTGATAATTTACCGCTTGACCAGACTATACCGCCGTGGGCATCTGAGTTGTTCTGAACGACTTGTCTATTAAGTGCCTTGTCAGTAATTGAGCCTGTGCCAAGGTTGTCGCGTGTGATAGCACCAATGCCTAACTTCGCATGAGTCACTGCAGCGTCAGCAATCTTAGCAGTTGTTACATTACTATCTAGAATCTTGGCAGTTGTGACTGCATTATCATTGATTTTAGCAGTTGTGACTGCATCATCATTAATTTTAGCTGTAGTCACATTACTGTCGGTAATTTTAGCAGTTGTGATTGCATTGTCCTCAAGGTGTCCCGTTACAACTGAGCCTGATCTAATGTTGTGGTGATTAACAAAAGCACCAATCGCAGAACCACCGATAGTTAGGTCGTGAATTGTAGCATTTGTACCAGACAAAGTTCTATTTACAACGATGTTGTGAGCTACTGCAAGCGATGCTGAAAGCGCGCCTGTAACTGCAAGCATACCAGTAGTGGGCTTACCATCAGCAACTGATGGGAAAAAGCTACCTGACGCTATAGATACAATTCTTGTGTCTGCAACATTAAGAAGCATACTGCCACCAGCAACACCAGCATCAGCACCCATGGTAACAGAGAATAGACCTGAAGAGCCAGTGCCTTCTACACCAACTTGACCACCAAGTTGGAAACCGCCGCCGAGGGTGTCGCCGTGCTTTGAGGCAGATACAGCTGCGATAATTAAGCTATCTTTAATTTCCAAAGAATTTTTTGTTACAGTTCTTGAGACCAATTCATTAACTTCTAGTGAGTCAATCTTAGCTTGAGATGCTGTTAAAAATTGTACATTTGAAGTAGATCCAACATAATAGGTTGTGCCATTATCAAAATACAATTTGCCACCACTATTTTGTAGTTGCACATCTGTGCCTCGTGTACCAAACACCGCTTGTGAACCTGAAAAAATTGTTACAGCTGGTGCTGAGTTGTTTGTATTAAAACGAATATTACCTCTGTGTGCTGCATCTCCATTATCTCTACCATCCATAAGAGTGGCGACATTAGAAATTGCACCAACTGCAAGACCGTCATTTGAACCCTGTTTAAGTTGAACTTTTAAACCACCTTCAAGCACAACTTTACCAGAACCTGTGTCTGTAGCTGCGATGTCAAGCTGCTTATCCGCCGATGAGTGAATAAATACACTCTTTGGTGATACGCCTAGAGCACTCTTGCCGAAGTAAAGCTTAGATCCTCCTGAAGCTGTTAAGTTTGTGCCATCCGATGTGAGTGTCAAAACACCGCCGAACTGCAATGCGCCGCCTACTGCAGAAGCAAACTGAAGAGACCCAGTTCGACCGCCTGCTTGTGACGAAGCAGATATGTAACTCTTGAGATCACCCAACTTCAAACCACGCATTGGTGTATCTGTAGAATTTGATGTATCTTGCAGTGCGAGAATATCGGCATCTGCCAAGTCTACGAGGAATTTTCCAGTCGCAGTGTCTCTGAAATTTAAGTGATCTATCTCAACTGAACCTGATTGAATGAGATCTTTACGTATTGCACCTTGTGCAATCAATTTATGACCAATTCTTGTTCTAGCCATTATTATAATCCTCCTGATGTATTGTTTTTAAACAATGAACGATTTAACTAAAACTAAAATTGAATACTATAAAAGGTATGATTACGAAAAAAGAATCTTTTTTAAATTTCTAACATTGTTGTCAAATTTACAAAAATCAGAACTTAAAAATTCTATAGACTTAACTTTACATAGGTCTGGTTGGTCAAATTCAAAAAAGAATTTACCATTTTCCAACCTTTTACATTGAAGGAGATTAATTCCAACTAATTGTAAGTAAGCAGCTATCCCAATATCAGATGTCACAAATGTTGCCATAAATCCTTACCTCTATTCCTTCTTTAAGAACGCCGCTGATTCTGTGTTTCTTTTGTTATCCTCTGGAAATAAAAAGTCATAATCTGAATTTTGATCTAGTTTATAATTTTTTTTCATCTCTTCCATCAAAGATTTAAGGCTTATTTGAACTTTTTCCATTTGCTCCAATACTTGCTCCTTGTCAACTTCGTAATTTTGAACGATTAAGCCAAGCTTTGTTACTAGTTGTGTAGTAATATTATGGTGCTCAATAACCTTTAGAAGATGCTCTTGTTCAATTTCGATATACGAATCATCAAAAGGCTCTTCTACCTCTTCGGGCTCTTCCAACTCTTCCTCTTCGCTTATCAAAGCATCTAAAGCTTTTTCAGCCTTTGAAGAAAAATCAGGATTTGTTGACTTCACCTCTTCAAGCAAATTAATAAGTTTGTCTAAAGCTCCCATTAGTATATTTCTCCTAAAACCTTGCCTTATACTAGTTGCAAGGGCTAACATAATAAGTAGTTAATTCTAATCTATTTCTACGCAGATTTTGGAAGTCGTAAGAATTTTAAGTTGCTACATAAGTTATCATAAGGGTTTCGTCAGATCCTGGTGGGTCCTCTGAATTAAAAGTTATTTGATTAGGTGGAGTTATTACATAATCGTTAGAAGAACCGCTAGACATTAATATTCCATCCCTAAAAACCATTTCAGACCCTTCAACATAGCTTGTTGGAGTAGTAAATACAAGCCTGCTGCCATTTGGCGACTCTGAAAATGATTGTCTTACTTTATATTTTTCAGCAAAACTATCACCGCCTGCACCTGAGCCTCCGCTGACTAGCACAGCTTCACCTTGAGCATTTACACCTACAAAGCTCCCTTGTCCTGCTAGTGAGCCAGATGCTATTTTAGAAAGATCTAACTGTCCTGCTGGTATTTTTCTAAATTTTGTAATTAAAGACATAACTGAACCTTACCTTTATTAACTATTCGGGTGATTCTGGTAAACCTGTAGAACCTAACAGCTTTCCGTTATTATATTCAAGCTCGTCATCAAAAACAACCCTCTCTCTTTGAATTCTAAATTCTACTGCGTTTTCTCTAATGACTACTTTTGGTTGATCTTGATTTACGCCAGCGCCGAAGATATAGCCTAAAACTTCTATTTGAACTTTAGTTTCAAATTTTCTTTCTTCGTTTGAAAAATTAGATAGATTATTATTAAAATTATAATCAGCTTGAATGAACCCCTCATACCTATGATGCTCATTATCTTCTATTAGAATATAATTTATACCACCAGGATTTGTTATAAACGATGTAATTATTTCATTCATTTGTTGCTGATATTCAGTTCTGATTATGACATCATATGTTATTGTCAGATACACTGGCAAAGGTATCGATATTGTTTCATACACTGTTTTATTTTTCACAACACCAGGAAAATTTAATTGTCCTCTTTTTCTTTTAGACTTTGTGTTTATAAAATTAGAAGTTTTGTCTTGTTTTATCCTTCTAGCGACCTCTATACTACCACCCTTTTCATCATTCACTGGTGGTATATTCGCTTGTATTATACCTTTATTTGCAGGGTCTTTTGCAATTGAAACTCTATCGACTGTAATCAAAGGTAGGATTAGAGCACCCGAATCATCTCTGATGCCATCTCTTTTCTTTACCTGATAGGCTCTCTCAGCTGTTGCCCAAATTACAGGCACTTTTTTGAAGCCATCTTTAGTAGAAACTGAGAGGTTTAATTCATTGTCAACATAGTTCAGCATTGCTTTATCTATGTTTTCAATTTTTGATTCAGCAAAAGGCAGTTCAGATAGTTGTCCTGGTTTTTCTTTATGTGGCATTAAACAACCCCTCTCTTGATTTCACGCACTCTGCAGATATCTCAAGTAAGTGATCAATTTGTCCAAATATTTGCATTGGCTCGTTTAAAGTAACTATTTCATAAAAATTTTGTCCATATAAAACAAAATCACCTTCTCTAACAAATAGATTTTGATCTTCCGTTAATCTTCTTTTATGAAAATGAACAGTAATTTTAGATAATCTATCAACACCCAAATTAGTTGTTTGAGTTTCAAAACCTTGCCATTCAACCAATGCGTGAACTCTTATTGGATTAAGAAAAGTTTTTTCAATTGCCTCTCCATATATTGGATGATAGTCAGTATGCTCAATAGAGATTGGATAATATAGAACTGTTTGTCCAATTACCTTCTCCGCAACCTCATCATTAACCTGCTTTACTAAATCTTTTTCTTTTTTTCCTGTAAAAAGAGGTGGTGGTGGATTACCTGGCTGTTTCCATTTATTATCTGCCATATTTTACTACCCCACAAATACCGTTAAAGGAATACCCTCTTGCAGTTTCTTAGTAGACTCAACTAGAGCCGCATCTGCTTCGGCTAGTTTGTTGTATGTCATTTCAGCAAGTGTAGTCTTTAGTTCTTCTCTTAGGGATGCTTGCTCCTCCCTACCTTCGGATATCAATGATGGTCCGTTTAGAGTGACAGAATCTCCAGGTATAGGCAAAGATGCAAATTTAGATCTAACTTGACCCAAAATTTCTTTACTTAAAGCTAAAGCGAATCTTCTGATCCATTGCTTGCCTATAGCATTTATACTTCTATATGGTAAGTTTGCAAAAGGTAAATTATTTAGGTTGTTTATGCCATCAATCGAACTATCATCTCCATCACCAATGAACGGATCAGAGGGTATGGAAAACTTAAAAAAGACTCTTAATGGTCCACCGTGATATGGTTTTGGGAACAGTCTTAGTTTGTTATTTTTAAGCTCAAAAGAAAAGTGTGACATTCTTGTGTAAATTGAATCTTCAAAAGCTTTAGCTTGTAACTTATTTTGCCACGAAGGGACTATCTCAAAACTAGATTGATCTGAGAATTGTCCATAATTGTGCAAGTTACCAACAACATTAAGACCACCATAGTATCCAAAAAATCTCCACATTGACTGTGGTGTTTTGTAGTAAACTTGCTTAACAATTATTTTTTTATTACCAACCTTACCAAAAAAGTTGCTACCACTTTGAGCGATTGAAGATGATAGCACTGCTGCTTGGAGATCATAATCTTGAGTATCTACGCTCAAGTGGACTGATGAAGAATATTCTATTGCTCCGCGACCGACCCCTATCTCTGAACCCACTGCTTCTGCCACTCTTCTATTATATCCAAAATCAAATTTTGGAAATTTTAAATTCGCATGCTTACCATCTAGTGATGACGAGAGCGTAGTATCACCGCTAGACTTTAGTTGTCCATTATCATCAAAAGAAGCGGTAGAATGCCCAAGATAGCTTGATAATGAATTATTTGCTTGATGTATATTTAAAATGTATGAATATTCCAGCACAGCTTCTTCATACGCTGCGTATACATTTGCAGTGCTAAGCTCTATGTCTAAAACATCTCCACCTAGTTTTCTAAATACATATGTAACTTGATTTGCCGCTCCAGATAAAAAAGTTGCGTCGTACAAACCCGAAGACGTATCCGAATATACTTTGTAGGGAACTGACTTATTTACATCACCCTCACTACCAGATGCAGGCAAAATGCTTTTGCTTGAATTGCTAGCTGGAGTCAGTGTTGGTATCGACATTCAATAATCCTCCATTCGTCCTTCTATAAATAGTATTGACCTGGGAGAATTGCCCTAATACATTATTTAGTGGTGTTCGATGACTTTGGGGTAGCAGCTTTCTTCTTTCTAGTTCTAGTGCTACGTCTGGTTGGCTTTCTTGTTGTAGTTGCCTTCTTAGTTGCTGATGACCTTTTTCTCGTGGTTTTTTGAGTTTTCGTAGGGTCGTCTTTGTCATTACATTTTAAGGAATCAACCTTCTCCTGTGTTTGGTCTAACAACTTGTCAGCTTTTTCAGCAATATCAACAACTTGTTCAGTTATAACTTCAACAACCTCTTCCACAACACTCTCTGTCTTGTTTTTTATTTTCTGCACCATCGCTCGAAAAGTCGCAGCTTTCTTTGCATATTTCGGACTTCTTAATTTTCTAAATTTTTTTCCCATAACTATCTCCTAATATTGAACTATTATAACACAAAAGTCTACTAATATAAAAAAAAGCCCCCTTTCGGGGGCTTGGAACTTAATCCTCTTTCTTTTTGCCTAAGAGTTTTTCAAGAACAGATTTCTTCTCCTCTGAGTTTTTTTCTTCTTTCTTTTCTTCAACCTTTTCTTCAACCTTCTCTTCGACTTTTTTTATCTTTTTAGCTCTCTTAGCTTTTGGTTTATCAGACATCTTATAATATTTTCTCAAACTAGATAAAAATCCCATAATTAATCCTCCTATACCTCAAAGATAATTCTGCTCATTCTTATGCAGGACAAGACCAAAGTTTTAGCTGCGTCTGTTCTAGCGATCAAGCCATTATATGGAATAAGATCCTTATCATCAGCAAGAGCCGTACCCTTAACTTTACCTTTACCAAGACCAGAAACTCCACCTGCTGTGGTGGCTGATGTAAGGTTATACTGAACACCGTCAACAAAAGCTGAAGGCTTCCTATCACCGTCAAGTGTAACAGTTAATCTGTAGGTGGTGTTTGCTGCAACTGCAATACCAAGATCTGTAACAAAATCACTGCCGCCACTGCTGTAGACAAAATGAAGATTTGCGTTAGTAGTCAAAGCTCCTGAATCATCTGTTGAATCATACAAAAAGTATGCTTGATCTGTATCAGTTGCATATACAGGAGTATTTGTCAATTTAAGTCCACCCCAAAAAGCCATATCTGCAACGCTTGAATCAGTTCTAATAACACATTCCCATTCAGGTCTGTTTTCAGAACCCCATTGTCCAGCCTTTCCCCAAGCACTTTGAACACTGTCAAGGTGTGGCAATACAATAACTGAGTCATTATCGGCCCCATCAGTTTGAAGTTGAATTCCAGCACAAGCTGCTGAAAATGTTACATCATCGTTACTAGCATTGGTACCCAAAATTTCAAAGTTTTTATTAGTAGCGGTGTATACTGCTAGTGCAGCCGCATCATCTGCGTTTGCGTCAATAATCAATGAAGCATTAAGTTTTGGCAATTGAGCAAAATACTCCTCCAAATAATAACGATCACCATCTCTAAGCGCAAAAGGACTTCCATTAATACCAGTGCCTCCTGCATTACTAAGCAATTGATCGACTACTGCTTCGAGTCTCTTGCTTCCCAATCTTCTATTACCCATAATTTAGTTCCTCCTTATATATTTTATTATGGTTACGTAACCTGAATTTTCACGATATCGAGTTCAGCCGCTTCGAACTCGCATCTTCAAAGGACAGCGGCCCCGTCCAAGGAGAATCTTCAAAGTTATAATAAATAGACTCAACATAAAAGAAAAGCCCCACCAAATTAATGATGGGGCTGAATCTTTTGCTAGTTTTGACCTAAGTCAATTTTAGCTGCCGCCTTCCTCACCGAGGAGACCACGCACAATAACAAGACCATACATATCTGGTCTAACCATCTTCTTGGCGTAGCGGGTCATTACACCCTTACGAGGCACGAAATCCTCTTGCCCGAAAATGGTAGGCGTTACCTGCAATGGCACATATGGAGCGTATACGAAACCGCTTTCAAGGAAGCTGTTACCCTTACGACCAACAAGTAGAACATTGCGAGGGAAGTAAGGATCAACATAGATCTCAAACTTCTTGCTTAGAGCGCCAACTCTAACAGCGCCGATGTCACCACGGTCAGCGTCTGCCGTAACAGAAGCTCGGAAACCGCTCGTGAACTCAAGAATGTTAGCAACCTCTGGCGAACAAACAACAAAGTTTGCGCCACCACGAAGCGTCTTGCGGTGAATCTGAGCGCTTACATCATTGATGGTTTCAATGAGCGTCTCATACCATTCGCTAACAGTACCAGTAAAGTCGGGAGCAGCTGAAGCTGCACCAAGTTCATTACCGTTGACATCAACGAAAAGTCCTGGAGCGCGTGACCAATAACGAGTACCAGCCTTAGCGCCAACGATAAGATCACCAAGAATCTCCTGATCGATTTCAAGAGCAATTTGCTCAGAAAGTATACCAGTTAATTCGACTTCTGCATCAAGATTGTGATAGGCATTGAGGTCCTGACCTAACTCAGGGGTCCACTTAGCCTTCAACTTCTTAGTCGTTGCGGTGACAGCTACGCTGTCAACACGGATGTCAATCTCTGGAATCGCTTCACCACCTTGAAGGATTTGACCAGGCAAATCGGGGTTTGCAACACCTGCACCTTCAAAAGGCATACCAGCTTGATCTACTGCACCAATGGTGTCAGCAGCTGCAAGCGTATCCTTTCTAGGAAAAGTAATGCTTACTGCATCTGTATTTTGACCTGCGTCCGTAGCGTGCGTAAATACAACATTGATACCACCATCAGCAGCGAAAGAAGTGAGTCTTCTAACTTGAGATGCTTGATGACCATCTACGGAAGCGCTCAATGCAAAAAGATTGTTATCGTTAAGAGTAGCAGGAACTGAGCCCACAGGTATCTTAAGGACAGAAATTACATCGGTTGCCGCCAGAAGATCAGGGTCAAATCGAATACTCTTCTTTTGTGCTTCTGTTAGTGATGCAACAGCAACGTTCTCAAGGGCAGTATCAGCGGCGGCTACATTTATTGCAGGACTAGAACCCGTGGCAGTTGTATAGCCTGTGCCCAAGTTGTAAAAACCACCACCGTCACCAGGGTGATCTATGTTAACACCACCAGTCAACTGTGAAGCAATGACTCTACCACCATAGATAGATTCCTTTGCAACAGAAGCAGCCTTTGTGCTATTAGTTTCAAAATCCAAGAAGAAAATAAGTCCACTTGGAAGACTCATAGGCTGAACGCTTACGAGATCATTTGCAATCAATCCACCGAATACACGACGAACGATTGGAAAAGCAACTGCTGCGAAGCCTTCGACATC
>MDTB01180189.1_pt1 | contig 44616 bp, 41 predicted proteins | sample 811161 | NCBI WGS metagenome assembly MDTB01 (sample SAMN05326650, study PRJNA326480) | marine metagenome | isolation source: seawater | place: Mediterranean Sea | collected 2009 | reverse complement strand
TTCGATAGGTTGGCGATTAAACATGAACTTCACGCCTTCTTCACTCGCATTAGCAACCTCACGACGCGATCCAGGCATGTTGGCCTCATCACGACGGTAAACACAGGTAACTGACTCCGCTCCCTGGCGGATTGAAGTCCGATTGCAGTCCATGGCAGTGTCACCGCCACCCAAGACGATAACACGCCTACCCTTCATATCAATGAACTCATTTCGATCCTTTTCGAACCCAAGACAACGGTTCACGTTTGAGATCAGAAATGGCAATGCTTTGAATACACCGGGGAGGTTTTCTCCAGGGAATCCACCAGCCATGTTGGTGTAGGTGCCCATGCCGAGGAAAACGGCATCGAAAGTTTCCATCAATTCGCCTACAGAAATGTCATTACCCACTTCTGTCTTCAAACAGAATTCGATGCCCATACTCTCAAAAATCTCACGACGACGAGTCATAACCGATTTCTCGAGCTTGAATTCTGGGATTCCAAAGGTAAGAAGGCCCCCAATTTCAGGGTAACGATCAAACACAACAGGCTTCACGCCACCACGCGCCAGAATATCCGCACATGCAAGACCTGCGGGGCCTGCACCAATGATTGCGACTCGCTTATCGGTCCACTCAACGCCTGACATATCGGGGCGCCAGCCAAGAGCAAACGCTGTGTCAGTAATATACTTTTCAACAGAACCAATGGTCACCGCACCAAAACCATCATTTAGGGTACAGGCGCCCTCACATAACCGGTCTTGTGGACAAACACGTCCACAAACCTCCGGCAACGAGTTGGTTTTATGAGCGAGCTCAACGGCTGCCATAATATTCCCTTGGCTGATCAGCTCGAGCCAATTAGGGATATGGTTGTGTACGGGGCACTTCCAGGAACAGTAGGGATTACCGCATGAGAGGCATCGGTGTGCCTGCGATCCCGCATCTTTGTTAGAAAACGGATGATAAATTTCAGTGAACTCACCCTTTCGTTGGTCGAGATCCTTTTTAGCAGGATCCACTCTTCCAACATCTAAAAACTGAAAATCGTTGTTTTTCTGTGTGGACATCGTGATAAATCCTCTAGATTCCTACTGCGCACCCGATCTCGATGACGCCAACAGATCACCCAAGCTCGCTGCCTTTGGCTTCACAAGCCAGAATTGACTGACGAATGACTCAAAGTCATTGAGGATGGTTTGACCCCACTGGCTATTGGTCGCTTCAAAATAAGCACGGATCTGCGAACGCAAATGCGAGCGATATTGTTCCATATGCTCGGTACTGACCCGTGCAATTTCGACCAACTCGTGGTTGTAGCGATCAACAAACGTTCTAGATTCATCAAGTACGTAAGCAAACCCTCCGGTCATACCAGCACCGAAGTTACGGCCAGTGTTTCCGAGGACAATAACTAAACCACCAGTCATATATTCGCAACAATGATCACCAGCGCCCTCTACAATTGCCGTGGCGCCTGAATTACGGACAGCAAATCGCTCCCCTGCGCGGCCCGCGGCATACAAAGTTCCGCCAGTCGCTCCGTACAAGCAAGTATTGCCAATAATCGACGTTTCTTGGGACGCAAACTGTGATCCTTCCGGTGGAGCAATTACAAGCCGACCACCGGCCATGCCCTTACCAACATAGTCGTTGGCATCACCACGCAAGTCCATCTCAAGACCTGGTGCGTTAAATACCCCAAAGCTCTGGCCAGCCGTTCCAGAGAGATTCAAACGTACCGGATTCGTCATACCTTCGCGTCCATGGGCCAACGAGATCTCACCGGATAATGTTGCACCAACAGACCGGTCCTGGTTTGTAATCACGAACTCAAACTCACCACCTGTACCCGAGCCTACAGCATCACGTGTTGCTGCAATAATCGCTCGATTCAATGGAGCCTCGTCATAAGGTGGATTCTTTTCGACTGCGCATAATTGCGGCTTGCCCTCATGCTCTGGACCTTGATAAAGAATCGGCGCGAAGTCGAGCTTGGCCTGACGCTGAGAGCGACCGCCAATTTGAGTCAAGAGATCGGTTCGACCTACCAGCTCAGCCATCGTCTTCACACCGAGTTCAGCCATGATTTCACGCGTTTCTTCTGCCACAAATGTGAAGAAGTGCTTAATCATCTCGACCGTCCCGCGAAAATGTTGTTCACGCAGTAATTCATTCTGTGTTGCGACGCCCGTTGCACAGTTGTTCAAGTGGCAAATTCGTAGATACTTGCAACCCATAGCTACCATCGGCGCTGTTCCAAAGCCAAAGCTTTCGGCTCCGAGAATCGCAGCCTTAACAACATCAGCACCCGTCTTCAATCCGCCATCTGTTTGCAACCGAACTTTATCACGTAAATCGTTCGCTCGAAGCGCTTGGTGTGCTTCAGAAAGACCAAGCTCCCATGGCGAACCCGCGTACTTAATCGACGTAAGTGGGCTCGCTGCAGTACCGCCGTCATAACCTGAAATCGTGATCAGATCTGCATAGGCCTTTGCGACACCAGCCGCAATTGTTCCCACGCCAGGCTCGCTCACAAGCTTGACAGAGACTAATGCTTTTGGATTCACCTGCTTAAGATCGAAAATAAGTTGAGCTAAATCCTCAATCGAATAGATATCGTGATGCGGCGGAGGCGAAATCAACGTCACACCAGGCACTGAATAACGGAGTCTCGCGATCAGCGAATTTACTTTACCGCCTGGCAATTGTCCGCCTTCGCCAGGCTTCGCGCCTTGAGCAACTTTAATCTGTAGCACTTCAGCATTGACCAAATAATGTGGAGTAACGCCAAAACGACCTGATGCGATCTGCTTGATCTTTGATACTCGGCTGGTGCCAAACCGCTCAGGATCTTCCCCGCCTTCACCAGAGTTTGAACGCGCCCCTAATTCATTCATAGCTTGCGCTAAGGCCTCATGAGCCTCTGGGCTGAGCGCCCCCAAGGACATACCTGCTGAATCAAATCGCTTCATAATCGACTCAATAGGCTCGACCTCTTCGATTGAAATTACACGACCGGCATCCTTTTCGAACTTAAGCAAATCTCGTAGAGTCGCGACCGGGCGCTCATTAACCAGTTTTGCGTACTTTTGATACGTCGGGTAGGAGCCCGTTTGCACCGCCTGCTGCAGCGTTTGAACGACACTTGGATTGTAGGCGTGGTATTCACCGCCGTGCATATACTTCAAGAACCCGCCTTGCGGAACGGGTTTCCGGGTTGACCACGCAAGCGACTGACGAACCTTCTGGTCGTTTTCAAAGTCAGAAAAATCTGCACCTGCAATTCGGCTTTGAACCCCTTTGAAACAAAAGTCGACGATTTCATTTGACAGACCGACCGCTTCGAATAACTGAGCGCCACGGTAGCTAGCGATCGTTGAGATCCCCATCTTCGACAAGATCTTTAGCAGGCCTTTGTTGATCCCTCTGCGGTAATTGCGGTGCAGCTCTAGTGGGTCACCAACGAGCTCGTCAGAATCAACCAAATCATTAATAACCCGATACGACAAGTACGGATAAACGGCTGTCGCGCCAAACCCGAGAAGAACTGCAAAATGGTGTGAGTCGCGGGCCTCGGCGGTATCGACGATGATGTTTGCAGAGCATCGAAGCCCTTCTTCAATCAAACGATGATGCACGGCACCGGTCGCCATCGTGGCAGAAACAATCCATTGGTCCTCGGTCACGCGCCGATCCGAAATGATAAGCAGGGTATTCCCTGAACGTACTGCATCGACGGCCTGCTTGCAGACTGACTTAACAGCGGCCTTAAGCCCGAGTGCTGGGTCGAAAGCAAGCTCAATCTGGACACGACCGTACTTCGGATGATTGATTGCTTTCAAACGATCCATCTTCGGAGCCGACAGAATCGGTGAATGCAAAATCACTCGCTCTGCGTGGTCTGCAGTCTCCTCGAACGGATTCAGTTCCATACCGAGACAAGTCTCTAAACTCATCACAATCGATTCACGCAATGGATCGATTGGTGGGTTAGTTACCTGCGCAAATTGCTGACGGAAATAGTCGGCAACATGACGCTGCTCTGTAGACAGTACAGCCATCGGCGTGTCATCACCCATCGACCCAACGGCCTCTTGGCCTGTCTCAGCCAGAGGTTTGATGACTTGGTGACGCTCTTCCGTTGTCAGGCTAAACAACTTCAGGTATGGAGACAGACCGCGCTCTGAGAGCTTTTTAAGGTCCGAAAACGGATCTTTCATCTCAGTTTCGAAGCGGATCGTTTGCTCCCGAAGCCACTGCTTGTAGGGCTGGCGGCGCTTGAGTCGATGATCGATATCATCAGCTGTTAACATTTCGCCCGTTTCTGTGTCGATCGCAAGAATCTCGCCCGGCCCAACACGGCCCTTGGCAACAACATCTTCAGTTCTGTAATCCCAAGTCCCAATCTCGGAAGCAAGCGTTAAATAACCATTTCTAGTTTTGACCCAACGCGCAGGTCTTAACCCGTTACGATCAAGTAAACAACAGGCATAGCGACCATCTGTCAATACTATGCCCGCAGGACCATCCCATGGCTCCATATGCATCGAATTGTATTCATAAAATGCACGCAAATCGGCATCCATGTCGTCTACGTTCTGCCACGCAGGCGGCACCAGCATGCGGATCGAGCGAAACAAATCCATTCCGCCAGCAACCATTACCTCAAGCATATTATCGAGACTCGATGAATCTGAGCCTGTGGAGTTCACAAGTGGCAGGATCTGATCAATTTCAGGCAAACGATCGGACTTGAAGAGATGACCGCGCGCGTTGGCCCAGTTTCTGTTACCGGCGATGGTATTTATCTCGCCATTATGTGCGAGTAATCGGAAGGGTTGCGCAAGAGGCCAAAGCGGGAGCGTATTTGTCGAAAACCTCTGATGAAATACGCAAATCGCTGTTGCCATTAGCGCATCGTTTAGGTCTGGATAGAAGTTCGGCAGATCCGCGGGCATCATCAGTCCCTTATAGGAGACAACCCGGCGCGACAATGAACATAAATAATTCTCTGGATTAAATGCAATCGCACGTTCAATTAGTCGCGATGCTATAAACAGATCGTTATCAAATTGCTCTTTATTCTGTCCCCGAGGCTCCACAAAAACCTGCTTGAACACAGGCATGTTCCCGCGTGCAATCGGACCAAGATTGGTTGGGTCAACCGGCACATCACGCCAGCCAGCCGCTGCTAAGTTGCGGACTTGGAGGATATCCTCGATCGCTTTAGTTGCCCTAGTTTCGTCCGTAGCATCACTTGACACAAAGACCATCCCCACAGCGAATAATTCACCAAGGTCAGCCCCAGTAGCTTCTTTTGCTGCCCGACGCATAAATGTATCTGGCATCTGAAACAGCAATCCACACCCGTCACCTGTCTTGCCATCGGCTGCAATCCCGCCACGATGCGTCATCCGCGTCAACGCTTGGATTGACGTCATTAATAGATCGTGACTTGCCTCGCCCTCACAATGCGCGATCAAACCAAAACCGCAGTTGTCGCGAAACTCACCAGGTGTATAAAGACCTTTGGCCATATGCTTTTCCTAAAATACACGGCCATAAGGGCCGCAACCTCAACTAGTGTGGGCCGCTGCACGTCCCGCGGAAATTGAACGACTAATCTTGCGACCTTAGTTCTAGCAAGCTCGGCAAAACATTCGCGTCAATTGGACCCAAACAACTGAATCCACAAAGAAAAAGGCCGCGTAGTATATGACTCTCATGACCGCTGAGCAAATGGATGGTATTGCGCTCGCAACTATTGTTCATTTGGGGTCAAGGGGACAATCGTATCTTTCGAGGCAGCAGTCTCTTCTCTATCTATTTGGACAAATATCAAAATAGCAACTAACAATGCAATGATGATGCCTACTACAATGGTTGCCGTAAATTTAATACGTTGCACGGAAAACGGTTCATCATCATGCTCTGCCCTAGTGTCTACACCAGATACTAGGGCACCGTCAGCCACTGCTCTCAACAATTGTTTTGGATGCATGGAGTAGTTTTGGAGCAGAGTAGGCGCCAGTGCAGATAAATCCGTTGGTCGATATAGCTCGGCGCAAGCTTCTTCTAAATCATATTGATCCCACCGTGGTAGGAGAATAACACTCGGTAATGCGGGTTTTGGGTTTAGTGCTTGAAGACGTTTGACCAAGGCCCCTTCTCCGACCATCAAAATCGACCAGCGTCGACCATATGCGCCTGAACTCAGCTCACGGAAGAGTCTTAGCACATCATTGGGGAGGTGATCTGCGTCATCCACAATAATTTCAGGAATCCCATTTTCAATTCCCAAAGGCTGCTTATTCTGAAGTCGTAATAGCATCTCGATGTCACTGCCTTCCGGACGCAGCCCGACCAGGCCCATCATACGCAAGACCGCATCAGTTCGGTCTGAAATCAGTTTGCCCCGAAGACGTAGTGGATTCACAGAACTTCGCAGGACAAGCGCCTCGACAACAGAAGTCTTTCCTTGCCCAGTTGCACCAACAAGCACGACGAGCCGTTTCGCCCAGCGAACAGCGGAGCAAATTCTTTCAACGCATGCTTGTTGGGATCGAACTAATGACAGCACGCGTTGAGTACATCAAGAAGCGTTTCGGCAGGCACATGATCTTCGACATACGCTTCACCCAAAGACCGCATCAGCACGAGGCGTAGCTGTCCATCGACATTTTTCTTATCAACAGCCATATGCTTCATAAAATCGTTAGGTGTCATTCCTTGTGGCGGTCGAACTGGCAGATTTACACGCTCACAAACAGCGATTACTCGAGCAACATCAACCTCCGAGAGCAACCGCATCTCCTCTGACAAACGCGCGGCCAACACCATACCAGCACCGACTGCTTCACCATGAAGCCAATCGCCATAGTCTAGGTGCGCTTCAATTGCGTGGCCAAACGTATGACCAAGATTAAGCAGAGCGCGCACACCACCTTCACGCTCATCGCGAGACACAATATCAGCCTTCATCCGACACGAGAGTTCGATAGAACTAGAAAGTGTCTCCGCATCCTTAGTCATCAACAAATCGATGTTCGATTCAATCCAGGCTAAAAAATCACAATCTCCCAAAAGGCCGTACTTGATAACTTCAGCCATGCCGGCAGACATTTCTCTTTCAGGAAGCGTGGCCAACACATCCGTGTCAATAACCACTGCGATCGGCTGATGAAAAGCGCCAATCATATTTTTTCCTAGGCGATGATTGACTCCCGTTTTCCCACCGACGGATGAATCAACTTGAGAAAGAAGGGTTGTTGGAATTTGTACAAAATCAATACCGCGTTGATAGGTTGCTGCAGCAAAGCCAACCATATCTCCAACGACACCACCACCCAAAGCAACCATAGTTGCGTTTCGAGAAAATCGATGGGTAAGCGCTTCTGAAAAAATAAGATCAAGAGTAGCGATATGCTTGTGACTTTCCCCGTCTGGCAGTATCACCGTAGCCACCTCAAAATTTCTTAATACAGAAACAACTCGATCTAAATATAGCGGAGCTATCCTCTCGTTAGTCACGACCAGTACTTGACGGCCCCGAACGACCGATGACAGAAGATCAGAGTCAATCAGACCGCGTCCGATATGGATCGAATACGTACGATCGCCCAATTCAACGTCAAGCGTTCTCATCACTCTGACCTTTCATTCGTTCGATAATTTGGCGTACCACGATAGATGGATTCGCTCGCCGCGTCTGCACATGTATCGATGAATACGCGCAATATAAGGGCTCTCGCACTTCTGCCATGGCTTTCAGCTTTGCTTTAGGGTCAGCCACCCTTAACAAAGGTCTATGCTTATCATTTTTTAAGCGGTCAAACTGCGTTTGCAAATCAACCTTTAGCCAAATCACATGATCTTGATGCGCTGTCAATAGTTGTTGGTTTTCATGACGCAACACAATGCCCGCTCCGGTCGACACAACGACAGCACCTTGGCTGACAAGCTCCCCAAAGACCCGTGCTTCACGCCCGCGAAAACCAGCTTCCCCTTCTACATCGAAAATCCAAGGGATATCTGCACCACAACGAGCCTCAATTTCCTCATCCAAATCGAGAAAAGGCAACTTCAATTTCGTTGCAAGCAAACGACCAACGGTCGTTTTACCAGCACCGGTTGGGCCGATCAAAATGAGTGGAGACGAAATGTTTGGCATGGAACCTCGGGTTAAAAACGTTCGACATAATAGATACTAGCAGTTCTGGTCTAAAGCCTCGACGCCGCCTCAATTGAGTTATGACACCCCGCATTTGAACCTGTCACAAATCGAAGTGTTTATCCTCGAAATTGTTTCTTTTCGTTTTGGCATTGGTTCATGAGACAGCAACGACGATCTCCATCATTTATCCAATAAAACAAATAAACCCCTCGCTAAGCTACGAGGTGATATCGAATGTCAGTTTTACGAGGCCGCCCAATCTCAGGGTGCCTAGCGGAAAATTAGAATTCTTCAAATCGGTATTAAACTTTGAATTTAGGTACAATTTGATTCAACTTTTGGAATGGAAGCATCGTGACGAACCACATACGGTTTTTAACCAGCCTCGCACTCACATCAGCGCTATTGGGAGTAGCAACACTGATTGGCGGTTATCTTTACCTAAAACCAGGGCTTCCAGATGTAGAATCCTTGCGCACTGTAAAATTGCAAACACCCCTCCAGATCTTTACCTCGGACGGACAATTGATCGCACAGTTTGGCGAGAAGTACCGCGATCCAGTAATTATCAACGAGGTGCCACTTGATCTTGTGCGCGCCTTCCTCGCTGCAGAAGATGATAACTTTAGAGACCATGTCGGCATCGATCCTCTGGGGCTTGCGCGCGCTGCGTGGCAACTCGTTTCAAGCGGACAGATTCAGTCCGGGGGTTCAACCATCACTATGCAGGTGGCAAAGAACTATTTTCTAAGCCACGAGCGGACATTTGCGCGCAAATTTAGAGAGATTTTACTGGCGCTCGAAATCGAGAAAACACTCAGCAAGGATGAAATTCTTGAGCTGTACTTCAATGTGATTTTTCTAGGACATCGTGCCTATGGCGTCAATGCCGCATCACAGATTTACTACGGAAAGAACCTGGATGAGCTGACGTTGGCTCAGGCGGCAATGATTGCGGGACTTCCGAAAGCGCCTTCCAAGTACAACCCAATTGCAAATCCAGAGCGGGCGAAAGAGCGTCGTGACTGGATTCTAGGCCGTATGCTGAAATTGGGATTCATCGAAGAATACGATTTCGAACAAGCAATTGAACGACCTGTCACAGCCTCACTACATGGTGTTCAACTCGATCTCACCGCCCCCTACGTCGCTGAGGAAGCGCGCCGAATCGCGTTAGAAATTTTTGACGATCGAGCATACACCGATGGGTTACGAGTATTCACCACCATCAACGGCGAGCAGCAAAAATATGCGCAAAACGCGGTCGTCCAAGGATTGATGGAGTATGACCGCCGACATGGGTGGCGGGGCGTCGAAAAATCACTGGTTGGCACCGGATTGTTCGATTGGAAACGACAACTTATGGATATAGAAAAAATAGGTTCACTCCACCCGGCCGTCGTTGTCGCCGTTACAGACAAAACCATTCGTGCAGTCACCAAAGATGATGAATCTATCATCATTGAACAGAAAGGATTTAATTGGGCCAGAGAGTATCGCAGTGTCAATAGCATTGGTCCTCGCATCAAAGACGCTAGAAAATTAGTGGCGCCGGGCGATCTGATCCGTGTACTTCAAGATGATACCCGCTGGTGGCTGGCCCAAAAACCGGAAGTCGAATCTGGGTTTGTGGCACTCGACCCAAATACAGGGGCCATTCGTGCGATGATCGGCGGATTTAACTATTTCGAATCCAAGTTTAACCGGGCGACACAAGGTGGTCGTCTCGTAGGCTCTGGAATCAAGCCACTAGTCTACACAGCCGCTCTTGAGTCAGGCATGACCCCAGCAACGCAGATTAACGATGCTCCGGTTGTTTTTAATCAAACAGATGGCGCGACCGATTGGCGCCCACAAAATTCTGGTGGAACATTTCTAGGCCCAACCCGCCTTCGAACAGCATTATATAAATCACGAAACCTGGTATCAGTGCGACTTGTCCGCGAGCTCGGAGTCAGTCGAATTATTGATATCGCGGACCGTTTTGGCTTGGATACAACAAAATTACCGCGAGATCTCTCGATTTCGCTGGGTACAGCATCACTGACACCTCTTGAGATGGCAGAAACATACGCGATTTTTGCAAATGGTGGATTCCGGGTTGGAAACTACTTGATCGATCGTATCGAATCCGCAGATGGTGCCACGCTGTTCCAAACTCGTCCGGTTACGGTTTGTAAAAATGTATGTGAAGGCCGTTCGGTCTCAGTTGATCTAGAATTTGATAATCAGTTGCGGGCTGCAAAGTCCAGCTTTTTAGAGCTCGAATACAGTGATCGCATCGCACCACGGGTAATTGATGAACGTATTCATTTTCTCATCCACGATATGTTGAAGGACGTGGTGAAAAGAGGAACTGCAAAAAAAGCAAAATCGCTCGGACGGCGCGATCTTGCCGGTAAAACTGGAACAACAAATGACCAAGTCGATGCTTGGTTTAATGGGTATCAAAAAAACCTAGTCGCTTCGGTTTGGGTTGGATTTGACCAACCAAAGACCCTAGGTCGTGCTGAATACGGTGGCCGGGCCGCGTTACCAATCTGGATTGAATTTATGAAATACGCATTAAAGGACGTTCCGCAGGATACACCATCACTACCGACAGGTATTGTTGCGACACGTATCGATCCCGAAACTGGTGCGAAAGCACGCGCATCTCAGGAAAATGCATTGCGCGAATTTTTCCTCTTAGAAAATCCACCGAAGGAGCCTGCGCCAGAAGCGATGATTCCATCAACAGACGGCCAAACAATACAAACACCTCAACAACTGTTCTAAAACACTCGAACGCGATTACTGAAATCTTTAAGTTTCAATGTCCATGGCCAGTCCGCACGTAATGCCCTTGGAGAACGCGACACCCAGCCGCGAACTTCGTAGCGAGCACCCATGATCACGCTAGGATCAACCCCTGGTAATACGACACGTAGTTTGCCATCCAGAATCATAGTGGTCTGATCAAGAATATCCGTCACCACTCCAATACGATGATGAAAGCCACCATTTGATAAGGTTCTTGCGCTCTCGGGTAAATGACCTAAAGACCAAACACCAACACGCGACATCCGTGCGCTCCATTCAATTGATAACAGACAAGGAGCCAAGCGATTCTCTGGAGGAACAGAAACAGTGAGAGCAAGGCCATCGGCAACAAGCACCTCACTAAGATACGCCCCGTCCATCCATAGATTACCCAATAGACGACCATAGCGGTCTCTTTGTGCTGGCCACGGGGTGACTTGGATTGACTCTGGAAGCACCTCTATCGCCCGCCGCTCAGCCCTGAAAGCGTAATCACGCTTCCAACCGGAATCTTTCAATTCGAATGCATTAAAACTGGTCAAACGGACACTAGAACCATCATCAAGCTTAACAGTATCGCCATCAATGACTCGATCAATCTTGAGTAACGGAGAGAGGGTTTGAGGTGCAGGACAGGGCGCTGCGATGGCAGCCCCCGAAAGCACAAAAGCCGCTATGAAAGCGGCTTTTGAACATACTCTATTTTGAGATGGTTCGACCACCGAAGCGCTTGTTAAAGCGATCGATACGTCCGCCAGTATCGACGACTTTCTGCTTACCGGTGTAGAACGGATGGCACTCTTGGCATACGTCGATTGAAAAATCTTCGCCTTTTGTTGAACGCGTCTCATAGGTTGCTCCGCATGAGCACGTGACCTTCACGTCCGAATATGCTGGATGAATATCCGCTCTCATTTTTCTATCCTCTATATAATCGATGCCGCTGTCCCAACCACGTTAAGCGTCGGATACCGCATCTAAGTTTGGGTGGCGGAGTTTATCAAACACTAAGGTATTCACGGAAGCCTATGTCACGCTTTTTTATCAACGTTTTTGTTCCAGGGCCCTTCTTTGGGCCGCTTATCTACGCATCAGACGCTCTGATCAGCGCTGGCGTGCGCGTCAAAGTGCCTCTCGGATCACGCGAGATCGTCGGTATCTGCGCTGGAGAAGCCAATCAACCCGAGACGCTTGAAACCATTAAATCAATCATATCAGTCATTGATGATGAACCTATCGTCAGTCCGCAACACTTGTCTCTGGTGGATTTCGCATCAGACTACTATTTGGCGCCGCCAGGTGATTTATTACTGTCAAGCCTTCCGACAACACTTCGTAAAGGCAAGCCAATCCCAAAGCCCACAACTGAAACCGGTCACAACAAACCACCGGCATATTCGCTCACAAGCGATCAACAACATGCGATCGAAGCGGTAGATCAGACAGCCAATCAATTCCAATGCTTTTTACTCCAAGGAGTAACTGGTAGCGGGAAAACGCAGGTTTTTTCTGAGCTGATACATCGAATGATCAAGCGAGGCCAGCAAGTCCTATTACTAGTACCCGAAATTGGGTTGGTCGGCCAAATGGTGAGTAGGATCCGAAATCAGCTCGATGGTGAGCTTTGTGTGTCTCATTCAGGCATCGCCAATGGCGCAAGAACAAAAGCCTTTGTTGCTTCTGCTCGAGGCGTTGCCGATGTTCTAATCGGTACACGCTCAGCGTTATTCACGCCAATGCCAAATCTAGGCCTTATCTTGGTTGATGAAGAACACGATGGCGCCTACAAAAATCAAGAGGGATGTCGCTATTCAGCCAGAGATCTAGCCATCGTTCGCGCGAAACAGACGAATATCCCAATCGTACTCTCTTCAGCAACACCGTCACTTGAAACATGGCAACAGGCAGAACTCGGAAAATACCAGCGATTGTGCTTATTGGACCGACCAGGACAGCAGCCTCAACCGACCATTCGTTTGATCGATGTAAGGTATGACAAACCAAAAGATGGCCTGAGCGAAGCAGCCCAGCGAGCCGTTCGATATGCCATCGACCACGGCCAACAAGCACTCGTTTTTCTCAACCGACGAGGGTATTCCCCCATCCTCATGTGCACAGACTGTGGATGGATCCCAGGCTGTAAATATTGCGATGCAAAGCCAACGCTCCATCGTCAGCCCGACTCCTTGTGGTGTCATCACTGTGATCATCGGCAACGCCCAGTATCGATCTGTCCTGAATGCGCTGGGCACAATCTATTAGCTGTTGGACATGGAACCGAGCGCTTGGAAGAAACGTTGGCAAAAAGTTTTCCCGAGGTACCCATTATTCGCGTGGATCGCGACACCACTGCCAGACGACGTGCATTTGACCAGCTGATTCAACCAGTGATCGACGGCCAACCATGTATCCTGGTTGGCACACAAATGCTTGCTAAAGGACACGATTTCCAAAAGCTATCCACCGTTGTGATTACTGATGCAGATCAAGGGCTTTCAGGCGCTGATTTCAGGTCGGTCGAACATTTCGCGCAACTCCTTACTCAAGTTGCTGGACGTGCGGGGCGCCATGGTGCAACCGGCCAAGTCCTGATTCAGACACATCGTCCTGACTCCGAATGGTTCGACAAGATACTGAGGCAGGATTACGACCATCTCGCAAAAGCGATGCTCCTTGAACGGCAACAATTCAATTGGCCACCAGAGTCACATATAGCACTTGTAACAGCCCGTGCCTCGTCGCCAACACCAGTGTTCGAAGCATTAGAGGAGATCGCTGATCAAATTCACGCATTGGATAGCCCAATTCGTGTGCTTGGACCAGCACCCGCTCCGATGGAACGCCGTAATCGGCAATATCATGGCCAGCTTTTGATCCTCGGAAAACGTTCATTGATTCAATGGGTATTAAAAGAAACCGGTCCATGGGCGTATAAGAAGCGAGGAAAAGTCATGTTTCAGTTGGATGTTGATCCCTGGGATCTATGGTAATGCTACACTCGCGCGCTTAATCGGGGGGACAATATGAAGGACGCCATTGCTGGGCTATTTGAACAAGCGCTCGATCAACTCATAACCCAAGGCATCATTGATGCTGCAGATCGTAAGCCCGTACAAATTGAAAATACTCGTGATCCTGCACATGGAGATCTTGCAACTAATGTGGCCATGATGCATGCAAAAGCCGCCAATCTGGCGCCCCGCGCACTCGCAGACTTACTCCTTGAACATCTCCCTCGGTCAGACAGTGTCCATGCAACAGAGATTGCAGGACCAGGGTTCATCAATGTTCGTTTGGTAAAAGGTGCAGCGTTTGAGCCAGTCATCCGCTGCCTGATAGAACATAACCAATTTGGATTTCACCAAGCAACCGACGAGCGCGTACAAGTTGAATTTGTCTCAGCCAACCCAACTGGACCATTGCATGTGGGGCACGGCCGTGGTGCTGCCTATGGAGCAACACTGGTGAACTTGCTGAAGGCTCGCGGGCATCAGGTTGGGGCTGAATATTATGTCAATGATGCAGGTCGCCAAATGAATATTTTGGCCGTCAGCGTATTCATTCGGTATCTCGAACAAACTGGTGAATCAATCGTCTTTCCATCAGCAGGTTACCAAGGCGATTACATTTCTAGTCTCGGTGCGACCTTGTTTCAAAACGCTGGAAACTCGCTCCAAGTATCTTTCGACACGCTAATCGATGGGGTACCCACTGACTCTGAGGAGAATAAAGACGCACACATCGACAGATTAGTTCGGAATGCCAAAGGATCACTTGGCGACAATTGGCTCAAACCTTTTAATCTTGCGCTCACAGCAATTCTCGACGATATCAAAGATGATTTATCCGAATTCGGTGCAGACTTTGATGAGTGGTTTAGTGAGAAATCTCTCGTTACATCTGGCGAGATTGATCGGGCCATCGCAACACTTGAAGAGCGCGGTCATCTCTACAAGCGAGGCGGTGCAATTTGGTTCAGATCAACAGACTTTGGCGACGACAAGGATCGCGTTGTTCGAAGAGACAATGGTGAAACCACCTATTTTGCAAGTGACATCGCCTACATTGCCAACAAGTTTTCACGTGGATTTGATCGAATTATATATGTATGGGGCGCCGACCATCATGGCTATATCGCCCGAATTAAAGCGGCAACTCATGCGCTCGGTTTTGATCCAGCGCGCCTGACCATTCGGCTGGTTCAATTTGCGATCCTCTATAAAGATGGTGAGCGTCTGCAAATGTCAACACGCTCAGGTTCATTCGTGACTTTGAGAGAGTTACGGGACTATGTTGGTCGCGATGCATGCCGTTATTTTTACGTCATGCGCAAGGCAGATCAACACTTGGAATTTGATCTGTCACTGGCAACGAGCCAGTCAAAAGACAATCCGGTGTACTACATTCAATATGCACATGCGCGGATTTGCCGTTTATTTGAGAGCTTGGAGGGACAACCGTTTGACGAAAAGCGCGGTCTCGATCAGCTCACGTCATTGGTCACCCAAGAAGAATTGGACTTGGCAACAGCAATCGGGCGATTCCCAGAAATTGTGGATAAAGCAGCTGATTCTCTGGAGGCGCACTTGATCGGCTATTACTTGCAAGATCTCGCGGCTGACTTCCACCGTTGGTATAACGGGACACGGCTGCTGGTGGATGATATGGACATTCGTGATGCACGTCTCGCGCTAGCCAAGGCAGTTCAAATAGTCGTTCGCAATGGCCTAGATCTAATTGGTGTTAGTGCTCCACGGTCCATGTGATGCGAGATTATTCGACACAAGCAGCGAGGCACCGACGCCCAAAGAAAAAAAGTCCTAGTGCTGCCACCGGGATTACCTTGAGTATCGCCTTACTCGGCGCTGTTGCGACCGGTCTAATTTGGCTCAATCAAAGTACATCAGTGACGGATTCTGCTGAACCAAAGCGACCAGAACCACGAATCGGAGAGCCGCAATCGTCCGCATCTGAGATATCAACAAACTCGAAAAAATCAATCATAGTTCGCGACAAGATACCTGAGGCGTCTGAGAACTTTTACACGTTTTATGAGTTGTTGATTACAGGGGAAGTCCCCATTGACACTGAAATAGGCCAATCTCGTGATGAGGCCATTGCCGAAACGCTCAAAAGCACCATTATTCAGGTTGCTTCATTCAAGACGGCTGAAGCCGCTGATGACACGCGCGTCGCTCTATTATTTCTAGATTTAAAAGCGCGGGTGATTCCGCCAAGTGAATCAAATGGTGGGTGGTATCGAATCGTACTTGGTCCATTTAAAACGGTCCGCGATATGCGGGCTACGGCCGACATCCTTATAAAAAATGGCTACAGTGCACTTGTTCGAAAGGAGTAAAAATGGAGCAATTCCACGGTACAACGATCGTCTCGGTCCGTCGAGGTGACCAAGTCTGTATTGGCGGCGATGGCCAGGTGACACTGGGCAACACCGTCATGAAAGGAAACGCCCGGAAAGTCAGACGCCTCTACCAAAATAAGGTATTGGCCGGATTCGCGGGCGGAACAGCTGACGCCTTCACCTTGTTTGAGCGATTTGATGGGAAACTTGAAAAACATCAAGGTAATCTCACCCGAGCCGCAGTTGAGCTCGCAAAAGACTGGCGGCAAGATCGAATGCTGCGACGACTCGAGGCCATCCTCGCGGTCGCTGATACAGAAACTTCGCTAATCATCACTGGAAATGGTGATGTTATGGAGCCTGAAAATGGCATTATCGCGGTTGGCTCCGGCGGCCCATTCGCTCAAGCCGCTGCGCTCGCTTTACTACGCAACACTAAACTTTCTGCACGAACGATCGTCGAAGAAGCGCTCAAAGCTGCAGGTGACATCTGCATTTATACCAATACCAATTTCACTATTGATGAGCTGACCACGAATCATGACTGATCTATCTCCGAAGGATATTGTTGCTCAACTTGATCGACACATTATTGGACAAGCAGATGCGAAACGCTCGGTTGCGATTGCATTGAGAAATCGCTGGCGTCGAATGCAACTCACGGAAGAGCTAGCCAAAGAAGTGACGCCGAAAAATATTCTCATGATTGGTCCAACCGGTGTCGGTAAAACTGAAATCGCACGCCGACTCGCACACTTGGCGGAAGCCCCTTTCATCAAAATTGAGGCAACAAAATTCACCGAAGTCGGGTATGTGGGTCGTGATGTCGAGTCCATCATCCGAGACCTTGTTGGTATTGCAATCAAGGATGAACGCGAACGTCGTATGGCATCGGTCCGCCATCAAGCTGAAGATCGGGCAGAAGAACGCATTCTAGATATTTTGCTTCCACCACCACGCAATGATCAGCCAATACAATCGGATACCAGTGGTGCACGGCAAGTATTTCGCAAAAAACTTCGTGAAGGCGAACTCGACGACAAAGAAATAGAAATTGATTTAAAAGCAACAGCCGTCGGAGTCGATATCATGACGCCTCCCGGAATGGAAGAAATGGCGAGCCAGCTCCAAGATATGTTCTCTAAATTTGGGCAGGACAAAAAAAAGAAACGCAAATTGCCGATTAGCGACGCATATAAGATTCTGGTCGATGAAGAGGCTGCCCGTTTGATCTCAGACGATGACGTCAAACTGACAGCAATAAGTCATGTCGAAAGTCGTGGCATCGTTTTTTTGGATGAAATCGATAAGGTCTGTCGCCGTGAGAACTTTCAAGGCGCAGATGTGAGCCGAGAGGGAGTTCAGCGTGATCTGCTCCCTTTAATCGAGGGAACCACGGTACAAACCAAATTTGGTTCTGTCAAAACGGATCACATTCTATTCATTGCCTCCGGCGCATTTCATCTGTCTAAACCTTCAGATCTGGTTCCAGAATTGCAAGGTCGTCTGCCGATACGGGTTGAACTTAATGCCCTCAAACCTTCCGATTTTGCTCGAATTCTCACTGAGCCCGATCATTCACTGGTAACCCAGTACGAAGCGCTTTTAAAGACTGATGGCATCACGATTGAATTTGTCGAAAGCGGCATAGAGGCGCTCGCTGAGATTGCTACCCTTGTCAATGAAAAAACCGAGAATATTGGTGCGCGCCGGCTGCATACGCTCGTTGAAAGGGTATTGGAAGACTTACTTTTTCAAACTGGCCAAACAGGTGCCGAAACAGTCACAATTGATCGAACATATGTCGAATCTCGTTTGTCTGAAGTCAGCCAAGACCAAGATTTGTCGCAATACATCCTCTGAGGTCAAATGAAAGAGACAACGCATTTCGGATTCCAAGAAGTCCCCGTCGAGGAAAAGACCTATCGTGTAAGGGAAGTCTTCAATAGCGTTGCTCGACGCTATGATCTGATGAACGATCTGATGTCAGCGGGTCTCCATCGATTGTGGAAACGCGTTGCGATTGAAGCCATCGCTGTTCGTCCAGGAATGCAAATCCTCGATTTGGCATCGGGCACCGGTGATCTTGCTCGCGCGATGTCCCATCGGGCAGGTCCAGACGGTCACGTGGTTCTGGCTGATATCAATGACCAAATGCTCCGAGTTGGCCGTGATCGCTGTATCGACAATGGTGAATTAAAGGGGCTAAGCTGGTGTCAATGCGACGCCGAGATGCTCCCGTACCCGTCAGAATCGTTTAATAGGGTAACGATTGGTTTCGGTCTGCGGAATGTGACAGATAAAGAAACTGCACTAAAAGAAATGTACCGGGTACTTAAGCCGGGAGGTAAAGCACTCGTGCTTGAGTTTTCAAAACCAGTTTCAGCAGCCTTATCACAGATCTACGACGTGTATAGTTTTTCAGTATTGCCAGTAATGGGTCAGTTGGTTGCCCAAGACAAAGAGTCATATCAATACCTCGCCGAGTCGATTCGCAAACATCCCGACCAAGAGGCGCTGGCTACCATGATGCGATCCACCGGTTTTGAATCCGTGACCTATCAAAATTTGACTGGCGGGGTTGTAGCGATCCATATAGGGGCTAAATCGTGATCCCTCGCCTAATGCTCGCCGGATTAGTTGTTGCATCGGAGCAGGCAATCAGTGCAGGTATGCGCTCAGCTGATATTCGACCCGAACAGCTTGCACCAATGGCTGGTAAGGTACTGAAGCTTCGCGTAACTGATCTCGACCTCGATGTTTGGATCATTTGTGGCAAAGAACGGTGGTGGCTCGCAACAGAATCACAAGAAACGGCTGATGTGGAGCTTTCTGGAACCCTTGGGAGTCTCGTTGACACCGCGCGATCGCTCACCCAACCCAATACGCCTCTGATATTTGAGGGACTTGATATCCGCGGCAGTGTTGGTGTTTTACAAACAATGCAGAAAACTTTCCAAGCAATGGATTTAGATTGGGAAGACACCCTTACAAAGGCCCTTGGTCCCATGCCCGCCGGACTTCTCATCAAAACATTACGTTCTGCCCGATCACAATGGCTTACAAGCCGCGACTCGTTGAAGCGCCAGGCTAAAGAATTTCTGCGATCAGAACAAGCAACCCTCTTAACAGCTGAAGCATTTACCGAAACAGAGATCCGTATGACATCGCTCAACCGGCAGATTGATCGACTGGAAGCGAGAATGAAACGACTCGAGATACAACATGGGTAATTCATTTCGTCTTTTTAAAATCCTGCGTGTTCTTTTCTCGGAGCGAATCGACGAGCTTCTTCCGCAGCCTAAGCGCGGAATGCTAAAAGCCTTAGCATGGTGTGTCCCATCGATCCGGATGAAGCGAACTCGTGGGGAGCGCCTTCGGGACGCACTTCAAACACTGGGTCCCGTATTCGTTAAATTTGGACAAATGCTGTCAACTCGTCGGGATTTGCTTCCCCCAGATATAGCGGGACCACTTGCCGAACTACAAGATCGCGTCAAACCATTCTCTGGGGAAGTCGCGAGGTCAATAGTTGAGTCGGAATTGGGTTGCTCAGTAGATGATGTATTCAGTGAGTTTTCATCAGATGTCATGGCGTCTGCTTCGGTCGCGCAAGTTCACGCTGCACGGCTCAAGAGTGGAGAAGAAGTCATTGCCAAAGTCATTCGGCCGGGAATCGAAAAAGTAATAGAGGAAGACCTGAAATTGATGACGACCATCGCCAGGTTTGTGGAGAGAAACTTTGTCGATGGAAAACGCTTGAAGCTAGTTCAAGTGGTATCCGACTATCGTATGACGATTCTAGATGAGTTGGACTTGATGCGTGAGGCAGCGAACACCGCATTAATTAGGCGTAACTTCGCTGACTCAACAATCTGTTATGTGCCGGAAATTTACTGGGACTATACGCGCCGCAATGTAATGGTCGAAGAACGAATCTACGGTGTTCCTATCTCTCGAATTGATATCTTTAAAGAAAAAAAGGTCAATATGGAGAAGCTCTCTGAGCGTGGGGTGGAAATATTCTTTACTCAAGTATTCGACCATAGCTTTTTTCATGCAGACATGCATCCAGGCAATGTCTTTGTTGATATTTCGGACCCTGAAGATCCGGTATATAAGGCGATTGATTTCGGAATTGTTGGTACGCTTGACCCAGAGTCACAGGCATATCTTGCACAAAATTTACTTGCGTTCTTGGAACGTGATTACCGTGCTGTTGCAGAACTTCACGTAGAGTCAGGGTGGGTTCCAAAGGATACAAATGTTGGTGAATTCGAAAGCGCAATTCGCACCGTGTGCGAACCAATTTTCCAAAAGCCACTCGGAGAAATTAGTTTTGGTGTTGTCTTGATTCGTTTATTTGAAGTCGCGCGGCGTTTCCAAATGGAAGTACAACCTCAGTTAATACTATTGCAAAAGACCCTTCTCAATATTGAGGGGCTTGGTCGAGAACTATACCCACAACTTGATTTATGGAAAACGGGTAAGCCATTTCTCGATCGCTGGGTTAAAGAACGGCTGGGTGCAAAAGGTGTTGCTGATTACACCAAACGTAATATCTCTCGGTGGGTTGTGCAATTCCCAGCGTTAACTAACACACTACTGACAGCACCAGAGAGACTCGAAAGGATTGAATCGATTCAACTCCAACAAATTGATGTGCTTAAGCATATTGGCCAAGAAGCAAAGAAGAGGCGGCTCACAGGATATCTGGGGACACTCTTAGGAGTGAGTGGTTTGGTTATTGCTGGAGCTGCTTTAATTACGGAATACGATTGGTTTGCGGGGCATTGGCCATTTGCCATTGCTGTGCTATCCATGGTTCTTTTGATGAGGCGCTGATGATCGAACTTGAGGGCGAAGGTGCGACGCGAAAATTACTCGATATTGTGCAATTTGACGGTGACGGTCTTATCTGTGCGATCGCGCAAGACTGGCAGTCGAGAGAAGTACTGATGGTTGCGTGGATGAATCGCGCAGCGCTCGAGGAAACACTACATAGCGGCGAGGTCGTTTACTATTCGCGCTCCCGACAAATGCTCTGGCGGAAAGGAGAATCCTCAGGTCAGACACAAAAATTAGTCGACATTCGGATCGATTGCGACAAGGATGCCCTTCTTTTAGGTATTCTGCAGACAGGCGTGGCCTGCCACACTGGGAGGCGGTCATGCTTTTCCTGGGCGCCAACAAGCGATGGTACTTGGCAAGACGTTGAACCAGTAAAAATCAATCCGGATATTCTGTATGGAGGCGATAAGTGACCGTTATTGAGGTGTTAGAGGATATGCTCGCTGAACGTCGCTTCGGTGATCCTGACAAATCGTACGTATCAAAGTTGCATCACAAGGGTCTCGACCACATTTTAAAGAAGGTAGGTGAAGAATCGACTGAAGTTGTTATGGCTGCTAAAGATGCGGTGCGTTCGAGGAATAATGAGGATGTTATTCACGAAGTAGCCGACTTATGGTTTCACACGTTGGTGTTGCTCTCCCACCTGGAAGAACCACCATCTGCCGTCTTAGCCGAACTAGAGCGCCGGTTAGGTGTCAGCGGTCTTTTAGAGAAAGCAAGCAGGGGGAATCAAAATGACTGATTGCCTATTCTGTAATATCCGGGACGGCGGAATACCCGCAGATATTATCTATGAAGATAGTGACTGTATGGCGTTTCGTGATATTAACCCCAAAGCGCCGGTGCACTTTTTAGTGATTCCGCGTCGCCATATGGAAAATTTATTCGACGCGACACCCTCTGATGAAGGGTTATTGGGGCGAATTCAATTAAGAATTCAGCAGATCGCTAAGGAACAAGGACTAGATTCAGGATTCAGAACGGTGTTGAATACGGGGCCCGGAGGGCATCAAGAGGTGTACCACATGCACTATCATGTTCTTGGAGGTGGTCCGTTTAGCGGCTTTAACTAACAATACATACAACAATAGGAGCCCGTTATGGGAATTGGTGGTATCAGCATCTGGCAGTTACTGATTATCTTGGCCATCGTGATCATGATTTTTGGTACCAAAAAATTGAAATCGCTTGGGGCAGACCTTGGTAGTGCAGTAAAAGGTTTTCGCCAGTCAGTGACAGACAAAACTGAAGACAAAGGTGCCGAAGATGTAGCGCAAGCAACTGCCGAGAGCACTGTTCAACAGAACGAGTCAACCGAACCAACACAGACTAAAGAAAAAGAGAAAGTCTAAGTGTTCGATATTGGTGCGACAGAGCTATTGCTCGTTGCCATCATTGGTTTAGTCGTGGTTGGTCCAGAGCGACTGCCACGTCTAGCTCGCACCCTCGGATTGTGGCTAAAGCGATTGCGTGGTCAGGTTGCCTCAATACAAAAGGATATCAACCGTGAGCTAGAGCTCGAGGACCTGAAACAGCAACTCGAGGCACGTGGTGGTGGACTGAAGATGGAAGATATTGCAGGTGATGATCCTCTAGGACTCAAGCCGCCAAGCGACGATACACAGACGGAAAACAATGAGCGAACCAAGTCTGAATGATCAGCCCTTAATCGCCCACCTCATTGAACTGAGAGATCGACTGATTCGCATATTAGTGGTCATCCTTATATTTTTTCTGGGCTTCATCGCGTTCGCAAACGATCTGTATGCTTACCTCGCCAATCCACTGCAATCGCTGCTGCCAGAGGGAGCTTCGATGATCGCAACTCAGGTGGCTTCACCGTTTCTCGCACCCTTTAAGCTCGCGTTGTACCTTAGCGTCTACTGCGGCGCACCTATGATTCTGTATCAGCTGTGGGGTTTTATTGCACCGGGGCTGTATGACAACGAGAAGAAAATCGCAGGTCCACTTCTCATCTCGAGCATCGTCCTCTTCTACGCAGGGATGGCATTTGCGTACTTTGCTGTCTTCCCTCTGGTATTTGGCTTCTTCACAACCGTAGGCCCCACCGGTGTTACGGTGATGACTGATATCGATGCCTATCTCTCATTCGTATTAAAATTATTCCTAGCTTTCGGTCTGGCCTTCGAAATCCCGATCGCTACAATGCTGCTTATAAAAGCTGGGATCGCGTCGCCAGACTCATTGAAAGACAAGCGGCCATACGTTTTCATCGGCTGTTTTGTGGTTGGTATGTTGGTTACTCCGCCAGACGTGATCAGTCAAACTCTTCTGGCCGTGCCCATGTGGCTTCTTTTTGAGGTAGGATTAATTGGGGCACGATTCCTGGGAACGCCGAAACCGAAAACAGGGGATTTGGAAGAGGATGAAGCCACTGTCTCCACCGCTTCCCGAGATGTTGCCACGATAGAGAATGAGGCTACCGACGATAACTTAAAAGAGGGAGAGGTCGATGAATTTGATCTCTATGCCCCTGCCCATACCGACGATGGTAAACCACCGATTAATGAAGAGCTCGACAAGCCTGAGGGCCTTGACGATCAAGATCCATACATCGGACCCACCAAGCCGGGTTCGGCTTAATTATGTGTGGCCGTATAAAGCGGCCATTTGACTAGTCGCCTGACACAGCCCCTCAGCCATCTGCGGACCAAACGCGGAGTGTCCTGCCTCATCCAGAATTCTGAGCCTTAAATTCGGGTAGAGCTCTTTCAGGTCAAATGCATTGCGGATTGGACAGACATGATCCTTGAGACCATGCAATAGAAACATAGGAATCGATGCTAGCTCGCTATGCTTCACACTAAATATATCGGCTTCAAGGAAACAACGTTGGCTGAGGTAGTGATGTTCAATTTTCGCAGTGCTTATTTCATGCCTCGGCGACATCTGAACTGTTTTTTTAGCTGTTGAGTCACAATTCGAGAGTCGATACTCCCATAAATTCCAAGCACGGGCTGCCTGTAACCGAGTAAATTCATCGTTGGCATGCAAAAGTTTTTTATAAGCTTCAAATACAGTATTCACCGGCATTTTAGCCTGCTCAATAGGCGCAAGAAAATCAGACCAGGCCGCAGAGTATTCGGACGCCGCACCACCACCAAACAGCCAGTCCAAATTATCAGTTGTATTCAGGAACACCCCTCGCAAGATCAATCCAAGGCATCGTCCTGGATGTTCCATGGCGTAAAGCAAGGCGAGGGTGGCACCCCAAGATCCCCCGAATAAAATATAACGTTCCAATCCAAAACGAGTGGTAATCAAGTTAAGATCTGAAATCAATTTATCTGTAGTATTTTTGGATAACGAACCATTCGGCTCAGAGCGGCCGCAACCACGTTGGTCGAAGCACAATATGTTGAAGACTTCGGGATTGAAGAATCTAGGCATGAAAGGCGAAGTGCCCGCCCCCGGCCCACCATGCAAACAGATCACGGGCAAACCATCAGGATTGCCGAATAACGCGGTCCATAGGTGGTGTTGGCCGTCTGTTGTAGTCAACACCTCTTCGTGATGCGGCGTTAGTTCCGGAAATAGTCTGTGCATACGGCCCCTTACGGGGCGGCACGCACTCCTAGCTTGCCGCCTTTGAGCGTCCCGCACGCTTGCGATCCGACTCTTTGAGTTGTTTTTTACGAAGCCGAATATAATTCGGCGTTACTTCAACCAGCTCATCATCATCAATGAATTCAAGCGCAGACTCAAGGGTCATCCTAATTGGTGGAGTTAGGATAAGGTTCTCGTCAGTTCCGGCAGCACGGATGTTAGTTAACTGCTTACCCTTTACTGGATTCACTGGAAGATCGTTATCACGTGCATGGATGCCAAGCAACATCCCTTCATATACGTCTACACCTGAGCCGATGATTAAACGTCCCCGGTCTTGAAGATTGTAAAGCGAATAAGCCGTTGTCGCGCCGCCAGTCATAGAAACCAGTACGCCATTAATTCGACTTCCCAATTCACCTGTCTTTACCGGACCATAATGATCAAATACCTGGCTCATAACACCTGTCCCGGACGTCATCGTCAGGAACTGTGATCGAAAACCAATCAATCCGCGCGCTGCAATGATGTATTCAAGACGAACCCGGCCTTGTCCATCTGGTTCCATATTTTTCATATTACCTTTCCGAAGCCCCATCGCTTCCATCACAGCACCCTGATGTTGATCCTCGATGTCGATCACTACATATTCAAACGGCTCTTGTTTACCGCCATTGACTTCGCGAACAATTACCTCAGGTCTTGATACACCGAGCTCGAAGCCTTCACGGCGCATCGACTCGATCAGAACAGACAGATGAAGCTCGCCACGGCCTGAGACTACAAATTTGTCCGGTGAATCGCCCTGCTCAACCCGCAGCGCAACGTTGTGAATCAATTCGCGATCCAAGCGATCCTTGATATTTCGTGATGTAACGTACTTACCATCTTTACCCGCAAAAGGGCTGTCGTTCACTTGGAATGTCATACTGACGGTCGGCTCATCAACAGACAAGGGTGGTAGACCCTCCAAAGATTCAGGTGCGCAAATCGTATCTGAGATAAGGAGCGGATCGAGGCCGGTGACGCAGACAATGTCGCCGGCTGTAGCCGATTGTTGCTCAAACCGCTCAAGGCCAAGATATCCAAGAATCTGGAGCACTTTGCCCCTCCGCGTACCGCCTTCGCGATCAACCACAGCGACCTGCTGGTTTCGTCTTAACTGACCACGACGAATCCGCCCAACGCCAATCACGCCCTGAAATGAATTATAATCAAGCGCGGATATTTGGAGCTGAAGCGGTCCGTCTGCATCGACCTTGGGGGCTGGACCGTGATCAACGATCGCTTGAAGTATTGGCTCCATACTTCTAATCAGCTGGTCGGGTTCCGGCCCTGACAAACTATTTATGGCAGAACAATACACAACAGGGAAATCAAGTTGGTCTTCGGTTGCACCAAGTTTGTCAAACAAATCAAATACTTTGTCGATCGTACCATGTGGATCAGCACCAGCTTTGTCGACCTTGTTCACGATAACGATTGGCTTTAGCCCCTGATTAAACGCTTTCTGTGTAACAAACCGTGTCTGTGGCATTGGACCTTCTGCGGCATCAACAACTAAGAGCACCGCGTCCACCATAGACAGCACCCGCTCAACCTCGCCACCGAAATCGGCATGGCCTGGTGTGTCCACGAGGTTTATACGGTAATCATTCCAATTCAAACCCGTGTTTTTCGCCAGAATCGTAATTCCGCGTTCTTTTTCCTGATCAGTCGAGTCCATCACACGTTCATTTTGGATCTCTTTCCTGTCGAGGGTGCCTGATGCAGCTAGTAGCTTATCGACAAGCGTAGTCTTTCCATGGTCAACGTGCGCAATGATGGCTACGTTACGTAAACGTTCAATCATAAAGTCCTCCGAGCGCGCGGGAGTATAACGGACACTCGGGGACAGCTGTAGATTATTTGCACCCACGCAATTTGCACTATATTTGTGCGATTTAAAGCGGTATTTGCACAATTAAGGTGCAATTTGTTGGTGATCTGCACCACAATAGTTCTCTCATACGCTTTAGAACTAGGCCATTAGTAAAACGGCACAACGATTGCTAAAGTTTTTTTGATCGCTCAGTCCAAGGGGGCTGAGATACTGAGTTCGACATACGGAGTCACACATGTCCGAAAATACTTTGAAATTAATTGCAGATAGCGAAGCGCGCTGGATAGATCTTCGTTTCACAGATCCGCGAGGAAAAGAGCAGCACGTCACGTTTCCGTCCTCAAAGGCGGACGGTGAATTTTTTGCTGAAGGCGCCATGTTCGACGGGTCTTCTATTGCTGGCTGGAAAGGAATCAACGAATCCGACATGATACTGATGCCGGATGATTCAACAGCTGTCGTCGATCCGTTTACGGAAGAAGTTACAGTAAACATCAGATGCAATATCGTCGAGCCAAGCACTATGCAAGGATATGAGCGCGATCCACGTTCGGTAGCACTCCGCGCGGAAGAGTATTTAAAGTCAACCGGTGTCGGCGACACATCTTTCTTTGGACCAGAGCCAGAATTTTTTGTGTTTGATAATGTCCAGTGGAAAGCTGATATGTCAGGGGCGATGTATAAAATTGACGCTGAGGAAGCCGCGTGGGCCAGCGATGCTGAATTTGAAGGTGGTAATATGGCGCACCGACCAAGCGTCAAAGGCGGATATTTTCCGGTTCCACCGATCGACTCGGCGATGGATCTGAGAACTGCGATGTGTGAGACCCTCGGGTCAATGGGTCTGGAGGTAGAAGTCCATCACCACGAGGTAGCGACCGCCTGTCAAAATGAAATTGGAGTAAAATTCAATACATTGGTGAAAAAAGCCGACGAAGTGCAGATACTAAAGTATGTCGTTCATAATGTAGCGCACGCTTACGGCAAGACAGCGACGTTTATGCCTAAGCCACTAGTCGGCGATAACGGGTCAGGCATGCACTGCCACCAGTCGATCTGGAAAGACGGCCAGAATTTATTCGCAGGTAACGGGTACGCGGGCCTGTCTGACGAGGCGCTTTTCTACATTGGAGGCATAATCAAGCACGCACGAGCCATCAACGCCTTTGCGAATGCATCAACGAATTCATACAAGCGGTTGGTTCCAGGTTTTGAGGCTCCAGTCATGCTTGCATACTCAGCGCGTAACCGTTCGGCATCGATTCGTATTCCATATGTCTCAAATGCGAAAGGTCGTCGTATCGAGGTACGATTCCCGGATCCAACAGCGAACCCATACCTAGCATTCTCTGCAATGCTAATGGCTGGTCTTGACGGTATCCAAAACAAAATCCATCCGGGCGAGGCGGCCAGCAAGGATCTCTACGACCTGCCTGAAGAAGAAGCTCTAGCTATTCCAACAGTCGCTTCTAGCCTTGAACAAGCGCTGGATGCACTGGACGCAGATCGCGCTTTCCTGACCGCCGGCGGTGTCTTCACCGATGATATGATCGACGGATATATCGAACTGAAGCGAGAAGAAGTCGAGCGCTTGAACATGACCACTCACCCGGTCGAGTTCGGCATGTACTACAGCGTCTAAAAGGAGTGGGCCGAGAAATACCTCGGCCCTTCTTATGATACCAACCATACTTGAGGAGAATTTATCCACCGGAATCTTGCTTCTTAATCGTTCCTTAGAAGTAACCTGGGCTAATGATTCATTCCTGCAAATCTTAGGTAAAACAAGATCTCAGGTTTTAGGGAGAACTTTTGACACCTGGGTCGTTAATAAATTCGCTCGGTACAAAGAGGCGCTCGATGCATGTGTAAGCGTTGGTCACCCCTTTATAATCCGGGAGTTACAGTTAGGACAAAGAGGCAATGCTTCGACGGTTGATGCGTCGTTTAGTCAAATTGCCAACACCAGCGGTATTGAATCTGGGAAGAAAGCAGGCTACCCATTTTTAATGGTCGAAGTATCTCAGGTCGATAATTTGTTAAAAATTGCCAGAGACTCGAAGTATGCAACCGACGAAAATAACCTGAAAAAGATCCTCAGAGGCCTGGCACATGAAGTGAAAAATCCTCTAGGTGGCATCAAAGGAGCGGCACAACTCATGGCGAAGGAGGCGGACGCCTCCATTTTTCAGGAGTATCTCCAAATCATCATTTTTGAGGCGAATCGGCTTACCAACCTGGTCGATCGATTGATTGGGCCGCACCAACAAGCGCCATTTGAAATCACTAACATCCACAGAGTTTTAGAGCACTGCAGAGCACTGGTAATCGCTGAGTTTGGAGGCACCTATTTCATCGATCGAGACTATGACCCTAGCCTCCCAGAGATCCAAGCAGATGAAGAGCAGCTGACCCAAGCGATTATCAATATAGCCAGGAACTCCGTCCAAGCTTTAAATGAAAGCGGTAACGCCAGCCCTAAAATCTCATTTAACACCAGAGCCATCAGAAAACATGACCCAGAAACCGGCTTAGTTACTTCTGCCATCCGTCTGCGAGTAGAAGATAATGGCCCCGGAATTCCTGCCGATCTTAAAGATAGAATTTTTTTCCCTATGGTATCCGGTAGACCACAAGGCTCGGGCATCGGTCTGTCGATTACACAAACCATTATTTCACGACACCACGGCTGGATCGAAGTTAATTCGGTTCCCGGACTAACGCAGGTCGACGTGATAATACCCTTTGGAGGTTACGAATGAGGTCTGCCACAGTTTGGGTCGTTGATGACGATCGCTCTATCCGCTGGGTTCTAGAGAAAGCACTTCAGGGGGCAGGACTCAAACACGCAGTTTTCGATTCAGCTAAAGCGGCTCGAAAAGCGCTTGAGGCGAACACTCCGACCGTTGTGATGACCGACATACGTATGCCGGGTGAAGATGGATTGTCGCTCTTAGAGCACTTTCATACCGTTTCGCCTGGACTTCCTGTCATCGTAATGACTGCGCACTCCGACCTAGATAGCGCGGTTGCCTCCTATAGTCGTGGCGCATTTGAGTATTTGCCTAAACCCTTTGACGTGGACGATGCAATTCTATTGGTCCACCGTGCGCTTGAACGCCATCAAGAACCAAGCATCCCCGCGGAAGCTCAATTTAAAGAGGTACATCCCCTCATATTAGGCGAAGCGCCTGCGATGCAGGACGTTTTCAGAGCCATTGGGCGACTCGCGCAGGCCGAAATTACTGTCTTAATAAATGGAGAATCAGGTACGGGCAAAGAGTTAGTTGCGAAGGCCCTCCATGCAAACTCGCCGCTGAAAAACGAGCCATTTATCGCTCTGAATATGGCAGCCATTCCAAAAGACTTAGTCGAGTCAGAGCTGTTCGGTCATGAGAAAGGCTCATTTAGTGGAGCGATAAATGCTCGCATGGGACGTTTCGAGCAAGCGAATGGTGGAACGCTTTTCCTTGATGAAATCGGAGATATGCCATTCGATATACAAACACGATTATTGCGTGTGCTGGCGGACAATGAGTTTTACCGCGTTGGTGGTACTTCACCAGTCAAAGTCAACGTTCGAATTATCGCTGCAACACACCAGAATTTAGAGGAACGTGTGAGGGACGGGCGATTTCGAGAGGACTTATTCCACAGACTGAATGTCATCCGAATTCAATTACCAGCACTGAAAGACCGTAGAGAAGATATTCCTGCGCTCGCTGAGCACTTCTTAACGCTGGCAGCACGAGAAATTAACACGGAACCCAAGCATCTCAGCGACGACGCGAAACGCGCACTCTCAGATTTCGCCTGGCCTGGTAACGTGCGCCAACTTGAAAACACGTGCCGCTGGTTATCGGTTATGGCTCCGAATCCGCAAATCCAGGCACAAGATTTGCCGCCTGAGGTAGCCTCGTCAAACGGGCCATCCCAGCGATCCGCACTAACCTGGACAGGTCTTCTTCGCGAGCGTGTAGCAAGCATGTTGAAATCCCATGAAGGCGAAGTCATTGATAGGCTGACCGAGGAATTTGAGAGAACTCTAATCGAAGTTGCACTGACTGACACCGCTGGACGCAAAAAAGAAGCAGCTGAAAAACTAGGCTGGGGTAGAAATACTCTGACCCGCAAACTCAAAGAACTCGGATTTGCGGACACAGACTCAAACGACGACTAGTTCGTCTCAGGTTTCTTTCGCTGCTCCATGAAGGCATCGAAATTAATCGGTGCGAGCATTGGTGCTGGGAATGTCGCCTTAACAGCCAGTGAATCGATTGTCTCACGCGCATAGGGAAACAAGATATTAGGACACATTGAGCCCAGGATGTGTTCTATCGTTTGTTCGTCGAATCCCTGCAAAACAAATACACCAGCTTGCTGAATCTCTACAAGGAATGCGACTTCATCGTCTGTTTTAACAGTAACACCGAGCTTTAAAATAACCTCATACAGCGTGTCATTTAGCTTCTCGTTTAATACATCCACCTCAAGACCAAGCTTTGGGTTCCATTGCTTTTCAAAAATCTGAGGCGCTCTTGGCGACTCGAGCGACAAGTCTCTCGTATAAATTCGAGCAATCGAAAAATTCTGTTCTTCGTCAGACATTAATACCTGCTTCCTTTAACCATACTTTAAGTTGCCCCGAATGGAGCGCATTCTGCGTGTCATCACAACCTCCAACATGTCGGTCGCCAATGAATACCTGAGGCACCGTATGTCGATTTGTAATTTTCGTCATCTCTTGGCGCTTTTCGGGATATTGGTCAACCCCAATTTCTTCATAAGGCACATTCAAGTCATCGAATATTTTTTTAACCATAATGCAAAATGGGCAGAATCTAGTGATATACATCACCACATTACTCATGATGATTTCCCTTTTTTCGTTGGTAAAGAGGCCGCTGTCCACTCAGACATCCCACCTGCCAATCGAACGATATTTTCGAAGCCACGTTTCTTTAATGTCTTTGCAATTGATCCCGCCGAGGTGCCCATCTTACAAACTACAACCACGGGAGTTGTCTTGTGACGATCTAGCTCAGCTACTTTCTTATCAAAGACACTAGCCGGTAGGTTGTATGCGCCAGCGATGTGTCCCTGAGCAAACTCTTTCTGCTCGCGTATGTCGAGGATCAAGGCGTTATCACGATTAATCATCCGTGTCGCTTCAGTTGTATTAACCGATTTGCCCGCTTTTTTAGTTTCAGTGTAGTAAAGCGTTGCGGCCGCAGAGATCCACAACACCATAAGCGCCCAGTTTTCCTGAGCAAATCCAATAAAATCCTGCATAAATGACGACAGACCGTGATCCAAATTAAGACGTCGAGTATAATGATGTCTCTGGTGAAGTCACGGGTCCTTGATCAGAACCTTTCCTAGATCCGTAGTATTCGACGAATTCTGGACTATTAGATGCGACCTAAACCCGCTGTACTTTTGATTCTAGATGGCTTTGGGCTCCGCGAGGCCGCGGATGACAACGCAATACATCACGCCTACACGCCGATATTCGATCGTTTAGCAAAAAGTGCCCCTAGCGCACGGCTAGAAACATCTGGTGTGGCAGTAGGCTTACCAATAGGGCAGATGGGTAACTCGGAAGTCGGTCACATGAACCTCGGGACTGGTCGAATTGTTTACCAAGATTTCACCCGAATCACCAAAGCAATCGACGAGGGCGACTTCGAGACAAATGAAGTCTTGGTCAGTGCTTGTCGCAAAGCCAAGGCCCAAGCCGGCACATTGCATATTCTCGGACTGCTGAGCCCAGGTGGCGTCCACAGCCACGAAGATCATATTGAAGCGATGATTGGTTTAGCGGATTCCCTTAGCGTACCGATGACGAGGCTGCATGCCTTCCTTGACGGTCGAGATACGCCTCCGCAATCAGCAGAGCTGTCTCTCATTAGATTCCAGCGGTTAGAGACAGTCCACACTAATTACAAGCTCTCGAGTCTCTGCGGTCGTCACTATGCGATGGATCGCGATAATAACTGGGATCGCATTCAAAGTGCATTTGATCTCATAACAAAAAGTCAAGCGGAGTTCTCGGCGGGAACAGCGGTCGAGGGCCTTCAGCAAGCTTACCATCGTGGTGAAACAGACGAATTCGTCAAGGCAACGCGTCTCGGTGAATCTTGGGAAATGCGGCCTGAAGACATCATTATTGTAATGAACTTCAGAGCTGATCGCACAAGACAAATCACAAAAGCGCTAACAACTCACTCGCTCAATGAGTTCAGTCGACCAAGCTGGATTCAAGAAGTCTCTGTCTCCACACTGACACAGTATGCGGATGATCTCGATGTACGCGTCGCCTTCCCCACAGAACCGCTTACCAATACGCTGGGCGAAGTTGTCTCAAATGCAGGATTGTCGCAACTACGAATTGCAGAAACAGAAAAATATGCACACGTAACCTTTTTCTTTAGCGGCGGTCAAGAAGCTCTCTTTAGTGGGGAACACCGTGAACTCATCCCCTCCGCAAAAGTCGCGACTTATGATTTGCAGCCGGAAATGAGCGCACCTGAGGTAACAGATTATCTCGTCGATGCCATCTCATCGCAGAAATTCGATTTAATCGTGTGTAACTACGCAAATGGTGACATGGTCGGTCATACCGGGAATTTCGATGCTGCCGTGAAAGCAATCGAAGCGCTCGATCAGGCTGTTGGACGTGTGCTTGAGGCATGCGAGTCAGTAGGAGGAGCCTGTCTTATCACGGCCGACCACGGCAACGCCGAGCAGATGCTAGACCCTGATAATGGGCAACCATTTACGGCACATACCACAGGCCCCGTACCAATTTGGCTGGGCGCGAATCCCGTGAATGCGGTAGGACTATCGGAAGGAGCATTACGAGACGTAGCGCCAACATTGCTCGCTCTTCTTGGCTTGGATCAACCTCCAGAAATGACCGGTCGGTCCCTCCTAAAAATCTGATGAGCCTGCTACTCAGGTTCTTGATCGTTCTCTGGAGTATTCAAAGCCAGGCGAGCGAGATTCGTGAAGCAGAAGAGCAGCGCCACAGATCTGAGCAACAACTACAGACCCTCCGGCAAGATGTGCAACTAGATACAAAAAAGCTCAACGTAATAAAAACCGAGCTCGATCGTCTAAATTCAGAGTCAAAGAAAATCTCCCGCGAGATCTCATCTTCTGAACGATTACTTCGCGAGTTAACCGAGACGCAAAAAACTACCGAAAAGCGCATCGGCTCCGCCTCTCAAGAATTAAAGAACTCACTTGAGAAATATCGGACAGAGCTTGTTGCCTACTACGTCACCGGATCGACATTGCGATCAGACGTGCTACCTGATGACGAACTCGCTGAATACATTCCATTTCTCTTAGATGCACGACAAAAAAGTGCTCGCAATATAGATTCAAAAGCAGACAGCCTTCGCTCGCTTCTTTTGGAACAAGAACAAAACTCTCAAATCGCGCAAAAAATTCTTATGGACCTGACCGATAAACGGGATAATTTGTCACAAAGAACGCGTGATCAACGGCAACTACTCGCAAGCATCAGTCGGGACCTGAGAACCAAGCAACAACGCGAAGATGCTCTGAGTTCAGATCTTCAATCACTCGATCAGCGCATCAGATCCCTTCAGCTAGAGTCCAGTAGCACGGCACTTGAACCTCTTAAAGGAAAAATCCGCTGGCCCGTTGATGGGAGGGTGCTTAGACGTTTTGGTCAAAATCGGCAGGACGGCTTTGGTGACTGGCAGGGCCTTGTGATCAGCACCGCAAATAATAGTGAAGTGAAATGTGTACAAGCAGGGAAAGTTGCCTATGCTGGATATCTGCTTGGCTACGGCCTTGTTGTGGTAGTTGCTCACAATGACGGGCATGCAACGATTTACGGCCATAACCGGAGTCTAAAAGTTGAAACCGGCCAAGCCGTCCTATCAAGGCAAGTAATTGCGATTGCCGGAAATACCGGTAGTCTGGACGTTACAGCGGTATATTTTGGAGTGACTCGAAATGGAAAGCCGGTCAACCCGAGCTTATGGTTAAACTGAGAAAAATGAAAACAATCCGAAATATTCTAAGCGTTCTCCTCTTCTTTCCGATGATCGCTCAAAGTGCAGAACACTCGTCGGACGTTGAATCACTGGACGCGTTGCGCGCTTTCATTGAAGTCTATGAGCACATCAAGCGCGATTATGTTGAGGAGATCGATGACCAGACACTGCTGAACTACGCCATCAATGGGATGCTGACAAAGCTTGACCCGCATTCGGGCTACCTCAAACCACAAGATGTTACTAGTCTTCGAGACTCAACGTCGGGATCGTTTGGCGGCATCGGGATCGAAATGGACATTGTCGATGGTCTTATCGAAGTCATCGCGCCAATTGATGATTCTCCTGCCTCACGCGCAGGGATCCTCGCGAAAGATATCATTACCCACGTTGATGACAAACCTGTCCGTGATATTAATCTCCAAAAAGCAATCAAAATTCTGCGCGGTCCTCTGGGATCGGCGGTGACCCTCGGGATTCTCCGGGAGGTTAAAAGCGAGCCTAAAGAAATCACGATATCACTCGAGCGTGCGATTATTCGAGTCACAAGTGTGAAGCATGAAATGCTACCCCATGGTATCGGCTACCTTAGAATTTCACAGTTTCAAAATCGGACTGGTCCAGATTTGATTAAAGCAATCGGCAAACTACAGTCCGGAGGTAAACTAAACGGATTAATTCTTGATCTAAGAAATAATCCTGGCGGGGTCTTATCTGCAGCCATCGAAGTTACAGATGCCTTTGTTGAAAAAGGACTAATCGTGAGCACAAAAAGCCGCGATGAGCATCTGGATTCGAAATTTGAAGCCACCAATGAGACGATAATGGCTAATGAGCCAATCGTTGTCTTGATCAATGGTGGCTCAGCATCTGCGGCTGAAATTGTGGCTGGGGCACTACAAGATCACGGGCGGGCTGTTTTAATCGGAACCCCTTCATTCGGCAAAGGCTCCGTGCAAACAATTTTGGCGCTTGAAAATAGATACGGACTCAAACTAACAACGGCTCTGTATTACACACCAAGTGGACGTTCAATTCAGGCCACCGGAATCCAACCGACGATTCAAGTCTCTGAGGGTGGGGCGGTTGTTGAACCCGATACGCGAATTCGTGAATCAGATTTACCGAAACATCTTGAGAATAATGGTACACAATCCAGCAACCATGAAAGGATCGGAGATCGACTTACAGAAGACAACCAGCTTCTTCAGGCATATAACTTATTACGTGGATCGCAGTTACTGCTTCGCTAAAGACGAACTTCAATACCTGCGTTTGCCATGGCCACTTTCGCTTCGCCAATCGTATATTTCGCGAAGTGGAAGATACTCGCTGCAAGAACGGCCTCAGCGTGACCTTCAAGTACACCATCCACCAAATGATCAAGGTTCCCAACACCACCAGACGCAATCACAGGAACGGTCACGGAGTCCGCCACTGAACGCGTTAAGCCCAAATCGAACCCATCACAAGTACCATCTCGGTCCATCGATGTCAGCAGAATTTCGCCCGCACCATAAGAAACCATTCGCGTCGCCCACTCGACCGCGTCGAGTCCAGTTGGCTTGCGTCCACCATGTGTGAAGATCTCCCACATACCAGGCTCAACCTGCTTTGCATCAATCGCGACCACTATGCACTGTGATCCGAACTTATCTGCAGCCTTTTTTACAAACTCAGGCTGAAAAACCGCCGCTGTATTAATTGAAACCTTATCAGCTCCAGCCAACAATAAATCACGAATATTGTCTGTATTCCGCACACCGCCACCAACTGTTAACGGAATAAAGACCTCGCTCGCCATTCGAGAAACCGTCTCGTATGTGGTTGCTCGATTTTCATGGCTAGCGGTGATGTCGAGAAAGGTAATCTCGTCGGCACCTGCCTGATTATATCGGCGGCTGACCTCCACTGGATCACCTGCATCGCGGATATCTTCGAATTGAACACCTTTGACTACTCGACCCTGATCAACATCGAGACAAGGAATAATACGTTTAGCCAGCCCCATTTAGTTGGGCTCCGTTAAAGCGATGGCTTCGGCCAAGTCTAATGTGCCTTCATAAATCGCGCGACCTGTGATTGCACCGATCACACCATCGGATTTGACAGCCATTAACTCAGTCACATCGTTTAAGTCTTTTAATCCGCCGGATGCGATCACTGGGCATCCTGTATCTCGAGCAAGCGACGCGGTTGCATCAATGTTGACCCCAGATAGCATCCCATCGCGGCCAATGTCTGTATAGACAATAGAAGACACTCCGACATCTGCGAATCGTTTCACGACCTCGACCGCTGAAACGGCACTCGCTTCTGCCCAACCCTCAGTAGCAACCCAACCATTTTTCGCATCAACGCCGACAATGATGTGTCCCGGAAACTGCTTACATGCCTGTGTTACGAATGCGGGTTCTTTTACGGCCTGTGTTCCTATAATGATCCAAGACAGACCGAGCGCTAAGTATGCTTCGATAGTCGCAAGATCACGGACTCCGCCACCTAGCTGGATCGGGAGTTCGGGATGCTCCGCAAGAATGCCCGCCACCGCTTCTCTGTTTTCAGGCTTACCGGCGAATGCCCCATCAAGATCAACCACATGCAAACGCTCTGCGCCTGCCTTAACCCATCGGGATGCTGTCGCAACCGGGTCATCGGAATACACTGTCGCGTCGTCCATACGACCCTGGCGCAGACGCACACAAGTTCCACTTTTCAAATCAATAGCGGGAATAATCAGCATGTCCCATCCCAAGTTAAAAAGTTGCGATAGAGACGAATACCAGCATCATGAGACTTTTCCGGATGAAACTGGACAGCGAATACATTGGGCCTTGATAGCGCTGCCACGAATGGGGCGCCAAAGTGAGAAGTCCCAGCGACGCACGTGGCCTTAATATCAGCATAACGATAACTGTGCACAAAATAGAATCGGGTCCGGTCGCCGATCCCCGCCCACATCGGGTGTGGGCGTTGAAGTAACTCATTCCAGCCCATGTGAGGTACTTTTAAAGGACGCCCCTCTGGACATTTCATGGATTTAGAGAATTGTGTAATTTGCCCCGGAAATACACCTAACGCGTCGACACCAGAACTCTCCTCACCGAACTCTGTAAGAATCTGCATACCAACACACACACCCATGAGCGGCTTTTCTTGAATAAAGTCGAGCACGACTGAATCGAGCCCCCTGTCTTGAAGCCCATGCATGCAGTCACCCATAGCGCCGACTCCTGGCAATACGACACGGTCAGCGGAACGAATTTCATTCATATCGGAAGTCACAAGTACACGGCACGAGCCAGCATGCTCTATAGCCTTAGCCACACTGTGCAGATTTCCAGACCCGTAATCAATTACGGCGACTGTTTGCGGCATTTAAAGCGACCCTTTGGTCGACGGAATAAGTCCAATCATACGCGGGTCTGGGCTCAGCGCCATCCGTAAAGCACGACCAAAGGCTTTGAAAACTGTCTCTATCTGATGGTGAGAATTATCACCTTTTAGGTTGTCGATATGTAAGGTCACCTGCGCGTGGTTGACAAATCCCTGGAAAAACTCGCGGAACAAATCAACATCGAAGCCACCCACAATCGAGCGTGTAAAGGGCACGTCGTAAAACAAACCTGGACGACCAGAGAAATCGATGACAACGCGACTCAACGCCTCATCCAGCGGAACATAGGCGTGACCATAACGAGTCATTCCTTTTTTATCACCTACCGCTCCAGCAAACGCCTGACCCAAGGTAATCCCGACATCCTCGACCGTATGATGATCGTCAATCTGTAGATCGCCGGTCGCCTGAATTGATAAATCGACCAACCCGTGGCGCGATACTTGATCGAGCATGTGCTCGAAAAACGGAATACCTGTTTTAAACTCCCCGACACCGGTCCCGTCAAGATTTAGATCGATTTGGATCTGTGTTTCTAATGTATTTCGTTCGACTGAGGCAATACGATCTGCCATGGGCTGTTCCTTAAGCCGTTAAAAACACCGTAGTATAACGGTACTAGGTCTAACTGACGACAGAGGGTGTCATGCGAATTATTAAAGTTCTGCTAATACTGGTGATGATTTCCGTCATTACCCTAGCCGCTTCTGTAACCTATATCACCCAAGTCCTCGATCCAAATGACCTCAAACCAACGTTAGTCGAGACAGCGAAGAAACAGCAGATTTCCCTTCAGTTAAATGGGAACATCACCTGGGCTTTTTGGCCGTGGTTCGGGATCACTATGGAAGACGTCCAAGCGAGCTCAGCGACTTGGGAATTCGAGGCCGATCAATTACAGGGCTCTCTCTCCATTATATCGGCCCTTTCAGACACTGTTGTCATTGACGAACTGACCATCATTTCGCCACAAATAAAGTTCGATCTTAACAACAACCCAGCCCAATCCAACAACGAAAATTCACCTAATACTGCGAACCGCACTATCTTAGTTAAGCAACTGGCAATTCGAGACGGTGAAATTACTGGGATATACCCGGGTCTGACAATGAGCCGATTCAATTTTTCGGTAAATTCGCTAAACCCAGCCACCGCCAGCAATCTCGATCTATCGACCTACATCGAATTCAAACAACGACAAGCCCCATTGGAAGTAGAAGCTGAAATCATCCCAACAGCAGCTTTTGATGGACTTACCTTACGAGATGTCACACTAAGATCCCGTGAATTAGAGCTCGAATACTCCGGTTATCTGAGCGCAGTCAAATCAGGGCAATTCAGCGGTGAGGGCCAACTGTCAGTAGCTGAGTTATCTGTCAGACAGTGGCTGAGGGCGGGCGATTTCCCTGTCCCACAAACGCGCGAACTCGATCGATTTAACCGTTTTTCTCTGGAGACTGGTCTCAAAGTCTCCAACGACCTACTCAGCCTACGACCATTCTCCCTCGTGCTTGATCAGACATCGATCGACGGACGAGTAGACGTCAACTTAAATCATCTCAATGTCGATTTAGAGCTTTTGACTGATCAACTGAACCTGGATAACTACTTACCGGCTAATTCACCACCGAGCACACAGCAACCAAGCCCGCCCCCAGTATTACCTGGCACCTATAAACTCGATATCGGGTCACTCACAATCAATCAGCGCACATTGACCGAAGTCGGAATAGATTTAGGTATCGGCGCAGATGAAATTACCTTGGGTCGCCTAGACGCGACTTTATTTGGGGGCAAGCTTCGTGCCGCTGGTACACACCTCATCGCGCCGCAGATCACTAATATCAGCGGTACAGTAGATGGACTACAACTAGCACAATTCGAATTTTCAAAACCACTCGACACCCTGTCTGGATCCCTACAATCAAGTTTTGATTTGAGAACAGCAGGTCGATCCGCAGATGAGATGATGGCGTCAGTATCCGGACCTTTGCGTACGAAAATTGAGAATGCCTTCCTAGGACCATTAAACGTCTCAGACGCAATTTGCCAGACAGCGGCCGCACCAAGTAACTTCAGTACAGAGACCGCAGACACACTAGCTCTGAGAGCAGACCTCCAAGAAGGGATCGCTGTCATCCAGTCAATGGACGCGACGGTCGCCAATCTTTCGATCCAAGGAAACGGACGTATCAGCCTCATCTCTACAGCATCAAATATCCGAGGAACTGTGAAAATACCTGCCGGTGGTGCGATTGGTTCATGTGCAGCGCCCGAAATTTTGCAGGGCGTCTCACTGCCCCTGTCGTGCCGAGGGCAGTTGCGCAACGAATCGTTAAGGTGCTCCTTAGATGAAAAAGCACTGGCTGATGCGATCGCAAACGCATCCGAGAAGGGACTGAAGAAACAGACTAACGAAAAACTGAAAGCTGCCCAAACAAAATTGAAATCATTTATCCAAGATCCTCTTGAGAAGACAGTCCCCAACCAGGGGGCTGAGTTAATCAACAATCTTTTAGATCGATGATCCACAAATTTGCGCAACGGCTAGCCAACTGGCAGAAACAAAACGGCCGTCACGGGCTACCTTGGCAATATAAGGGGGCCTACGCGACCTGGATCTCGGAAATCATGCTCCAGCAGACCCAAGTCCGGGTAGTTGTTCCGTACTTCGAAAAATTTATGCAAGATTTCCCAACCGTTATTGGTCTCGCAAACGCCCCACTGGATTCTGTTCTGTCTCATTGGGCGGGCCTTGGATATTACTCCAGGGCCCGGAATTTGCACAAAGCTGCCAACATAATTGTCAATGAATATCAAGGCGAGATCCCAAACGACCTTGCCAGTCTGATCCAACTTCCGGGAATTGGACGTTCAACAGCGGGCGCTATTCTTTCGCTGGGTTTTGGATTACATGGTGTGATTCAAGATGGCAACGTGCGACGCGTTCTGTCACGCCTGTTCTGCATCGGGGGGGATCTCTCAAAAGCGGATGCTCAAAAAACTCTATGGAAACTTGCAGACGAACTGACACCACGTTCTGGAAAAAACGCGCGCATCCATGCCCAAGCCATTATGGACCTCGGATCCCTTGTTTGCCGCAGAAGTAAACCTATATGCCAGCTTTGCCCTTTTTCCAAAGACTGCAAAGCAATGCAGCGGGGGCAAGTCTCTCAATTCCCTGAACCAAAACGCGTTAAACAACGGCCTGATGAAACATGGGTCGTCCTGCAGCTTAAGAATGAGCGTGACCAGACCTTATTGATGCAGAGACCTTTCGATGGAATTTGGGGTGGGCTTTACGCACCGCCCATCGGTTCATCTCTGTCAGAGATCGGAAGGTGCCTAAAAATAACGGATGTCCTCAACGCTGAGTATCAAGGTGAAATTACACACGCGTTTACCCACCTTAAAGTGTTCATGGAGCACTACCTCTTAAATGTGGACTCAAGGGATTTTCCCCCGGCGGGAGAGTGGCACTCAATTAGTCGCTTTCAAAAAGGGTTACCGGCCCCCATTCAAAAGTTGCTTATGGATTAGGACATCAAATGACCCGTTTAGTTTTTTGCAAAAAGTACAAAGATGAGTTACCTGGATTACCTATGCCCCCCCTTCCTGGCGCTACCGGGCAAGAAATATTTGACAATATCTCGGAAAAAGCCTGGAAAGAGTGGCAAACCAATCAAACGATGCTGATTAATGAACACCGTCTAAGTCTCATGGATGCGGGCGCTCGTAAATTTCTCACCCAAGAGATGCATCGCTTTTTTGACAACCAGGATTACGCTAAACCTGAAGGGTATGTGCCGCCTTCAAGTTGACAGCGTTCGAGTATTTCTGTTCAATACGCGGCCTACCAATAGCGGCCAGATAGCTCAGTTGGTAGAGCAGAGGACTGAAAATCCTCGTGTCGGGGGTTCGATTCCCTCTCTGGCCACCATTCTTACTAGCTAAAACATGCTCGATGCGTAACCCGAGAAAAAGTAGTCGATTAGATAGCAAATAAGATGAATAGTCCTTGGTTTGTATTTGCCTGTTTTCTTTTGGCCGTCAAGATCATTTGTTTTGGTATTTTTTTACGACTAGCGATTTCATAACTCTGCTAATATTCCACCACGTGTAGCAACCAAACAAATGCTTAGATGCTTTCCTTAGCCGCTAACGCTACTAATCTAGCGCGAATAACTGTCCATTTAGCTCTATCGTGTTTTTCGGAACAACAATAAAGCGAAAAAGCTCATCACCAAATGTAGACGCGAGGAATTGTAATCCCTCAGTTGTCCCATCAATGTAGTACCATCGCTGGCCTTGGTTCTCAGATAAGGCAACTATGCTCCCATTCAGGACCGCTTTTTCACCATTAATCTTTAACGGAATTCGGGTGGGTACCACAGACATCAAGACATCTCTGTATTCTGCGAGCGGGCTAGGGACCCCCATATTCATCGACGAGACATCCAACCTCATACCCTGTGACTCAAAAAGGGCGGGCACAGACTCCATAGTCTTTATAAATCCTTCAACCCCGCCCAATTCTTCAACCACTCCGGGAACAACGTAGGTCGCCATACATCGATAATTCTGGTTTTGCCAACATACGAGGTAATCATCAAGATCCTTGAGTAGTAGCCTTCGATATGAGGTGTCGGCCGCATTGATTGCGGTGGATATACATAAGAGCATCAACACTATCGGTGGAGAAACAATTAGCCTGATTATGTTTGCCATGCCGTTACTGAGACCTCCGGAGGCGTCCGTACCGCTTCCTTTGTAGCTTGTTTATTTCCCCAAAATCTGGCTCTGTGAATAAGGCTTCTCGTTACACAGATACATAAGGGCCGCAGACTCCTACCGCCGTTATTGCTATCCCCAGAAAAAGATTGGTGGTCATCACTGGTCTCATTTTCTTCAGGACATCAGAGGCTCCAGACATATCGTCGTTATCTATCAAGCGACAGAGCCTGCCATAGAGACCGAAGTAGATATAAAAAAATGTGACCACCATTATCAGGCCTATGGTATGCATCAGATGCAAGTAGGGCTGCGAATTTGCAAACCCCCCGAATCTGAAAAAGAGCTGGTAATAGCCCGTAGCTATAAGAATGCTGATGAGCACCCATACTAGCCGGAAAAAATTTCGGTAGGTTCCCTGCCAGAGGCGCAACCGTTCTTCAGGTTGCAAAAGCTCTTGTGCCGCTGGTCTCAAGGCTATCAGGGCAAAAAAAATGCCACCAATCCAGAGTGTGGCAGCGATCGCGTGCAGGCCTTGCGCGAGCAAATTCATCCAAAGCTCCTGAGCAATATTGTAGCGAAGAATAGCATCGTCGATGGGCAATCCTTAGACAATACTCTCCAAGAAACAAAGTACATACAAATATCTTCGACACCTGAATCCGAGACCAATCAAGTCTCGTCATCGGGAGTAGGCATGATCATAACAGCTCGGGGAACTTGATCCAGCTCAAAGTCTTTGGGCTAATAGATACTGGATTTTCTGCTCGCCGCCGGAAGGAGTCTTGTGATCCCAAGTTGCGGCGTTGACTTCAACCCAGTTTGAAGCATCATAAGACTTTAATGTGGTGAGCAACGACTCAGAATCGTAGCGCTTGATCGGGAGCCCAGAACACCTCTCTGGTCCATCCAGGTGAAAGGTTGCCAACAATATGTAGCCACCTCTCCGTACGCCTCGATGTACTGACCTGAGGTAGTTATTCACCGAACCTGAATCCGTCCGGAAATGAAACACAGCTCGGTCGTGCCATAGATCTAAAGGGTGATCGGATTGCCAATTAAGTAGGTCACCGATAAACCAATTGATTCCGGACGACCCCCCACCTAACTTCTTTTGCATCTCGAGCGAGGCAGACCGAGACCATTCCACGTGAGTCAGATATTTGTAGCCACTGGACAGCAGGGTGGGCAGAAGCATCGACCTACCTGCGCCTATATCAGCTATTGATGATGTCTTAGGAAGTAGCTCTGAGATCCACCTCAAAGACAGTGAGTCCTCGCTTTCCGACCATGACAGACCCTCATCAGGATTATTGATATACCGTTCATTCCAGTGGCTATCTGTGTTGCTTGGAGATTTGTTATTTATACTTTTCATGATCGATGACCCAGATCTTCAATCGCTATCGAAACATCAATCGAAGGATCAGAAATTCTCTGCCAGACCCGTTTAAGTCTATCGAGCCGCGGTCGCTGCTCGAGGCGCTGGAAACTTCCCACGGCAAATCCCTCAGGCTCCCTTCTGACCACTTCGAAATTGAAAACGTAGGCCCCTTCCACGCCCATTCGCAGATCACTGAGAAATATTTGATCATCCGACTCCCAGGCCTTGTATTGATCCTTGGTAAACCACTGCAATCGTTTAACGCCCGGATGATCTAAAACAGGCTCCAATAATTTCAGGTTTCTTGGATATCGTTTGATCTGTACCTCGTCCACTTTATCGAAGACCGACGCCCAGATCTCGTAGTAGTAATCCCCCTCTATCGCAACCCCCCGCCACAACAGCGTGTTAAAGGGCGCCGGGGTGGATTCGTATGTGCTCG
>MDTB01080948.1_pt1 | contig 44617 bp, 42 predicted proteins | sample 811161 | NCBI WGS metagenome assembly MDTB01 (sample SAMN05326650, study PRJNA326480) | marine metagenome | isolation source: seawater | place: Mediterranean Sea | collected 2009 | reverse complement strand
TTCTATCCTCATAAATTACTGCTTCATAATTTGGGTAGATTTCTTTTGCTCTAACTAAAAAAGTAAGTGGTGTTAATGGGACGAAATTTGCTTTATTTTTATCTAAATTTTTTTCGTATACACTCATTTTTAGTTAAATTTAGCTTTCATTAAGCTTTCACTACCAGATATTGCCGAATGATAATGACTATCTATTCTAGGTAGAATTTTATCAAAAAAGTATTTTGCAGTATTAATTTTTTCTTCATAAAAGTTTTTATTTTTACTTGAATTATCAAAGCTTACTTTGGTCATTTTAAGCCAAGAAAAACCTAGAGCAACATAACCAAGAACTTTCAAAAAATCATTACATGCCGCGCTAACATCGTCTTTTTGATTTTTAAACTTATCGTCTAACCATTTGGAAAAATCTAATAAAAGTTTTATCTTTTCTTTAAGAATATTGGTTAGTCTTTTTAATTCAGCATTATCGTTATAATTTTTAATTTCATTTTGTAGTAAAGATACAAATTTTTCCAATGTTCGATTAGTTAGTACTTTTCTAAATACCAAATCAATTGCTTGTACAGAATTTGTTCCTTCATAAATTGGTGTAATTCTATTATCTCTGTATAGTTGTTCGATACCCTGATCTCTTGTGTAACCATAACCACCAAATATTTGTATTGCTTCATTAGTTATTTCCATACCCATATCTGAAAAAAAAGATTTTACTACTGGAGTCATTAAAGAAACTATTTCGTCAGCTTCTTTTCTAATTTTATCGTTAGAATGATTTAAACTTACATCTACCTGTTGTGATAACCAAAAAGCCAAAGATCTTTGACCTTCTATAATTGATTTCATGTTCATCAAGCTTCTTCTTATATCGGCATGCTTGATAATAAAATCAGTTTCATTATTTTTATTATCATTTGATTTTCCTTGTTTTCTCTCTTTAGTATAAGACAATGAATTTTGGTAAGCTGTTTCAGCGATTCCTAATCCTTGAATACCAACTATAATTCTCTCTAAGTTCATCATAGTAAACATTGAACTTAAGCCCCTATTCTCTTTTCCAATTAGAAAACCTTTAGCATTGTCAAAGTTTAAAACACATGTGGGTGAGCCCTTAATGCCCATTTTAGATTCAATAGATAAAGTGCTTACTCCATTTCTTGAACCAACAGATCCATTTTCATTAACATTGAATTTTGGAACTAGAAATAAACTAATGCCCTTAGTACCCTCTGGGGCACCAGGAATTTTAGCTAATACTAAATGTATTATATTTTCAGTTAAATCATGATCGCCTGATGTAATGAATATTTTTTGACCAGTTAAAGAAAAAGATCCGTCATCATTTTTAACAGCTTTTGTTTTAATTAAACCTAAGTCTGTTCCACATTGAGACTCAGTTAAGCACATTGTTCCACTCCACTTTCCTTCTACTATTTTAGGAAGAAATTTATCTTTAATTTTTTGATCTGCATGATGAAGAATGCAATTATAAGCACCTATGCTTAATTCACTATACAATTTAAAAGATAAACTTGCAGATGATAACATTTCTTCAAAAAAAGTGCTTACAGTTTTAGGCATACCCTGGCCTCCATATTTAGGATCACATGAAAGTGAGGTCCAGCCATCTGTTATAAATTTTTTATAAGCTTCTTTGTAACCTGGTGGAGATCTAACAATTCCGTTTTCATAAACACATGGACTATCATCTCCAGCTTTGGCTAAAGGGTGAACAATCTCCTGATTAATTTTTGCTGCTTGATCTAGTATGTCTTTCACTAAATCAGAATTGATCTCTTTAAACTTATCTATTTCTTTGTAATTTTTATTGTCTTTAAGATGATCAAAGAGAAACATCATATCTTCAACTGGAGCATTATAAGTAGTCATTTAATTGATTAATGGTTTTCCTGTTTTTAGTGTGTGAATAATTCTATCTTGAGTTTTTTTATTTTCGACTAACTTCATAAAACTATTCAGCTCTAATTTATACATTTGATCTTCTGTTACCTCTTTATTTAAATCCGTATCCCCGCCACTTAAAACATATGCTAATTCTTTACCAACTTCCATACCGTGATCTAGAATTTTTTTATCATTATATAATTCTTCAAGTATTTTGTGCATTTTTTCTCTGACATTTTTGCCAGATAGTTTAAATTTACATTCATTTGAAGAAGACATTATTAGCTTATTATTAAGTAGTTTTCTCGCTGCAGGCAATAATTCGTTTCTATTTATTATAACCTTATGGTTATCGTCTAAAAATAGTAGTGGTTTTGCTTCTTGAGGGGAAGAAGCAGTTTTAGCATAACCAATTATATCAAAAACTTTTAGTGAAGCATAATCTGGATCTGATTTCGACTCACTTGTTTGTGACCATCTCCAAAGCAACTCTTTGCAACCCCCGCCAGCAGGGACTAGACCAACGATAGTTTCAACTAAACCCATTACAATATTAGTATGTGTAACTACATAATTACTCTGCAGAACAACTTCTTCTCCGCCTCCTAAAGCTAAACCAGATGGAGCTGATATAACTGGGTATTTACAATATTTAAGATGTTTACAGGTTTCTTGAAAATATTTTATGAATTTTTCAACAGATCTTGACTCTTTATTTTTAATAAATTCCATTACATAATTAAGATTCACTCCTGCAGAAAATTGCATACTTTCATTTATAATAATTAGAGGTTTGTCTGTAGCATTTTTCAAAGCGTCCATTGAGTCATAGTCTAAAGCATTAGCTTTTGTATTAAATTCAACAATATTAAAGTCTTTAAATCTAAAAATTTCTGCAGAATTATTTTTGTCTAATTTTATAACTGTTTTTTTAATTTTTCCAAGAGTCTGTAGATTTGTATATTTTTGACGTTCGTCATAAAAATTATGAACTTTTTTATCTTTTAGATTTTTTAAGAATTTATTATCATTAATATCTCCAACCTTTGAAAAAAAAAAGTCTAGTCCTATAGACTCCAGCATTTCAAATGGGCCCATAGACCAGTTGAAGCCCAATCTTAAAGCTTCGTCTATGTCATTATATTCGTCTGTAATAGCAGGTACTAAAGATGATGAATATAATATAATTTTTGATATAACTGACCATGCGTATTTGCCATACTTATCATCTCTATTAACTAGGTTTAAAAGATTTATTTTATCAATTTTCAAGTCAATCTTTTTAACGGGAAAATATTTATTCGTTTTTAAATCGAGCGCTTCTAAAACTTTTTTATTTTCAAACTTATTCATTCTATAGAAACCACCCTTACCTTTTCTGCCTGTGTATCCAGTTGTAATTAGTTTTTTTATAATGGGCAAACCTTCCACAACTTTTTGAAATTCATCTTCTTTTGATAATTCTTTTTGAAAACTTTTTAAAACATCCGACATTAGATCTATACCAATTAAATCGTATAAGGCAAAAACGCCGGTCTTAGGTATTCCCATAGGTCTTCCAAATACTGCGTCGGCTTCCTCCACTGAAAGATCCATCTTTACAGCTTCAGTCATAGCTACTTGCATTGCATAGACACCAATCCTATTTCCTAAAAAACCAGGAGTATCCCCACAAATTATTACACCTTTACCTAATTTTTCTTCGCAAAATTTCTTTAGGGAGTCAATTTTATTTGGATCATTTGATTTATCTCTAACTATTTCTAACAATCCCATGTATCGAACAGGATTAAAAAAATGTGTTATACAAAAATCTTTCTTGTCTTCAGGGGAAGATTTTTCTGATAGAACTTTTAATGGTATTGTTGATGTATTCGATGAAACTATTGAATCTTTTTTTCTTTTTTTAAAAATTTTTTTATAAATATCATGTTTAATATCGATTCGTTCAACTACTGCTTCTATTATCCAATCAGCGTCTGAAACATTATCAAAATCTTCACTAATATTGCCCACTTTCAAACTTTTAATTTTATCTTTTTCAAATAACAAAGGTGGTCTAGATTTTAAAATTCTTTCTTTTGCTTTTTCAGAAATTTCTGTTTTTAAATCCAATAATACAACGGGAATATCTGCGTTACATAAATGGGCGGCTATACCACTTCCCATTGTTCCAGATCCAATTATAACTACTTTTTTTATATTCATATGATATTGGTCGGGGCGGCAGGATTTGAACCTGCGACCCTCTGGTCCCAAACCAGATGCGCTACCAGGCTGCGCTACGCCCCGAATGACTATTTATATAGGTTAAATATGACTTTTTGGCAATTGAAAGATACATGTTAAATAAGTAAATATTACCAATGATACAATATATATCAAAACCATTTAAATATTTTTTCAAACTTGAGTCTGCTTCAGGGCTTGTTTTGCTATTTGCCGCAATTATAGCTATCTATATAAGCAATAGTCAATTTTCCAACAATTATTTTGAGATTTTAAAATCATATATAACTTTAGGCACAAGTGACTTTGGAATTAAATTAAGTGTATTGCATTGGATTAATGATGTGCTGATGGCAATATTTTTCTTTTTAGTTACATTAGAAATTAAAAGAGAATTTATTCAAGGAGAATTATCAAATCCTAAACAAGCATTTTTGCCAATTATCGGAGCAGTGGGTGGCATGTTGGTCCCTGCTCTTGTTTATATTATAATTAATTTAGGAGATTCAATTAGATTAAATGGTTGGGCAATACCTTCCGCAACAGATATTGCTTTTTCTCTTGGTGTTCTATCTTTGTTGGGAAAAAGAGTACCTATTTCTTTAAAAGTTTTCCTTACAGCACTCGCGATTATAGACGATTTAGGAGCAATTATAATTATAGCTTTTTTTTACTCAGGAAATATTCAAACAAATTATCTAATTTTAATGCTTGCGGCTATTATAGTTCTACTTTTATTAAATCGTTTTAAGATAAAAATATTTTTGCCGTACTTAATAGCTGGATTATTTCTTTGGGATTTTACCCACCAATCTGGAATACATGCTACCATTTCAGGGGTGTTATTAGCTTTATTTATTCCACATGATTTAAAAAATCAAAAAAAATCTTTATTATTAAAAATAGAACATTCCATTTCACCTTATGTGGCTTTCGGCATTATGCCAATTTTTGCATTTGCCAATGCTGGAGTATCTTTGGAAGGTTTAACTTTTGCATCATTGCTTAAACCTGTGCCACTCGGTATAGTTTGTGGATTATTCTTTGGAAAACAATTTGGTGTTTTTCTCTTTTCATATTTTGCTATTAAATTAAAATTTGCAGAAAAACCTAATAATTCTAATTGGACTGCATTTTATGGTGTATCAGTATTAACGGGAATAGGTTTTACAATGAGTCTTTTCGTAGGTAATTTAGCATTTGCAGAGAGCATGCAATATATGGACGAAGTGAAAATTGGAGTTTTATTGGGATCACTACTTTCAACATTATTTGGTTTTTATTTATTATACATCTCAATTAAAAAATGATTAATATCAAAATTTTAAAATTAGCCTCAAACACAAAGTACTTTGGACTTAAAAATAATTACACTCATAAATGTATATTTAAAAATAAAAAGTGTGGTGATAAAATATCTTTAGAGATAATAGTAAGAAAAAATAAAATATGTTCAATGAGATATGAGACGAACTCTTGTATTTATAGTCAAGCGTCTGCAAGTATTTTAGCTAATTCGATAAATATATTTAACAAAGATAATTTAATTGAAAACATTAAAATTTTAAATTCAAATTTTGTTGATAAAAAACTTAAATTACCTTTAAAATTAAAAAAATTTCAATATTTATTCAATAAAAAAAATATAAATAGGATGGATTGTATTATGTTACCTTTTAACGCATTAGCAAAGGCAATTAGATAAATATGATAAGATTAATAATTATAATTATGATTTCTTTAAATTGGTTTACACCATCACAAGCAAACTATGATCAATTAGTTTACGAATTTAACTTTAAAAGTTTATCAGGGGAAACGATTGAAATGAAAAAGTTTGAAAACAAGCTTATCGTTATAGTAAATGTTGCCAGCAGATGTGGTTATACACCACAATATGAGTCTCTGCAGACATTATGGAATAATTATAAAGAAAAAGGATTAGTTGTTATTGGAGTTCCAACAAATAATTTTAAACAAGAGCCTGGATCAAACAAAGATATTAAAGATTTTTGTCAAACTAATTTTGGCATAAATTTTCCAATGTCCGAAAAAGTGGATGTTATTGGTAAAAATGCACATCCTTTTTATAAATGGGCAAAAAAAAATCACGGCATGGGCGCAATACCTAAGTGGAACTTTCATAAAATAATTGTAGGTAAAAACGGCAAAGTTATAGAAACTTTCGCTTCGTTTACAAAACCAGACTCAAATAAGTTTTTAGCAGTTATAGAAAAAGGTCTTAAAAATTAAAAGTTAAACCATCATAAGCGGGAATAATATTTTTAGGTAATTTTTTTTTTAAATAATAATAGTCTAGATCATTATGTAAATTAGTTAAAATAGCTTTTTTCGGTTTGAATTTTTTTATTATATCCAAAGACTCTCGTAAGCTGAAATGAGTTGGATATTTTTCAATACGAAAAGCATCTATGATAAGATAATTGAGATTATACAAATTTTTTTCTATGTTTTTAGGTATTTTATTGCAATCACTTATATATGCATTGTGACCAAAAAGATATCCGTTAGCAAATATTTTCCCGTGTAATACTTTTAGTGCTTGAAATTTTATTTCATTTTTTTTCTTTTTAATAGAAAATTTATTCTTTATAACTTTTAATTGCATAATTGGTGGATAATTTTTTTCACCTTTAAAAAGAAATTTATACTTTTTTAATAAATGTTTTGAGGTAACATTGTCTGCATAAACTGGTATTTTCTTTTTAGTAGACCAATAAAATGGTCTAAATTCAAATACTCCTGCCACTTGATCTGAGTGGAAATGAGTAAAAATTATGGAGTCTATTGTTTTTATCTTATTTTTAATTAATTGAGATTTTATATCAGGGGATGTATCTATTAAAATTGAAATGTTACCTTGTTGTAAATGTGCACAACATCTAGTTCTAATATTTTTATTTTTTTTTATACACTTTCCCCAATTACCATTTATCCAAGGTGTGCCCAACGAACTTCCGCAACCTAAAATTGTAAATTTATTTTTCATTTTAATTTACCAAATAAATTAAAAAAATTATTACTTGTAATATTTGAAAACTCATCAAATGATAATTTTTTAAGTTCAGATAAGAATTTCACTGTATGAATTATATAACTTGGTTCGTTTGGCTTACCTCTCAAGGGCACTGGTGCGAGATATGGAGCATCTGTTTCAACTAAGATTTTATTATTAGGCAAATCTTTGAATGTATTAGCCAAATCATGAGAATTTTTAAAAGTAACAACACCACTGGCAGAAATATAAGCACCTAAATCAATCAATTTAAAAGCGAACTCTCTAGTACCAGTGAAGCAATGGATAAGTATTTTAAAATCTTTTTTCTTTACATGTTTTTGCAAAATTTCAAAAGTTTCTTTTTCTGCCGATCTTGTGTGGACTATAAGTGGCAAATTCTTTTTTTGAGCAGCGTATATATGTTCTTCAAAACAACTAATCTGGTCATTTTTTTCGGAATGATTGTAATAAAAATCTAGACCCGTTTCACCAATACCAATTATTTTTTTATTTAAATCAATTTTTTTAATTATATGAGAAATTTTAATATTTTGATGAAATTTAGCTTCATGTGGATGAATGCCATATGTGCCATATACACTTTTGTGTTCAGAGATAATCTTTATTATTTTATCAAAACTTTTATCTTCTGTCGAAATAGTAAGCATATACTTTACACCATCTTTGTTTGCTCTATTTATGGTTTCTGTCAAAGATTTTGACATTGGTTCGTAAGTTAAGTGGCAATGTGAATCAATTATCATTATCAATTTTTTTAAACAAAATATCTAAATTTTTTAATTCTTTGTTGAGATTTAATATATTTTCTTTTTTAATATTTTCTATAGAAATATCTTTATCAGAAATATTAATCGTATCTAAAACTTTTTTTGTAGATATCGGTATAATTGGGTTTAAAAGTATCGATATATTTTTAATTTGCTCTACAATTATATATAAAATAGTGTTCATTCTTTTCGGGTCTTTTTTTTTATATGTCCATGGTTCAGAATCATTAAAATATTTATTGGCTTCAAATGAAAAATTGACCACCAATTTGATATATTCATTCAAATTTTGTTCGTTAATTAATTCAATAAGCTTTGGGACATTATTTTTAATATTTTTAATTAATTTTTCATCATTTTTTTCAAAATCACCTGCTTTAGGAATTTTATTGTTACAATTTTTTTTTATGAATGAAAATACTCTTTGACATAAATTCCCATAGTTGTTAGCGAGATCATTATTAATACAATTTTTAAGATTTTCCATTGAAATGCTTCCGTCATTTCCTAGTGAAACTTCTTTTATTAAATAATATCTTAATTGATCAACACCATAATTTTTTATTATTTCGATTGGGTCTAAAATATTCCCTAAAGATTTAGACATTTTTTTTTCATCAGAAAGTATCCAACCGTGACCAAAAATTCTTTTAGGCAATGGCAAATTTGCAGCAAATAAAAAAGCTGGCCAATAAATTGCATGAAATCTCAAAATATCTTTTCCAATTATATGAACATCAGCAGGCCAAAAAGATTTATATTTCTCATCACTTGTATTCGGAAAATTAAGCGCACTTAAATAATTTGTTAATGCATCAAGCCAAACATAAATGACATGTTTTTTATTTCCTGGAACAGGTATTCCCCAAGAAAATGAAGTTCTACTTATTGATAGGTCTTTTAGTCCTTTTTCAACAAAACTTATTACTTCATTTCTTCTTGATTGTGGAAGTATAAATTCTTTATTTTTTTTATAATGATTTAGTAATTTTTTTTGGCATGCAGATAATTTGAAAAAATAAGACTCCTCCTCTACCCACTCAACTAATGATCCGGAGGTTCTAGAAATTTTCTTACCATCTCTTTCTTCAATTTCATCTTCATCATAATAAGCTTCGTCAGATACAGAATACCAACCGCTGTATTTATCAAGATAAATATCTCCAGATTTTATTAATCTATTCCATATATCATTTACTGATTTTAAATGCCTAGGTTCAGTTGTTCTTATAAAATCATTATTTGTTAAGTTTAATGTTTTTGTTAATGATCGGAAAGTTTCAGATATTTCGTCACAAAATACTTTGGGTTCCTTTCTATTTTTCTCAGCTTCTTTTTGAATTTTTTGACCGTGCTCATCAGTGCCTGTTAAAAATAATACATTAAAACCTTCTAATCTTTTAAATCTTGCAAAAATATCAGCTATTATACTTGAATAAGCATGTCCCATATGTGGTTTACCAGATGGGTAATAAATTGGTGTGGTAATGTAAAAATTTTTAACTGGCATTTTTAATGTCTTCTGTAATAGTATTCAGTAAGGATTTTTGATTAATGTTAAAAATAATATAATCATTTATTAGTTTAAATATTTTAATTTTAATCTTTATTAAATCATTGAATTGTTTTTCATTAAATCTTTGTTTTGATGAAAAAAATTCTTCTATCAAATATTTTGCTAAATCAATGTAAATTATTTTTTTTTCTTTGTTATATAACAAAAATAAATTATTAATATCATTAATAGAAATCTCTTGAGGGTTAATTTCTTGATCTAAGCAAATATTATTAAAGTTTATAAATTTACCTGGAGAAATTTTATTTTTTTTATAATCTATTACAGGGGTCAAATTTTTATCATTGATTAATGACTCTATAATTAATATTCTTTCTCTTTCATTTAAAAATATTTTAATTTCACTACATCTTGATTTAATTGTTTCTAAAATTGGTTTTTTTTGATTATTAATAAAAATAAAATAATTTAATTTTGTTGGTTCTTCTATAATTTTTAAAAGAGCGTTTAAGCTATTTAGGTTAAATAGTTCAATATCATCAAATATTACAAATCTACTTAGACTATTGATTGTTGATTTATTAATTTTATCTTTTAAAATTCTAATGTTATCAATTTTGACTTTAGCTTCAGAAGCATTTAAGTAAACAATGTTTGGTAATGTTTCATTAAAGAAAAAATTTGAAAAATTAGATGATCTCATAATTTCTTTTTTTTCTAAATAATAATTATTTTTATCCAAAAAATAGTTTAAAAAATGCTTTACTAATGTAAATTTACCAATGCCCTTGTTGCCAGAAAGCATTAATGATTTCGGAAATTTGTTTATTTTATATAGTTTAATTAAATCATTGAAATATTTATCATGACCAAAAAGTTTTGAAGAATAAGATTGATCTTTCATTTTACTTTAATTTTTTTTTAATTATATTATAAATTTCTTTTTCTACAACCGGTGTATTTTTAGAAGAATTTAATACAAAATAGTTTTTTTTCTTTTTTGCGATATTTAAAAAAGCTTTTTGTGTTTTTGTATAAAAATTACTAGAAAATTTGTCATACCGATTCATAGTTTTTCTTTTTTTTAATCTTTTATTTGAGCTTTTTCTGTTAACTTTTAGTATAAAAGATATATTCGGCTTTATATTTCTCAAGATTTTTTTATGTATAAAATCAATAAATTTTTTTTCAACTTTTTTACCAACTACCTGATATGCATAAGTAGAGTCTAGAAATCGATCGCATATTACAATTTTTTTTTGTTTTAAAGCAGGGAATATTTTATTTATTAAATGCTCGTTTCTCGCAGCAAGATACAATAAAGTGTCAGTATACTTATCAAATTTTTCTTTTTGATTTTTGTTAAAATAATCTTTTAAAATTAAATTCCTTATTAATTCGGCACTTTTAGTACCACCTGGTTCCCTTGTAAGTATAACCTTATATCCTTCTCTTTTAAGACGTAGGTATAATTTTTTACTTTGATAAGATTTTCCACAACCTTCTACTCCTTCAAATACAATAAAGTAGGATTTTTTTTTTATACATCTCCCCAAATCATATAATTTAAAGAATAAAATAAACTCTGTAAAAAATTAACTTTTTTTATTTCTTCCGCAGAATATAAGGGAACTGTTTTGATTAGTTCGTCTTTTTTATAAATTTTTAAATCTGCTACTTTTTGTTCTTTCTTAATTGGAGCTTTAATTGGTCCTTTGTAGTTAAGTATAACTTTCAATTTGTTTGAGTCTTTTTTACTTAATGTAATATAAACATCTTCTTTGGTTACACCACTTATAGTTTCACTTTTTCCCAACCACGTTCTAATATTAAAATTAGTTTTATTAGCTTCAGATATTAAAAAGGTGTCTGTATTTCTAAATCCCCAGCTTAATAATCTAAGAGACTGATTGGATCTAGAATTTTTAGTTTCAAATCCACTTCCAACTGCAATAAGTCTACGTGTATCCTTTTTCATGCTACTCGCTAAAGAATATTTTTCTACGGCTAGATAACCGGTTTTAATTCCATCTACCCCAATATTTTTATAAAGAAGAGGATTCCTATTGCCTTGAGTAATAGGATCTCCTCCAGTTCTGTCCCACGTATATGTTTTTTGTGCAAAATATTCATAGTAGTCAGGATAATTCATAATTAAATATTTTGACATTAAAGCTATATCCCTAACTGTTGAATAATTGTCTGCGCTATTAATTCCCGAAGAGTTATCAAAATTTGTATTAGTCATTCCTATTTCAGCAGCTTTTTCATTCATCATTTCCACAAAGTTTTCTTCTGTACCGGCAATTCCTTCGGCTAAAGCTATACATGCATCATTTCCTGAAGCAACGATGATACCTTGTAAAAGATCTTCTACGCTAACTTGATCGTTGATCATTATAAACATAGAGGAATATCCGCTTTGAGATAACCTCCAAGCTTTTTCAGAGATTGAATATTCATCATCTAAGGATATCTTATTATTTTTAAGTAAATCAAATGCAATTATCGAGGTCATAATTTTAGTCATTGAGGCAGGATAAATACTTAAATCAGGTTCATTAGAAAACAAAATTTCGTCCGTATGAAAATCAACGAGAATTGATGTTTTTGCAGAAATTTTAGGGTTAGCAAAGACTTGTTGAGTAAAGTTTAAAAACAAAATTATAGTTAGTATAAAGAATTTTTTCATTTTATTTTAATATTTAAATCTTCGAATCCAAGTTTTTCTAGTTCAATGTAATCATTTTTGATCAAATTAATAGATTTATATGGTCCAGACAATACCTGATAATTGTTTTTTTTATTAGTGTAAATCGATAAATTTTTACTAGTGAAATTTGAAGAATCTTCAATAAGTCGTTTTTTTAAAAAATTCGCTGTTTTTTTTGAATAAAATTCTGCAATTAATATAGAAAAAACATATTTTTTTTGACTATTCACAATATTATCTTGAGACAAATTATTTATTTGGACTTTTTCTACTGGAACTTTACCAAAAATATTTTTTTCTTCATTAAAGGTTGTGGCTTTTTTAGCTATAAATGATTTATTTTTTTTTAAAACCTCTAAATCAACAAAGGGAAAATCTACATTTAAATCCAATTTTTTTTGTAGCGCTGGAGTTATCATAATTTTGTAAAATGAAGGGTATTTAATTTTTTTTTTATTTTTTAAAACAACAAATTTATTATTTTTTGGGTTCATAATTTTTATTAATTTGCCTGTTGGTAAAATATTATGAGCTAGAACTGGTATATTAGGGTCGAATTTAGAGGAAACTATTTTATTTTGATAATCATTTTCGTTATAGATAAGAGCAAAACCAGTAGAGGTATATGGTATTTTTTTATTGTATGTTAAGTCATAAGTACTGCAAGAACTTAACAATGTAAAAGCTAAAATTACTAAACTAAATTTCATTTTTTATCATATTTTTTAAGGTACAAACAGACAAAGCAAATCTTAATGATCTATTCCACTTTAAAATTTTTTCATAATTTTCCGTAGTTAAGTACTTAGGAGAATTTATGTCTCCGTCTGGAAGAACTAATGAAGACTTTTCCTTTAAGTTTATCTTTTTTTGTTTTAAGTCAACAATTGATAAATTATTCCAAAACTTATCAGGTTTTCTATTTTTCATATTTCTTGCAGAGTGATTAAATAATTTCTTATTAACATTTTTGTTAAAACTAACTTGAGTAAAACAAGCACCATCATATTTCCAGCCAATTTTATTCATATAGTTTGCGGCAGATGCTATTGAGTCTGACATTGAATTTTTCAAATCTATATTCCCATCGTTGTCATAATCTATTCCGTAATTTAATATAGTAGAGGGCATAAATTGAAAGTTACCTAATGCCCCGGCCCAGGAACCAAATAACATTTCTTTTGAGAGAATCTTATTATCTACCAATCTTAAAAGAGTAATTAATTCTCTTGTAAAAAATTCACTTCTTCTTTTATCAAAACTTAATGTAGCTAGAGATGAAACAATGTCCATTTTTCCAAAATATTTTCCAAAGTTTGTTTCTATGCTCCATAGAGCTAGTAGCAACTCTTTTTCAACGTTAAATTCTTTTTCAACTTTTAAAAATATTTTTTTATTTTGAATAAACTTAATTTTTGCTATTTTTGCAGCTTTTCTACTTGCTCTCTTTGATATGTAAACATTTGTCTTTTCAAAAAATTCAGGTTGTTTATTATCGTAGTAAATAACTTTTTCTAAAAACTTAGCATCAGCCATAACATCATTAACAGTTTTTTTTGATATGCCTTTAGATATAGCGTTAGCTTTAAACTCATTTAACCAAGAATTGAATTCTTCTGACTTTAAATTCGACGAGGTAATAATTATAATAATTAAAATACAATTGAATAAATTAATGATTTTTGCCATTTTTCTAACTATCATAAAAAAATTGTATTAACTAGTGTATCAATTTTGATTAAGTTTATTGTTATTTATTCAAAATAATAGTATTAAGCCTCATCTACAACTGCGGAGAGGTGGCTGAGCGGTTGAAAGCACTGGTCTTGAAAACCAGCAACGGGGCAACTCGTTCGTGGGTTCGAATCCCACCCTCTCCGCCATTAGTCTAAAATCTGAACTTTTTAAATAACTCCGTCACATGATTCTTTTTAAAAATATTGTTAGTGTCTCCTTTTTTGTAATACGAATAAATAACATCATCTTCTAAATTTAAAAAATTATATAAATCATTAAGTTCTCTCTCCGACATATTATTAATGTACATTTTAACAAAACTACTAAGTAATATATCCATTTCTTTGGTTCCTCTATAAGATGATCTGTAGATAATTTTTTTTTTAAGTGTTTCTAATTCGCTCATTACTTTTATATTATATAATAGATTATGAATCTTTTTAAAAAAAAAAATTACATATTCTCAGACATTAATAGCTTAAAGGGAGTTGGAAAGATAATTAAGGGTTATTTAAAGAAAAAAAAAATTGAGAAAATAAACGATTTATTATGGAATTTACCATATTCGAGTACAGACAGATCAAATCTTGTAAGTTTAGATAAATTAGAAATTGGAAAAATTTTTACTTGCAAAGTAAAGGTCAAAAAATATTCTTTTCCCAGAATAAGAAATTTGCCAAATAAAATTCATTGTGAAGATGATACAGGTAAGATTGATTTGATTTATTTTAATAGTAAAGAAGGATACTTAAAAAAAATTTTACCCGTTGGTTCATGGGTAGTTATAAGCGGTAAAATAAATTTTTATAAAAATAAGTACCAAATGACAAATCCAGATTATGTTACTACTTTAGAAAAAATAGAATATGTTAAAAAAAACATTCCTAAATACTCATTAACAGAAGGAATAAGTGAAAAAATATATAGAAAATTAATAGAAAGAGTATTATCAGAAATGCCTGCCATAGAGGAATGGTATGATAATGAATTTATTATTAATAATAATTTAAAAAATTGGAATGACTCTATAAAAGAACTCCATAATTTAGATAATGAAAAAAATTTAAAAAGTAGTTCTTACAGAAGAATAGTTTTTGATGAAATAATATCGAACTTAGTTGTATTGTCATATAATAGGAAACAAATTAAAAAGCTCAAAAAAGAGCCTAAGCAATTTAATAAAAAATATGATGCTTTAATCCAAAATAACTTCAATTTTACTTTAACCGCCGGCCAAAAAAAAATTATTGAGGAGATAAACTCTGATTTAAAAAGTAGTAAAAAAATGTTCAGACTTCTGCAAGGTGATGTTGGGTCTGGTAAAACTATTATATCTCTTATTACAGCTGCAAATACAATAGAATCAAATTATCAATGTGCTTTAATGGCACCTACAGATATTCTAGCAAAGCAACACTTTAACCTTTGTGTTAAGTTGTTTAAAAATACATCTATTAAAGTAAATTATTTAAGTGGAAAAACTGAATTAAAAGATAAAAAAAATATTTTAAGGGATTTAGAAAAAGGAAAAATAGATTTTATTATAGGTACTCACTCACTATTTCAAACCAAAATTAAATTTAAAAATCTTGGGTATATTATTATAGATGAGCAACATAAATTTGGTGTAAAACAAAGAATGCATTTATCTAAAAAAGGTGGAAAAAATTGTGACATATTATTAATGTCAGCAACACCTATACCCAGAACAATGATGTTAACTGTATACGGAGATATGGATATTTCAAAATTAACTGATAAGCCTACTTTGAGAAAAAAAATTATAACCATTAGCAAGCCAGAAAATAAAATTCATGAAATAACTGATTTTATTAAAAAACTTATTAAAGAAAAAAATCAAATTTTTTGGGTTTGTCCTTTAATAGAAGAGTCTAAATATTTTGATTTAACTCCTGTAACAAAAAGATTTGATTATATAAATAAAAATTTTCCTGGAAAAGTTGGTTTATTACATGGATCTATAAGTAAAGATGAAAAGGAAAAAATTCTAAAAAAATTTTTAAATAACAAAATCGATATTTTAATTTCGACAACCGTAATTGAAGTCGGCATAGATTTTCCAAATGCAAATTTAATAGTAATTGAAAATGCAGATAAATTTGGCTTAGCCCAACTACATCAACTCAGAGGAAGAGTCGGAAGAGGAAAAAGACAAGGTGTCTGCATATTGCTTTTTAAAAAGAATTTATCTAAAAATTCAATTAAGAGAATTAAAATTTTAAAAAATTCAAATGATGGCTTTGTTATAGCTGAACATGATATGCAATTAAGAGGATTTGGTGATTTGATAGGCTTTCAACAAAGTGGGGAAAAATTTTTTAAATTTGCTGATCCTGTTATCCATAAAGATATTTTTTTATTAGCAGAAAATTATATGAGTAAAATAGATAGTAAAAACGAAGATTTAACTAAATTTAATTTTTTGCTAAAGTTATATGATAAAGCCGAAATTATAAGAACAAAATAAATTAATTTACTTTGGATGTGCCTGCTGAAACAATAAATTTTGAAGCTTGTTCAAAAGAAATATCTAAATAAATTAAATCTTTTTCCGGTAACATAAGTAAAAAACCGCTCGTAGGGTTTGGTGTTGTAGGAACAAAAACATTTACTAAATTTTCACCGGTTTTTTCATTTAATATTCCAGTATTTTTTTGAGTAGCAAAACCTATGACCCATATACCCTTCCTTGGGTATTCAAGTAAAACAACACTCTTTTGTTTGTTATCTGATTTGGTTAAGCTTTCTGTCATTTGACCTAATGCTGAATAAATAGTTCTTAAAATTGGTATACGTTTTAAAAGTGAATTAAGTAAATCAATTATTTTTTTTCCTAAAAAAGAAAGGGATAACCATCCAATTAAAGTTATTATTACAACAGAAATTAATATTTCTATTCCTGGTATATCTGTATTTAAATAGTTGTTTGGATTTATTTCTTTAGGTAGTATTTTAGTAAAAATTTTAACAAAAAAAATCGTTAAGTAAATTGTAACGCCAATAGGTATAAGAACAACTGCACCAGCAAAAAAATAGTTTCTAATTCTAGATAATATTGATTTTTTCTTTTTAGTTTCTGGCATTATTTATTAACTTATGAGTAGCTTGAGTAAATTATAAAAACAAGTATAATTAAAAAAATAGCAATTAATAATTTATTATTTAATATCATGAATCCTATGAATAATAATAACATAAATAGAAGAAAATTTCTCGGTTTATTTGGTTGCAGTTGTTGCTCTGTGTTTTTACCATCTTGTTCAACAGTGCCTATTACCGAAAGAAAACAACTCACTATTTTTCCTGAGGCTAAAATTAATCGGCAAGCAGCAGCTGCATATGAGCAATTTAGATCTAAAACAAAACTGATAACTAAGGGAAAAAAATTAAATGAAATTCTATCTATAGGTAAAAAAATTGAAAAATCTGTTACAAGTTATTTTTTAAAAGAAAATCTTGATGACCCTACAAAAAATTTTGCTTGGGACTATGTGTTAGTTAATAATGATAAAGTTGTTAATGCTTGGTGTATGCCCGGGGGAAAAATAGCAGTGTATACTGGTCTATTGAAAGTAACAAAAAATACCGATGCCCTAGCAATTGTGATGGGTCATGAAATTGCTCACGCGGTAGCAAAGCATTCTATAGAAAGACAAAGTCAGGCTTTAACTATAAATTTAGGAACTCAAATTGCAGATGTTTTTTTAGGCGGGGCAATTAATAGAACAAGAAATACTGTGGGCAGAAATACTGGTTTAGATATATTTCAACTAGGCATCATGAACCCCTTTGGTAGAAAACAAGAAACCGAAGCCGATTACTTAGGATTAATTTTTGCATCTTTAGCTGGTTACGATATTAGAGAGTCGGTAAAGTTGTGGGAAAGAATGTCTGAAAAAAATAAAGGCAAAGAAGTACCTCAGTTTTTAAGTACTCACCCTTCTAGCAATAAAAGAATAGAAAATTTAAAAAACTGGGTTAATGAAGTAATAATAAAATATCCACCAATCAAAACTTAATTTGTTTGGTGAGCCCTGATGGACTCGAACCATCGACACCCTCCTTAAAAGGGAGGTGCTCTACCAACTGAGCTAAGGGCCCTTTCGAAAAACTTTTATATTTAATTAATATAAATTTCAATAATTATAATTAAAACTTATTTATATATTTCTTATAAAATTTTGAAAATGAGCCTTTTTGTATCTGTTTACGTATTTCACCCATAAATTGTTGATAAAAATATATATTATGCAAGGAAATAAGCATTGAAGCCAGTAATTCATTTGTTTTTATTAAATGATTTAAATAAGATTTTGAATAGTTGTTAAGATTTCTTAAACTACAGTTTCTATCTAAGGGAGCTTCATCTTTTTGATACTTTGCATTTTTTAAATTAATTTTACCTTCCCATGTAAAAGCTAATCCTGTTCTTCCTGATCTTGTAGGAAGAACACAGTCAAACATGTCTATGCCGTTGTTAACGGCTCCTAAAATATCCGAAGGAGTTCCTACGCCCATCAAATATCTTGGTTTATTTTTTGGCATATAATTCGTTATTTTTTTGACTATTTGAAACATTTCTCTTTGATTTTCTCCTACTGCTAATCCTCCTAAAGCATATCCATCAAAATTAATATTAATTAATTTTTCTAAACTTTCTAATCTTAAATCTTTATACAGTCCTCCTTGCACTATTCCAAAAAGTGCTTTTTTTTTATTAAATCCAAATTCGGTTTTACATCTTTTTGCCCAGTAAGTAGAGGTATCTATGGCATTAGATAGAATTTTTTTATCTTTAGTATATTTTGGGCATTCATCTAAAACCATTAAGATATCAGAGTTTATGCTTTTTTGGATTTGAATACTTTTTTCAGGACTTAAAATAAATTTTTTCCCGTCAATGTGTGAATTAAAAACTGCTCCTACTTCGTAATCTATCTTATTTAATTTTGATAATGATAAAATTTGAAAACCACCCGAGTCTGTAAGTATTGGTTTTTTCCAATTCATAAACTTATGAAGACCATTAAATTTTTTTAAAACTTTTTCGCCTGGTCGAAGCATCATGTGATAAGTATTAGCTAAAATTATTTGTGTGTTTGTATCGATTAAATCTTCTGTAAAAATACCCTTTACAGTTCCTAAAGTACCTACTGGCATAAAAGCCGGTGTATCTATATTGCCTCTAGTGGTTTTAATAATACCAAGTCTAGCGCTACCATTTTGAGTTTTTAACTCAAAAGAAAACTTTTTGTTCAACATTTAATTATTTAGATTTTAAAGAAATTATTTTATCAGGTTCATTCACTGAGCCTGATGATCCTTCACCTTTTTTAATCATGTCAATAAATTCCATACCTTTAACAACTTTTCCAAAAGCAGTATACTGTCTGTCCAGATGAGGTGATTTATCAAAACAAATAAAAAATTGACTATTAAAACTATTAGGATCTGCGGATCTTGCAGCAGAAACTGTTCCTCTCACATGAGCAACATTAGAAAACTCAGCTACAACATTTGGTAAATCTGAACCACCTGTGCCTGCCATAGAAAGATTATATTCGGGTTTATTTGAATTACCGTGTTTAACATCGCCAGTCTGAGCCATAAATCCATCAATTACTCTATGAAAAACAACACCGTCGTACATCCCTTTATCGGCTAAATATTTAATTCTCTCGACATGTTTGGGTGCGATATCTTCAAATAGTTCAATCTCTACAGATCCATATTTAAGTTTCATTATCATTTTTGTTTCCTCCGAAGAAAGTTGACTTATTGTTAAACTAAATAATATAAAAATTATACAAAAATATTTTTTAATCACAATTATTATCTTATTGTTTTAAAGATTCTTTCATTTTTTTAATAGCTGATTTAGTTAAAAATTTACTTATATTTCCATTTAGATTAGCTATTTCTTTTACAAATTTTGAAGAAATGATTTGATTTTCAACATCAGACATTAAAAAAACAGTCTCAATATTAGTATTTAATTTTTTGTTCATGCCTGCTAATTGAAACTCATATTCAAAATCTGAGACAGCTCTTAATCCTCTAATAATAATATTAGCTTTATATTTTTTACAAATATCAATAGTTAGTGACTCGAATGAAGTAACAATTATTTTTTTTTTATTCAATTTTAAATCTTTAAATAGAGAGTTTTTTATTATCGATATTCTATCTTCTATAGAAAAATAATACTCTTTATTGATGTTATCAGTTGTTGCTACAATAACTCGATCAACAAATTTTAAAGATTTTTTAATTACATCTATATGTCCTAGAGTAATTGGATCAAATGTGCCTGGGTAAATTCCTGTTTTCATTTAATTTATGTTATCCTCTATTTTAATTACAGAGACTACTTTTTCTTCGCCTTTTAGTTTTTTAACTCTTACTCCTTGGGTATTTCTGCCTGCTATTCTAATCTCTTTAACTGCTAATCTCATCATACTTCCCTTGTCGGTAGACAAAATTATTTCATTTTCATCATCAACTACTAATGTAGAAGAAACATTCCCATTTCTAGGTGAATTGATAATTCCTATTATCCCCTTTCCACCTCTATTTGTTACTCTATAGTCTAAATAAGAGGATCTTTTACCATAACCATTTTCTGTTACAGAAAGCACATATCTGTCTAAGCCTTTTTTGATTTTATCGTCTTTTTTGATTGTTTTTTTATCTATTTCAGAATTATTTAGTATTGAAAGAGATATGACTTTATCATTATCTTGTAAATTTATACCTCTAATCCCTTTTGAGGACCTTCCTTTAAATAATCTTAATTTTTTTGACATAAATCTTATACATTTTCCAAACTTAGTTCCTAAAAGTATATCTTGATTTTCTTTACAGATTTTAACCCCAACGATTTTATCATTTTCTCCAAGTTTCATAGCAATTTTACCGCTTGCATTAATATTGGTAAAATCTTCTAGTGAGTTTTTTCTTACATTCCCGTTTGCCGTAACAAAGATTACCATTAACTTTTTCCATTCATTCTCATCTTCAGGCAATGGCATTATAGAACTTATAGAATGGTGGCTTTTAAGAGGTAACAAGTTAAAAATTGATTTGCCTTTAGATGATGCTGTTCCTTGAGGAATTTTATGAGCTTTAATTCTATATACTAGGCCTTGTGTTGAAAAAAATAAAACCGGTGTATGAGTATTAGCTGTAAATATTTGAACGACAAAGTCTTCGTCTCTAGTAGTAATACCTGTTTTTCCTTTTCCACCTCTTTTTTGAATTTTTAATGAAGTTAAAGGACTTCGTTTTATATAACCTTGTTTTGTAATATTAATTACAACGGACTCTTTTTGAATTGTTTCTTCAATATTATAATTTAAAACTGCATCAATAATTTTAGTTCTTCTTGGAACAGAAAATTTATCTTTAATTATTTGTAACTCATCTATAATTAAATTATATAATTCTTTCTTAGAATTTAATAACTTATTGTAATGGATTATAAGTTCTGATAACTTTTTTATTTCTGTTTCAATTTCATTTATTCCATAAGCTGTAAGTTTTTGAAGTTTTAATTCTAAAATAGCACTTACTTGTTCTTCTGATAAAGAATAACTTGAAATATTTTTTTTCTTTTCAATTAATCTTATTAATTTTATACTTTTCTTAATTTTCCATTTTTTATTTAACAAATTATTTTTTGCTACAGAAGTGTCTTTTGAATTTTTGATAATTTTAATTATTTCATCTATATTTTCAACAGAAGTGGCTAAACCAATTAATATATGAGATCTTTCTTCTGTCTTTTTTAAATCAAACTTAATTTTTTTAACTACAGTTTCTTCTCTAAATTTTAAAAATTCTGAAATAAATTCTTTTAAATTTAAAATTTTTGGTTTATTTTCGACTAAAGCTAATGTATTAAATCCAAAAGAAGTTTCTACGTTTGTTAGTTTATAAAGTTGCCTTCTTATGGTTTCTGGCTCTACTCCCCTTCTTAGTTCTAGAACCACTCTAATTCCTTCTCGATTAGATTCGTCTCTTATATCGCTTATACCTTCTATTTTTTTATCTCTAGCTAATTGTGCGATTTTTTCGTTAAGAATAGATTTATTTATCTGGTAAGGAATTGATTTAATTACCAAATGTGATCGTCCGCTTTTTTTTTCTTCAAATTCTATTTCACCTCTTATCTTGAAAGAACCTCTTCCCTTATTGTAACCTTGTTTGATAATATCTTTCCCAATAATTATTCCACCAGTTGGAAAATCGGGGCCTGGTATAAATTTCATTAATTGACTGATACTAATATCTTTGTTTTTTATATAACCTATAGTGGCATTTATTATTTCACCTAAGTTATGTGGTGGAATGCTTGTGGCCATTCCAACAGCAATACCGCCAGCACCATTAACTAATAAATTTGGATATTGAGCTGGTAAAACAGTAGGTTCTTTCTCTGTTTCATCATAGTTATTTCTGAAAAGAACTGTTTTTTTTTCCAAATCCTCAGTTAAATAATTAGATACCTTAGATAATTTTGTTTCGGTATACCTCATTGCTGCCGGTGGATCTCCGTCCACAGAACCAAAATTACCTTGGCCTTCAATTAAAGGTAAGCTCATTGAAAAATCTTGAACTAGCCTAACTAATGCATCATATACTGCTTGATCGCCATGAGGATGGTATTTACCAATTACATCTCCTACAATTCTAGCTGATTTTCTAAAAGGCTTTGACCAGTCATAACCACCTTTGTACATAGCGTAAATTATTCTTCTATGCACTGGTTTTAATCCATCTCTAGCATCGGGTAGAGCTCTACTTACTATTACACTCATCGCATAAGACAAATATGATGAGCTCATTTCATCTTGAACAAGAATTGGCTTAAATAAATTTTTATGAGCTAGATTATCTTTTTCCATACTTAACTATTAAAATGGAATTTCATCATCAAGATCAGAATTATCTTGATTTAAATTTTCATTAGGTAAAGAGCTTTTGTTTTCTTTTACTAAGTTTGAAGAATTTGATTGTCCTCTACTATCAAGCATTGTTAAACTTGAGTTATATCCTTGTAAAACTATTTCTGTAGAGTATTTATCTGTACCAGTTGACTCATCCTTCCATTTTCTTGTTGTCAACTGTCCTTCAACGTAAACGTTGGCTCCTTTTTTTAAATATTGTTGAACAACTTTTACAAGACCTTCATTGAAAATAACAATTCTATGCCATTCGGTTTTTTCTTTTCTCTCACCTGAAGATTTATCTTTCCATGATTGGCTTGTTGCAATACTCAAACGTGCGACGCTTTTACCGTTAACCATTTGTTTTATTTCGGGATCTGCCCCTAATCTACCTATTAAAAGTACTTTATTTAAACTTCCAGCCATTATAGTTTTTGATATATTTATGATTAATAATATTTAATAATAGTATTTATATCATAATTGTATAGTAAATATAAGCTGTTAATTGTTTTGAATTCTAATATATGTTGAAAAAAATCGTTATAAAAGGGGCTAAAGAACACAATTTAAAAAACGTTTCTGTAGAAATACCTAAAGAGAAATTAGTAGTTATTACTGGTCTATCGGGCTCGGGAAAATCTTCACTAGCCTTCGATACAATATATGCTGAGGGTCAAAGAAGATATGTCGAGAGCTTATCTGCTTATGCAAGACAGTTTTTAGACAAGATGAAAAAACCAAAGGTCGACCTTATAGAAGGCTTAAGTCCAGCAATTTCTATTGAACAAAAAAATACTTCTAAGAATCCCAGATCAACTGTTGCTACAGTAACAGAAATTTACGATTATATGAGAGTATTATTTGCTAGAATTGGAATACCGTACTCACCGTTTACAGGAAAACCAATTGTTTCACAGCCCATAAGTGAAATGGTTGACAAAATAAAAAAACTTCCTAAATCAAGTACAATTTATTTATTAGCTCCAATTGTTAGAGGTAGAAAAGGCGAATATAAAAAAGAAATACTAAATTATAAAAAAAGAGGTTTTTCGAAGCTAAAAGTAGATGGAAAATACATGGATATTGATGATTTTCCTAATTTAAATAAGAAAATCAAACATGATATTTCAATAATAGTTGATAGAATAGTTCTAAATGCAAATCTAGGAAATAGATTAGCTGATAGCGTTGAAACAGCAGTTAATCTATCAGATGGATTATTAACTGTTGAATTTGAAAATGAAACTTTACCTAAAAAATTTAGAAAAAAAGAAAGCATAACTTTTTCATCAAAATTCTCATGTCCAGAAAGTGGTTTTACTATAGAGGAGATAGAACCACGACTTTTCTCATTCAATTCACCTTATGGTGCTTGTGAAGAATGTGAGGGTATCGGTCATAACCTAAATGTAGATCCAAATTTAGTTATTCCTGACGGTAAAAAAAGCTTACAGGAAGGAGCAATTGAACCTTGGGCAAAATCAACGTCTTTATATTATGCTCAAACCTTATCATCTTTAGCAAAACATTATAAATTTTCTTTAACTGAGCCTTGGAAGAAAATTTCTAAAAAAAACCAGGATATAATATTATATGGGTCGGACTCAGATGAAATTAAATTTACCTACGATGATGGTTACGAAAGTTATTCTACAAAAAAAACTTTTGAAGGAGTAATAAACAATTTAGAAAGACGGTACTTGGAAACTGACAGCGAGTGGAAAAGAGAAGAAATAGCACAATATCAAAGCGAGTCTAATTGTGAAAAGTGTAAGGGCCTAAGATTAAAAGATGAAGCTCTTTGTGTAAAAATAAATTCATTAAATATAAGTGAAATTACAGGCAAATCCATTGATGAAGCAAAAAGTTGGTTTGATAATCTAAAAAATGTCTTGTCTGTAAGAGAAAATAAAATAGGACAACATATCCTTAAGGAAATAAATGAAAGGTTAAATTTTCTATTAAATGTCGGCTTAAATTATCTAACCTTGTCTAGAGAATCTGGAACTTTGTCTGGAGGAGAAGCACAAAGGATAAGATTAGCTTCACAGATTGGGTCGGGTTTAACTGGAGTGCTTTATGTTTTAGATGAACCTTCAATTGGTTTACATCAAAGAGATAATAAAAAATTGATCAAGGCACTCAAAAAATTAAGAGACTTAGGTAACACAGTAATAGTTGTAGAACATGACATTGAAACAATGGAAAACGCTGATCATATAATAGACATTGGACCTGAAGCGGGATTAAACGGTGGAAAAGTTGTTGCGGAGGGTGATTTACAAAAAATTACAAAAAATGAACTTAGTATTACAGGAAACTATTTATCAGGAAAAAAATATATAAATATTCCGAGAAAAAGAAGAACTGCAAAAAATGGAAGATACATTGAAATAAATGGAGCTAGCGGTAATAATTTAAAAAAAGTTAATTTAAAAATACCGACAGGTACTTTTACTTGTATAACAGGAGTATCGGGAAGTGGAAAGTCAACTTTAGTTTTACATACTTTATATAATGCTTTAAATTTAATACTTAATAAAAATAAAAGCAGAAAAATTCCGAAGCCATTTACTGGATTTAAAGGAACAGAACTAATTGACAAAGTAATTAACATAGATCAATCTCCAATAGGTAGAACGCCAAGATCTAATCCAGCAACTTACACCGGGGCATTTGGGCCAATAAGAGAATGGTTTGCTGCTTTACCTGAGTCTAAGGCAAGAGGTTATAAAGTTGGTAGGTACTCATTTAATGTAAGAGGAGGAAGATGTGAAACATGTGAAGGCGATGGTGTAATAACTTACGAAATGCATTTTTTACCAGACGTATTTATACCCTGTGATACTTGCAAAGGAGCCAGGTATAATAGAGAAACTTTGGAAATAAAATTTAAAGACAAAAATATAGCTGACGTTTTAGATATGACAGTGGATGAAGGTTGTGAATTTTTTGAAAATATTCAAAATATAAAATCAAAATTAATTACTCTAAGACATGTTGGTCTTGGATATATGAAAATAGGTCAACAGGCTACTACTTTATCAGGGGGAGAAGCACAGAGGATAAAATTAGCTAAAGAATTGTCAAAAAGACCTACGGGAAGAACTCTTTACATACTTGACGAACCTACAACTGGATTACATTCTCATGATATAAAAAAACTACTCGAAATTCTTCAGGCTTTTGTTAATACTGGAAACACGGTAGTGGTAATTGAACATAATTTAGATGTAATAAAAACTGCAGATCATATTATTGATATGGGTCCTGAGGGCGGAATAAATGGAGGTGAAATTATCGCTGAGGGTAATCCTGAAAAAATATCTGCTGAAAAAAGAAGTTACACAGGGCAATTTTTGAGTGAATTATTTGCAAATAATTCTATTAAAAAAACAGCATAACTGTGCTATAAATGAATATGACATCAATTTTACAATCGCTATCTAAAACAATTCACTTATCTCTTGGTATTGCTATATTGCTTTTTCTTGGTTTATACTTTTTTGGAGACGGGTTTGCTCTTGACAGATATTTTTTTAGTTGGTTATTCAGATACCTACATGTTTTGGCTGGAATTATGTGGATTGGTCTTCTTTGGTATTTTAATTTTGTTCAAATACCCTCTATGCCAAATATACCTGACGAACAAAAACCTGCGATAGGAAAAGTTATTGCACCAAAAGCTTTATTTTGGTTCAGATGGGCTGCTTTCGCCACAATACTAACTGGATTAATAGTTGCATATTTAAATGGATACCTGCATCAAGCCATGACTTTAGGTATAGGAGATGAAGTTGGAAAAAACACAGCCATAGGAATAGGAATGTGGCTTGGACTTATTATGGCATACAATGTTTGGTTTGTAATTTGGCCTAATCAAAAAAGAGCGCTAGGATTAGTTGATGTGGCACCAGAAATTAAAGCTTCATCGGCAAAAAAAGCTATGATTTTTTCTAGAATAAATACATTACTTTCGCTACCAATGCTTTTAACGATGGTAGCAGCACAGAATTTATATTAAGGCAATATTTTTTCGTCTTTTTTTTCCATAGTTTTATAAGAAACTTTAAACATTTCTAGAATAGGAGATGCAACAAATATAGATGAGTATGTTCCGATTAAAACACCCAAGATCATTGCAAAAGAAAAGCCTTTAAGAATTTCGCCTCCAAGAAAAAAAATAGAAAACAATGCAAGTAAGGTAGTCACTGATGTTATTAATGTTCTAGATAAAGTTTCATTAATAGATAAATTAGAAATCTGATTTATTTGTAGTTTATTGTATTTGGATAGATTTTCTCTAATACGATCATATATAACAACCGTATCGTTCATTGAATAACCAACAATTGTCAATACAGCTGCTACAATAGAAAGATTTATTTCAATAGAAAACAATGAAAAAATACCAATAGTAATGATAATATCATGAAATAGTGCTACAATTGAACCTAGACTAAACTGCCACTCAAATCTTACCCAAATATAAAATAGCATAGCTAAAAGTGACAAAGTAATAGCAATGATTCCTGATTTTAAAAGTTCAGAGCTTACTTTGGGACCTACTTTTTCCACTCTTCTAAAATTTATTTCGTTATTAAGTTTTTTATTAATAGATTTTTTTAGCTCTATAATAAAGTTTTTATTCTCATGATCTGATGCCTCAACTTTTATCAAATAATTGCCTTTTTTTCCAAATTCTTTGACACTTACATCGCCTAAATTAAGTTGAGATACTGAAGATCTTATATCAGAAATCGTTATATTTTTATTTATAACCTTTACTTCTAGCAAAGTACCTCCCTTGAAGTCTATGCCAAAATTTAGACCTTTAAAAACTATTAAGATAATAGAGCTAATAAATAAAATTATAGATAAAGTATTTGCAACTTTAAAATAATTAACAAAATTAATATTTCTATTCATTATATTTTAATGTTCCCGCTTTTATTTTTTAAAACAATCCATGATGTTAAATGACGAGCAATATAATATGCTGAAAATAAAGTAGTTACTATTCCTATTCCTAAAGTTACAGCAAATCCTTTTACTGGACCAGAGCCAAAGAAGAATAAAATAATTGCTGAAATTAAGGTTGTAATATTAGCGTCCAAGACGGTTATTTTAGCTTTATTATAACCTATATCAAAAGCATGGATAATAGTTTTTTCAGTTTTTAATTCTTCTTTTATTCTCTCGTAAATTAATACATTAGCATCTACAGCCATTCCCACTGTTAAGATTATACCTGCTATACCAGGTAAAGTTAGGGTTGCCTCTAATAAAGTTAATAGTCCAACTAGCATCAATAAATTGGCGATCAGAGAAAAGTTAGCTACTATGCCAAAAGTTCTATATTTAAATAACATATAAAAAATGACTAAAATAAAACCAATTATTAAAGCCCTTTTGCCTGATTTTATAGAGTCTTCACATAAATCAGGACCGACAGTTCTTTCTTCAACAATCTCTAAAGGAGTTGGTAAAGCACCAGATCTTAAAAGCATTGCTAAATCAGTTGCTTCTTGAAAAGAAAAATTTCCAGAAATTGTTCCACTTCCACCGGTTATTGAATCTTTTATTACTGGTGAGCTAATTATTTTTTCATCCATAATAATGGCAATTCTTTTACCTATATTTTCTGTTGTTGTTTTTCCAAACTTTTGGGCACCAAGCCTATCTAAAGTAAAATATACTGTTGGCGTATTTGATTGACTATCAAATCTTGGCTGAGCGTCTATTAAATTTTCACCACTCATTATTACTCTTTTACTAACTAAAACTTCCTCCCCTCTTTCTGAAAGTAGCTTTTCAAATCCAAAATCATTAGAGTCGTTTGAGACTAATCTAAAATTTAAGTTAGCGGTTTTACCTATAAGATTTTTTATTCTATCTGGGTCTTTTAAACCTGGCAATTCAACTAAAATACGTTTTTCTCCCCTTTGTAAAATAGTTGGTTCTTTTGTTCCTATATCATCAATTCTTCTTCGAATTATTTCAATTGATTGATTAAGAGCGGCATTATTTAATGATAACAATCCATATTTTGAAAATAAAATTTTAATATTATTATCTTGAGCTATTAATTCTAGTTCAAAAGTATTGTAATCATTTATAAATGTATTAATTAAGTTTTCATTTTTATTAAAGAAAAGTAATTTTAATTTTTCAACTTTATCTTTATTTTCTAATATTAAATTTATAGAATCATTAGTGATTTGAAAGTCTTGGTAAGCAAAATTATTATCGTTTAAAAATTTTTTTATTGGTATTACTTTTCCCTGTATTCTCTCTTTGATAAGTGGCTCAGTGTTAATTTCGAGTAATAGATAAGATCCGCCCTGAAGGTCTAAACCAAGATTAACTTTTTTGTCTAAAAATTTATTCTCTGAATGATAAAAGTTTAATAAAGCAAAAAATGTTAAAAAAATAAAAACTAAATAAATTACTGAAATTTTTATTTTTGAAAAATTAAGCACTAAGAAAGTTTATTTTTTTTCAATTTTTTGTAGCTTGCTAGTAATAGTTGATTTAATTATTTGGACCTTTACATTATCAGCTAAAACTACTTCGATTCTATCATCTTCCATAACTTTCTCGATAGTTCCTATAATTCCACCTGAGGTTATAACTTCGTCACCTCTCTTTAAATTCTCTACCATGGTCCTATGATCTTTAACTCTTTTTTGCTGTGGTCTAATTAGAAAAAAATAAAAAATTATAAAGATTAATATTAGTGGTATAAATTGAGCAAATCCTTGAGTGTTCATAATAGTGGATAGTTATAGTAAATTAATTATTTTAACAAGAAAATAATATTTAAATTTTATTAATATTATTCATATATTTTTTTAAAACATCAGGAATGTTTACACTGCCATCCTTATTTTGATTATTTTCCAAAAGAGCTATGATCAATCTTCCTACTGCTAGACCAGAGCCATTTAAAGTTCCTACTAAGTTTTTTTGATCATTATCTTTATACTTGGCATCCATACGTCTTGCTTGAAAAGTCCCGCAAGATGAACAGCTGGATATTTCTCGGTATTTGTTTTCACTTGGTATCCATACTTCTATATCGAAAGTTTTTTGAGCACTAAAACCCATGTCCCCACTAGAAAGTAAAACTATTCTATAGGGTAAATTTAATATTTTTAAAATTTCTTCAGCACATCTTAACATTCGATTTAACTCTTCCATGCATTTTGCTGGCTCAACTATGCTAACAAGTTCGACTTTATAAAATTGATGTTGTCTAATCATTCCTTTTGTATCTTTTCCATAACTTCCAGCTTCTTTTCTAAAACATGGTGTAGATGCAACATATCTTAAAGGTAATTCATTTTTAGATAATACTTTTTTTCTAACTAAATTAGTTAAAACTACTTCAGCTGTAGGAATAAGAAATTTTTTTTCTTTTAAGTCAGATTTAACTTCAAATTGATCATCTAAAAATTTTGGTAATTGTCCTGTTCCAAACATTACATTTTCGTTAACAATAATTGGTGGAGAAACTTCTATATATCCAAACTTATTAGTGTGGGTATCAAGCATTAAATTAATTAACGCTCTTTCTAATAAAGCAAAATTTTTTTTTAAAACAACAAATCTTGAACCAGAAAGTTTTATGGATGTTTCAAAATCAATATCTTTAGTCTTATCACCTATTTCAATATGTGATTTTACCTTAAAATCAAATTTTTTAATGTTTCCTTCAGTTCTTATAACCTTATTATTTTTTTCATCTTTACCAACTGGAACGTCTTCCAAAGCAAGATTTGGCAAATTGTTAATGATATTACTTATTTGAATGACTATTTTTTCTCTTTGAGTCTCAATTGATATAATTTCAGTAGATATATTTTTTGATAAAGCGTAATTATTCTCGTCTTGTGATTTTGAAATTTTTTTCTTTTTACTCTCTAGTTGTTCTTTTTTCTGAATTAGTTCTCTATTTTTTTTATCCAAAGAAATTAATTCATTTAAGTTAATATTGGTCTTTCCTCTCTCAGATATTTTTTTATTATAAAAATCGAAGTTTTTTCTTATCTCTTTAATATCATGCATTTATTAGTCTTCTTTTTTTTCAGTCATTTTAACAGTAATAATAGATAACTCATATAATAATAACAATGGTATTGCTAAACCAATTTGTGTTATGGGGTCTGGAGGTGTTAGTATTGCGGCTAAAGTAAATAATATTACTATTACATAGCGTCTTATACTTTTAAGATATTGAGAATTAACAAAACCTATTCTTGCTAACAAATTTAACAAAACTGGTAATTGAAAACTAATTCCAAAAGCAAAGATTAATCTCATAATTAAAGATAAGTATTCATTTACCTTCGCTTCAAGTTCTATGGGTAAAGATGTAACTTGACTAGTCGTTTCAAAAGATAAAAAGAATTTAATAGCTAGAGGCATAACCAAGTAGTAAACTAGAACACCTCCTAGTAAAAATAAAATTGGAGTTGAAATTAAATATGGCAATAAGGCTTTTTTCTCATTTGTATACAGACCAGGTGCAATAAATTTCCATATTTGAATTAAAAGAACTGGGCTTCCAAAAAAAATAGCGCAAAAAAAAGCAACTTTTAAATAAGTTAAAAATGTTTCATGTAATGCTGTAAAAATTAGTCTTCTTTGAGTGCCACTATTTTTTACAGCATTGGCATAAGGATCAATTAAAAAATTATATATTTCTTGAGCAAAAGTATAAGAAATTATAAATACAACTAAAATAAACAGCAAAGATTTAATTAATCTAGATCTAAGTTCTACGAAGTGTCCTGAAAATGAATTATTATTTTTTTCAGTCATTTTCAGTATTTTTTTTTATAGATTTTTCATCCTTTTCTTGGGACTGAATTTCGTTTGCTGTATTAGAAATGTCTTTTTGAATCTTACTAAAATAATTTTTAATTTTTCCTATAGAGCTTCCTATTCTATTAAGCGCTATTGGAAATTCCTTGGGTCCTAAAACTAAAATTGCTATTATAACAATAGCTAAAATCTCTAACCAGCCAATTTGAGGCATTATAATTTAGTTTTTCTCTGAATTGTTATTTGACTCGTCATTGGAAGAGTCTTGCTTATTTGATTGACTATCATCTGACATACCCTTTTTAAAACTTTTTATGCCCTTAGCTAAATCACCCATGATACTGGATATTTTGCCTTTTCCAAAAAGTATGACAACTAATACTGTTATAATTATTATACCTGTCCAACCAATATTTCCCATGTACTATATATATACAATATTTAAAGCTAAATAAATAACTTTATTCATCTTTTTTTGGTGTCTCGTCTATGGCTTTTTCTATATCTTTGTATATATCGCTACCTAATTTCTCAGACTGTTCTTTATAAAATCTTCCTGTTCCAAATATTGACGAGTCAATACTTGAAGTATCTATTAATCCAGCAGAACTTAACTCTTCTATAGTGGGAAGATCAGATAAATTTTGTATATTAAAATGATTTAAAAAGTTATCAGTTGTAACATATTGAATAGGTTTCCCAGGAACATCTTTTCTTCCTGCTGGTCTAACCCAGTCTAGTTCTAAAAGAATCTCTAGAGTATTTGTTCCAAAAGCTACTCCTCTAATTTCTTCAATTTCAGATCTAGTTACCGGTTGGTGATAAACTATAATAGCAAGAGTTTCTATAGTTGCTTTTGAAAGTTTTTTTTGAGTAGATTTTTGCAGTGCCATAGACTTCGAAAGATCTTCGGATGTTCTAAATGACCATTTATTACGTACATTAATTAAATTAATTCCACGATTTTTATAATCTGATTGAATTTTTTCTAATACTTTTAATATATTTGACTTAGATTGAACTCTTTGTTCAATAGTTTCTATGTCTAAAGGTTCTGATGCGGCAAACAAAATTGCCTCGACTTGTCTTACTAATTTAGGTAATTTTTCTGGAAAATTTATAATATTGTTATTTATTATTTTCTTTTTCATTTGCTATTTTTTTTAATCATTAACTTATCAAACATTTTTTTTTGCATTATTGATATAACACCCTCCTTTGTAAGCTCTAAACTTGCTGAAAATATGCCTGAAAAACCAGTTTTTTTAAGATTTAAATTATTAGAAAAAGATTTTGGAATTAACTCTCTAATATCCTTCCAGTCAGTAAGATTGTTTAAATTATCTTTAATTTCATTAATAGCTTGTTCTGTTGTTAAGACAGGAAGCTTTGGAATATTAATTCGTTTAAAAGCTTTTTGCGAGTTGATATAAGCATAAGTTTTAAGAAGCTCATATAAACTAACATCATAAACTGGAGTGTTTATTGATTTAATTCCGCCTTTGATGCCTCTATAAAAAATATCTCTTCCTATTCTTTTCTTTTTTAAAAGTTGGTCAGATAGTAATCTAATTAATTCTAATTTCTTTAATTGTAATTTTAATCTTTCGGCAACTTCAAAAGCTTTAAAATCATCATCTTCATCTTCAGGTAAAAGTAGTTTAGACTTTAAATAAGCTAACCAAGTAGCCATAACTAAAAACTCTGAAGCCTTTTCAAGATTTAGTTCTTTTGTTTTTTTTATATAATCTAAAAAATGGTCGGCAAGAAGTGTAATAGATATTTCAGTTAGATTTACTTTTTGTGTTTTCGCTAATTCTAAAAGCACCTCGAGTGGACCACTATAATTGGGTATTTCTACTGAAATTGAATTATTTGTATTTGATTCCATCCCTAATATTAACTTAAAAATCTGTAAAATTCTGAGGTTTTTTTTTCAGTAAATTTGTCAATAAATGGCATTTTAATTAATAATTTTTTTGATTCTTTGATATTTCCTCTGCAGTATAAAACTAAATTACAACCTGCTTTAAGAGATAACAAAGCATTTTTTACTAAATCATATTTTAAAGCTTTCATTGATATATCATCTGATATCAAAATTCCCTTAAAACTAATTTTTTTTCTAATAATATTTTTTATTATCTTTGCTGAATGAGAAACACAGTATTTATTATCTATCTTATTAAAAAGAATATGAGCAGTCATTGCAAAATGCGAATTCATTTTTGAAAAGCATTTAAAATCATTTTCTTTTAAGTAATTCAATGATTTGTTTACCTTTGGAAGGAATAAGTGGCTATCTTTTGTGGCCTCACCATGTCCTGGTATATGTTTTATTACGTTAGAGATTTTATTTTTTTTGTATAAATTAATACATAATTTTCCAAGTTTTTTAATTACTTTAACATCATTTGAATAACTTCTATTTCCTATAATTTGGCTTGTTCTTTTTTTATGCATATCCAAAACTGGCGTGGTGTTTATATTTATTTTTAAATATTTTAATATTTGGATTACAGAACTTAGATATTTTACATATTTTTCTTCTGTTAATTTCGAATTTTTTTTATATAAGTATCCAAAATATTTTTGTGAATAATTATTTCTGAAAAAATTAGATAAGCGATTAACTTTTATGCCTTCTTCATCTATAAGGACGGGATATTTATTATCTCTTATAGTTTTTCTAATCTCAAATATTAATTTTTTAGTTTGAGGAAGAGTTTTGCAATTGCGTTTAAATAAAATAATACCCCAGGGTTTATATAATTTAATTATTTTTCTTTCTTTTGAAGATAGTTTAGTACCTAATATGCTTATAATTATTGCTTTTCTATTATTCATTTTTGAATAACTCCCAAAAACTTCTATTTTCATTTGTTTGTTTATTTGTATACCCGGAGTTAAATTCTATTACATTGTCTGTATCATTTTTTAAGTAAGGAATTTGTATTTTTTTATTATTTAAAATTTCATTATAATTTGATCTGTTTTGATTAATCTTTTTTTTATTTTTATCTGAAAAATAACTATTAACTACGAAATAATTAAACAAACCTACAAAAATTAAACTTAAAATTAGTAATAAATTTTTTACCATTACATTTTATTAGGTAAAGACACACCTAAGATATTCATTCCTTTTTTTATTACCACTGCTAGTAATTTGATTATTGATAATGTATTTAAATTTGAAATTTTATTATCTTTTAAAAACCTAAATTTAATATCTTCATTACCTTTACTCCAGTAGGAATGAAAAACGGTAGATAGATCATAAAGGTAAAAAGGAATTCTATGGGGTTCAAACTTTTTTGAAGCAGTTTGAAGCACTCTTGGCCAATCAAATATTTTTTTTAATAATTCTATTTCGTAAGAATTTAAATTAAAATTTTTAATATCAAATTTTATTGGATCATCTAAATTAATCTTACTAGATCTAGACAAGGAACAAATTCTTGCATAACAATATTGAACATAAAAAACTGGATTATCTTTTGTTTTTTCTTTAACTTTGTCAAAATCAAAATCTAATTCAACGTCATTACTTCTATTAAGCATCATAAATCTAATAGAGTCTTTATCAACTTCATTTAGTAAATCATTTACCGAAATAAAATCTCCGGATCTTTTTGACATTTTGAAAGGTTTGCCATTTTTATAAAGTTTTACTAGTTGACTTACTTTACATGTTAATTTTGTTTTACCGTCAGATAAAGCTTGAACAGCTGATGAGATTCTTTTTATATATCCTGTATGATCTGCTCCTAGTACGTTTATTAAATGATCATATTTTCTGGAAACTTTATCGGAATGATAAGCAATATCATTGGCAAAATAAGTCCAAGTGTTATCATCTTTTTTTAAAGCTCTATCGTTATCATCACCAAATAACGATGACTTAAAAATTAATCTTTTTATTTTTTTCCAATTTTTGTTTTCTTCACCTTTGGGTGGTTGTAAAAAACCCTCTTCAACTAATTTTTTACCCTTCAAAGTTTCAATAGTTTTAGATATGAGGTTTCTTTCAATTAAATCTTTTTCACTAAAAAAATTATCGTGCTTTACTCCAAGTTTATTTAAATCATCTTTAATTAGTTCCATTGCATAAACTAAGGATTGCTTAGATAAAAAATCATAATTTTCCTCAAATTTATCAAATTTATTCTTTGCAAAAGAATCTATAATTTTTTCAGCAATTATAATCACGTATTCACCTGGATATAAATTTTCACTTTTAGGAAAATTTTCTTTATATTTTATTTCACGTATTCTAAAAAAGACAGACTTGGTAAAATTTATTATTTGATTACCGTAATCATTAATGTAGTATTCTTTAACAACATTATTTCCATTAAATTTTAATAAGTTTGACAATACGTCGCCATAAATAGCACCTCTGCAGTGTCCAACATGTAGAGGACCTGTCGGATTGGCTGATACAAATTCAATATTATAATTTTTGTTACTTTGAGAGCTTCCATAAGATTCTTTATTTCTATAAATTTCTTGGATTATTTTTTGTATTGATAGGTTTGTTAGCTTAATATTTATAAAACCTGGACCAAGAGTCTCTATTTTTTCAATGCCATCTAGATTTTTCTCAAATAAATTTCCAAGTTCTTTAGCGAGAGTGTTTGGATTTAAGTTATTTGTTTTAGCTAATACAAGTGAAATATTACATGATAAATCATAGTTAAATTTAACAGGGGGTGTTTCAACTGTTACTCCTTTATAATTATCAGTATTTTTGATGTTCAATTTTTTTTTATTTGACTCAACAATTTCAATTATAAGTTTTCTATATTTATCAAAAATATTCATTTTAAACTTTCATATAATTTAATAGCATATCTGTCTGTCATCCCAGCGATAAAATCGGAAATGGCCCTGTCAGGACTATAATTCTTATACATTTTTTTGTTAATGTATTTATTAGGATTTTTTTTAATTTTACAAAACAAAGACTTAATAACTTTTTTTCCATAATTTGTTTTTTTTAACACATCCCCGCTATAGTACATTTTTCTTCTTAAAAACTCTTTTATTTTGGTATCAAAAATACTCATATTTTTTGAAAAACAAACAATTTGTTTATTTAATGTATAAATATCATTCACTTTATAAATTTTATACTTCTTAATATTTTTTTTCACATTAGATATTATATCAATGACCATTTCATTGATTATATCTCTTATAATTTGTCTAATATACATTTCGCTATTAATTTTATTAATACTTCTTTTATTTTTTTTTATTATTTCAGTTATAATTGGTATTCCTGCTAAATCTTCAATTTTAAATAATTTAGCTCTTAAGCCATCTTCCAAATCATGGCTGTTATAAGCGATATCATCAGATATAGAAGATATCTGTGCTTCTAATGATGGTTGATTTTTAAAATTAACTTTATTTTTAAAACAATTTTTTCCTAAAATATTATTTAAATTATTTAAATTATTTACTGGTCCATTATGCTTTACCAGGCCGTCTAATGTTTCTATAGTTAGATTAAGTCCATTAAAATTATAATATTTTTTTTCAAGAAATGTAACTATTCTGAGTGTTTGTATATTGTGGTCAAAACCACCTTTATTTTTCATACATTCATTTAAAGTTTCTTCTCCTGCGTGACCAAACGGGGTATGACCCAGATCGTGAGATAAGCTTAAGGTTTCACATAAATCTTCGTTAAGTCCAAAATATTTAGCCAAGGTTCTTGATATTTGAGAAACTTCTAATGAATGAGTAATTCTCGTCCTATAATGGTCTCCCTCAGTATTAACAAAAACTTGGGTTTTATGTTTTAATCTTCTAAAGGCAGTGCTATGAATTATTCTGTCTCTATCTCTTTGATAGGGACTTCTTAAAATACTTCTTTTTTCTTTGTGAAGTCTGCCTTTCGACTTAATTGAAACAGACAATTTTGAATAAATTTTTGATGAATTTTTTTGCATAAAATAGACTTAAAATGTATACTACATTTTAATTAAAATATGACCAAAAAAATTGAATTCACAAACAACGCATTAGAACAAATTAAAAAAATAGTTTCAGAAAATAAGAAGTGTAATTACTTTAGAATTTCTGTAAAAGGCGGTGGATGTTCAGGGTTTAAATATAATTTTGAACTAGATAACAATAAAAATAAAGATGATCATGTATTTGAATATACAATTATCGACTCAAGCTCTTTAAGTATTATAGACGGATCGATTGTAGATTACAAAAAAGAAATGGTTGGAAATTCATTTGTAATTGAAAATCCTAAGGCATCCTCTTCTTGTGGGTGTGGTTTATCTTTTTCTGTTTAATGAAAATAGTTTCTTGGAATGTCAATTCTGTAAGAGCTAGGCTAGAAAATATTAATCAATATATTAAAGAAACAAATCCGGATATTGTTTTTCTTCAAGAAATAAAAACACAAGAAGTCAATTTTCCAAAAGATAATTTTAAGAAACTAGGTTACAATTCTTACGTTCATGGACAAAAAAGTTATAATGGTGTTGCATTTTTATCAAAAGTAAAAATAGAGGAATTTAAAACTGACTTAATAAAAGACGAACTAAAACAATCAAGAATAACAACAGGAACAATTTTTTTGAAAAAAAAAAAAATTAAATTAATCAATATATATGTACCAAATGGAAATCCTGTAGACACTGAAAAATATGAATACAAGCTAAAATGGCTTAATTTATTCATCGATAAAATTAAAAAATTAATATTAAGAGAATCAAATATTATAATTTCTGGAGATTTTAATATTATACCTGAAGAAATGGATGTTTATGATTTTAAAAGGTATGAAAATGATGCTTTGTTTAGATTAGAAATAAGAAAAAAATTTAGAGAACTTATTAATTTAGGTTTTCATGATGTTTTTAGATATTTTCACAAAACTAAAACTGAATATACCTTTTGGGATTATTTTGCTGGTTCTTGGCAAAAAAATTATGGTATGAGAATAGACCATTTTCTTGTTTCAAATAATATTCTTGAAATAATTAAGTCTGTTTCAATAAATAAAAAACCAAGATCTAAATTAAAACCATCTGACCATACGCCTATTGAAATGGATACTATCTAATTCGTCCATAAATATCTTCGTATCTAACAATATCATTTTCTTTTAAGACTGAGCCAAGTTGAACTTCAATAATTTTAACCTTTTCTTTATATGGGTTTTTAATTCTATGGATAGCTCCTTTGGGAATTTCAATTATATCATTAACTTTTTTGAAGTATTTTTTTTTATTTACAGTCACTAGAGGATTGCCTTTTGTTATCATCCAATGTTCAGATCTGTGAAAATGCTTTTGTAAACTTAGTGAAGCTTTAGAATTTATAACTAATTCTTTAACTAAGAAACCTTTTCCTCTATAAATATTAGTATAATTACCCCACGGTTTTAGATAAACATTCTTTTTTTTGAAATATTTATTTTTATTTCTATTATACATTTTAGAAATTTCCTTCCAACTTCCAAGGTCTGACCAAATAATGTTAAGCTTTATTGCATTAATATCATTTGTTTTTTCTAAAATTGCTTTATCAAAAGATTTGTTTAAATTTTTGGAAAAAAAACGTTTTTTTAAGTAAAAAATTTTTTTCTTATATGATGAATTAATTAAGGCTTTATAACAATTTTTAAACGTATTTAATTGATATTTTTTAAAATTCTTTATCAAAGAATCTTTTCTAATGAAAAAAATGCCTGAGTTCCAATAGGCTTTTTTTTTATAGATTTTTTTCGCTTTATAAAGATTTGGTTTTTCAATAAATTTTTTGACTTTAGATATGCCTTTCTTATTTTTATTTAGCAATAAATAACCATATTCAGTATTAGGATTAGTGGGTTTTATGCCAAACAAGATAACATTGTTGTTATTCAAATATTTTTGGTTCTTTTTAATAGATCTTTTAAAAACATTAAAATTTTCGATCAAATGATCAGAGGAAAAATATACTAAGGGTTGATTGTTTGGAATTTCATTAAGTAAAGCAGAAGTTAAAATTGCTGGTCCCGTATTTTTCTTTTGAGGCTCTAATATAATCTTATATTTTCTGATTTTTAATTTCTTTAAATTCTTTTTAATTTCTACTAAATATTTAATATTCGTGCTTATTATTGGTGCGTCAAAAACTTTGTCTTTTGTTCTTTCTAATGTTTTTTGAAATAAAGACCAGCCGCCAAAATTTATAAATTGTTTAGGTGTATTTTTATTTGACTCCGGCCATAATCTTGTGCCTGCTCCACCACATAAAATTACTGGACGAATTTTCATTAGATTTTAGAATATTCTTTAACTTCTTTTTTTTTACCAGGGTGTGTTGGTGCTCCTAAATATGCGGGCCCAACAGTTTGAGCATATTTCCATAAAGTTCCTGATCCAAAACTAGATTTTTTAGCTTTCCATTTTTTTTTACGTGCATTTAATTGGCTTTTACTTAATTGAACGTTGATAGTTCCTTTTTTTGCATCAATATCGATAATATCACCGTTACGTAGCAACGCTATGGGCCCTCCTAAAGCTGCTTCAGGACCAACATGCCCAACGCAAAAACCTCTTGTTGCGCCTGAAAATCTCCCATCAGTTATTAGCGCAACTTTTTCTCCTTTCCCTTGACCGTAAATAGCACCGGTAGTCGAAAGCATTTCTCTCATACCTGGACCTCCTCTAGGTCCCTCATATCTAATAATAATTACATCACCATCATTATATTTTTTTGTTTGAACTGCTTTCATTGCATCTTCTTCATTATCAAAGCATCTCGCTTTACCAGTGAATTGTAATTTTTTTAATCCTGCGATTTTAACAATTGCACCTTCTGGAGCTAAATTTCCTTTAAGTCCTACAACTCCACCATCTGGAGATAAAGGGTTGTTATATTCTCTTAAAACTTTTTGTTTAAGATTAAATTTTATATTTTTCAAATTTTCTTTGATTGTATTTCCTGTTACGGTCATGCATTCACCATGTATGTAACCTCCATCATATAGAGTTTTTAACAACATAGGAACACCTCCCGCTTCCCACATGTCTTTTGCTACATATTTTCCTCCAGGTTTTAAATCAGCTAAATAAGGTGTTTTTTTAAAAATTTTTGCAACATCCATTAGGTCAAATTTTATTCCAATTTCATTTGCTAGAGCAGGTAAATGTAACGCTGCATTAGTAGATCCACCAGTAGCAGCAACAATGGTAGCAGCATTTTCTAAAGATTTTTTTGTTACAATGTCTCTAGGTTTAATATTTTTTTCTAATAAATTCATTACAGTTTTTCCACTTTCAAAAGCATATTTGTCTCTTTCTTCATAAGGTGCGGGGGTTCCAGCCGAATATGGTAAAGCAAGACCAATAGCCTCTGATACACATGCCATTGTATTTGCTGTAAACTGGCCGCCACAAGCTCCTGCGCTAGGACATGCCACAAGTTCCAATTCTTTTAAATCTTCCAAAGTTATAGATCCTGCAGAATGTTTTCCCACGGCTTCGAAAACATCTACAACTGTTACATCCTTACCTTTATATTTTCCTGGTAAAATTGAACCGCCGTAAATGAAAACACTAGGGACATTCAATCGTAGCATTGACATCATCAGGCCTGGAAGTGATTTATCACATCCAGCAATACCAACTAACGCATCGTAACAATGACCTCTAACTGTTAGCTCGGCTGAGTCAGCTATAATCTCTCTGGAAATTAATGACGACTTCATTCCTTCATGACCCATCGCAATACCGTCTGTAACTGTTATCGTACAAAATTCTCTTGGAGTTCCACCCATATCTTTAACTCCTTTTTTTACTGATTGTGCCTGCCTCATCAAGGCTGTGTTGCAAGGAGCCGCTTCATTCCAAGTAGAAACAACACCAACAAATGGTTTTGCAACGTCTTTTTCGGTTTCTCCCATAGCATAATAAAAAGATCTATGAGGAGCTCTATCCGGCCCGAGAGATGTGTGTCGACTAGGTAGTTTTTTTTTGTCAAATTTTTTCATACTAAGCTTTTGATAGTTAAATTAATTTTATCAATATCAATTTTTAACTCATTATAGGTATTTTTTTCTTTTTCCACAATATGATATGGAGCTTTTTCAATAAAACTTCTATTATCTAATTTTTTTCCTATATTTTGCAATTCATTTGATAGCTTTTTCAGTTTATTAACTAAATTTTCTCTAATAAGGTTAAGATCAACTGTTTCATCAAAATAAATTTTTAATATCTCTCCAGAAATAACCAAATTAGCTGCTTTCTTTTGGGAGTCGTCTAAAAAAATAGAACTAATTCTTCCAAGCTTTTTTAACATTATTTGATTTTTTACAAACAAATCTTGTTTCTTTTTACTTAAGCTTTTAATAGAAATTTCAACAAAAGACCCAGGGCTTATGTTTAGTTCGTTTTTAAATGATCTAATCCTAGAAATAACATCTATTATCTGGTTTACTATTTTTATTTCTTCGTTTTTTAGGCTTTTATTGTCTTTAATCCACGGTGTGTACATTAAGTATTTTTCTTTGTTATTAGCTAATTTATTTTTTAACCATAATTCTTCAGTAATAAAAGGTACAAAAGGGTGCAATAAAATTAGTGACTGTTTAAAGATAAATCCAGAAATAATTTTAACCTCTTTTATGTTTTTTTTATTGTTAGAAGATAATATTGTTTTAGAAAGCTCCAAATACCAGTCACAATAACTGTTCCAAACAAATTTGTAGATAACCTTTGATGCTTCATCAAATCTATAATTTTTAATATATTTTTCTGCTAAAATTTTAGTTTCTATCAATTCAGAATATATCCATTTATTAATATTAAGTGATAATTTTTTTGAACTAATTTGACTTTTAAAATCACATTTATTTACTATTAAAAAATTATTGGCGTTCCATATCTTGCTAAGAAAATTTCTATATCCTTTAACTCTTTGTTCTGATAACTTAACATCTCTACCTGGGGAAGCCATAGAAAGTAATGTAAATCTTAAAGCATCAGCACTATACTTATCTATAAGTTCCAAAGGATCAATAACGTTGCCTTTTGATTTTGACATTTTTTGTCCTTTTTCATCTCTAACAAGAGCATGAACATAAATTTCTTTAAACGGTTCTTTTTTTAAAAATTCCATACCTAACATCATCATTCTAGCTACCCAAAAAAATATGATATCAAAACCGGTAACCAAAACAGATGTCGGATAAAATTTCTTTAAATAGTAATTTGATTTTGGCCAACCCAATGTAGCAAATGGCCATAATCCGGATGAAAACCATGTGTCTAAAACATCTTGATCTCTAATTAATTTTACACTCTTTTTATAAAACTTTTTAGCATCCGATTTTGCTTTTTTTTCATTTTCTGCTACAAAGATTTTCTTGTCTGGGCCGTACCATGCTGGAATTTGATGTCCCCACCATAACTGTCTAGAAATACACCAGGGTTCAATATTGTTCATCCACTGAAAATAAGTTTTTGACCAATTTTCTGGAAAGAAATTTGTTTTCTTATTTTTTACAATATTTTTTGCTTTTATAGAAAGTTTCTTTGCATCAACAAACCATTGTTCTGTTAAGTAAGGTTCTATAATAGAATTTGATCTATCGCCGTATGGAATTTTATTTTTTATATTTTCTTCTTTAATTAGAAGTTCTAAATTTGTTAACTCCTGTAAAATCTTTTTTCTTGCTTCAAATCTATCTAAACCTATATATTCATCTGGAGCATTTTTATTAATCTTTCCCCCATCTGTAAAAATATTAATTATTTTTAGTCCCTGTCTTTTTCCAACTTCAAAATCATTAAAGTCATGTGCTGGTGTAATTTTAACAGCACCTGTGCCCTGTTCTGGATCTGCATAATCATCTTTAACTATCTTTAATTTTCTTCCAACTATAGGTAGTATTGCAAATTTTCCTACAATATTCATATATCTCTCATCCTTAGAATTTACTGCTATAGCTGTATCTCCAAGCATAGTTTCGGGTCTTGTTGTAGCAATAGTAATATAATCAGATGAATTTTCTATTTGATATTTTATATAGTAAAGTTTTGAATTAACTTCTCTCTGATCAACTTCTAAATCTGAAATAGCTGTTTTTAGTACTGTGTCCCAATTTACAAGTTTTGTTGATTTATAAATTAATTTTTTTTTATGTAAATCAACAAATACTTTTATTACTGATTTAGATAAATTAACATCCATTGTAAAAGCATTTCTTGACCAGTCACATGAACAACCTAGCTTCTTTAGTTGGTTAATAATTTTACCACCATATTTTTCTTTCCATACCCATACATTTTTAATAAATTTTTTTCTGCCAATCTTATTTTTGTCTATGTTTTTTAATTTAAGATTTTTCTCTACTAAAGCTTGAGTTGCTATACCGGCATGATCAGTTCCGGGTTGCCACAGAGTTTCAAAATTATTCATTCTATGATATCTAATTAAAACATCTTGGATGGAATTATTCAAAGCATGGCCCATGTGAAGACTTCCAGTAACGTTCGGCGGAGGTATTACTATAGAAAAGGTTTTCTTGTTTTTCCTTGGCTTGAATAACTTGTTTTTCTCCCAAAAAGAATAGATTTTGTTTTCAACACTTTTATGATTATATTTACTAAAGCTCATACTTATAAATATTAATAATATTTGCAAACTTCTAGCTTTATTTTTGTATATAAACCTATATTAATCTATATATGGCCACGTGGCGGAATGGTTACGCAGAGGATTGCAAATTCACTCACTCACCAATAACTTCTTCAATAAAATATAGTATAATTAACACCTAACAACCTCAATTATATGTTTTGGTCTACTCCTGGGACACCAGGATACTGTTGGCTTAGCAATAGTGTATTTTAATCGAACTTATTATCTTTTTTCTCTCCAACA
>MDTB01012680.1_pt1 | contig 44658 bp, 38 predicted proteins | sample 811161 | NCBI WGS metagenome assembly MDTB01 (sample SAMN05326650, study PRJNA326480) | marine metagenome | isolation source: seawater | place: Mediterranean Sea | collected 2009 | reverse complement strand
TTCCACCTTTTTCGAGATTAGGAAATTCTTTAGCTAGCGATTTGTCATCATCTGAGATGCAATTTGGGACTGAGAAAAAAGGATAAAAGGTATCATCAATGGGTGCTGATTTAATTGAATTTAAATCAATCAAAGCACCCATTAGAAATTATTTTTAACTGTTTGCTGCTTCTTGAGCTTTAAGAATTTCGGCTAACATTTCATCAGACTCAGCTCTAACCTGTTCAGAAGATTCTAATGGCTTTGTAATTTCTGCCCAATCTATTTCAAAATCACTTGGCGCATGCTCATATTCTAGTATTCCTAGGGCTTCATATTTTGGTCTGACTGAATCGGTTAGCAGACCAATTTTTTTCAAATTAGGCATCACTCTTGAGAATAGAAAGCTTCTAAACTGATCCATTGCACCATTACTTAATTGAAAATCTCTAACTTCTTCATCAGTCATTTTCAAATATTTAGACATTGCTTTGGTATTAATCAATCTATCTCTAGAAATAACACAGGCTTCATAAGCAAATTGAGCTCTATCTTCAACTTCTTCAGGAGAAAGTGTTTTGACAAAGTCTTCAAGATAATTTATTCCAAAGGTGACATGTCTAGCTTCATCTCTAATCACATAATGCAATAGAGTCTTTAAAAGGGGATCTCTGGCAGATAGCTTCATGTTGGTAAAAGCAGCAAGGGCTAAGCCTTCAATTATGATTTGCATACCAATAAACTTTAAATCCCATCTTTTATCTGTAAGGATTTTGTCTAATAAAGCTTTAAGATTCGGATTAATTGGATAATGAAAGCCCACTTTTTCCTGAAGATATCTATTAAACACTTCAACATGCCTTGCTTCATCAAATGTTTGTGAAGCTGCATACATTTTTGCATTAAATGTTGGCGCACAACTTACCAACTGAGAGGCAACTAAAAGAGCGCCTTGTTCTCCATGTAAAAATTGGCTAAGAACTTCCCCAGTTTCATGTCTATCAAACTCTATTTTTTCTTCGTCAGATAGATTTTTCCAAGCATCAAGCTCTTCATGAGGCAAAGTAACTTCTTCTATGCCCGTAAGAGGTTCATCTTTCGGATGATTATAATCCCAATCCAGATCAATAGAACCATTCCAATTTAACTCTTTTCCTAATTCATAAAGTTTCTTAATTCGGTTGTCAGCTACCGTATAGTCCCAATTATAAGATCCGGTAAGAGGAGTTTGAAAAATTTCAGCAACATCTTCTACGTCTTTTGCAGACAGGTCTAATTCATCATCTTTGTATACTTCATCAAAGTAAACTACGTCCTTTGGAGGACCATCCGTTTTAGTGATTTTCATAGCAAAAATCTATGCCTTTTAATACTATCTGTCAACTATAATTAGTCGATAATAATGTCACCTAATTGGCAATTCTAACTTTAAAAGTTTAATTAATTTGTAACGAATAATTCAGTCAATTGCTCCAACATCACACCGCCTAATTCTTCAGCTCTGTGGATAGTGACCGCTTTTGAATAATATCGAGTTACATCATGTCCAATACCTATGGCAATTAAGTCTATTTCAGTTTTATTTTCAATTTCATGAATTACATTTTTTAAGTGATTATCCAAATAACTCGTTGAGTTGGTTGATAATGTGCTGTCATCTACGGGCGCACCATCAGAAATTACCATAAGAATTTGTCTTTGCTCTGGTCTTTTGAATAATCTTCCACAAGCCCATAAAAGCGCTTCACCATCTACATTTTCCTTCAGTAAACCTTCTCTAAGCATCAATCCTAAATTCTTTTTTGCTCTTCTCCAAGCTAAATCAGCGGGTTTGAAAATAATGTGTCTCAAATCATTCAACCGCCCTGGATTATTAGGCTTGCCGCATTCTACCCAAAGCTTTCTGCTCTCTCCGCCCTTCCAATGTTTAGTTGTAAATCCAAGAATTTCTGTTTTTATATTACATCTATCTAATGTAGCGCCAATGATATCTGCAGAAACTGCAGCAGTAGTCATCGATCTACCTCTCATAGATCCAGAACTATCGACTAGAATAGTCACTACGGTGTCTTTAAATTTAGTATCTTTTTCTTGTTTAAAGCTCAAAGAGGTTAGCGGGTCGGTAATAATTTTGTGCAATTTAGAGGTATCTAAAATACCCTCATCTTTATCATATTCCCAAGATCTATTTTGCTGAGCTAGAAGTAACCTTTGTAAGCGATTTGCTAGCTTAGCGATAACTGATTTGCTTGGATCGATCAGTTGATCTAAGCGAGCTCTCAACCTTTTAAGCTCTTCTGCTGAACATAAATCTTCTGCATCTATAGTTTCATCATAGTCTCGCGAAAAAACTTTATATTCAGTTTCTTGAGATTGACCTAGGAGCTCTTCTAGTTTTGATCTATTTTCTAGCCATTCCTCTTCTGTTTCTTCAGTTTCTCCATCTTCAATTTCAAAATCTTCCGATGGATCAGCTGCAGTTTCTTCAGGCTCAGAAGGAGAATTTTCTTCTGATTGATCTTCATTTTGATCTTCTTGATCGCTTGAATCATTTTGATCTTCTTGATCTGAAGAAGATTCTTCTTGCTCTTGCTCTTCTTCCTCGTCAAAAGAAATGTTTAAAGCATTGAGAACATCTTCAATTTCCTTCAAAAAATTTTCTTTAACTTCTAATGAGTCTCTTATTCTAGGAATATATTTTCTTTCAATAGACTTCAAATCTTTTTCTAGAGGTTTTAAAAGACTCTCTTCTCTTGGAGTTAAATCAATTTCTAAAATATTTCTTTTAAGCCAAATTTGTAAAGCTTTGCTAGCGTTTTGAAGGGGTGTCTCTGGCGCAAAATCCTCTAAAGACTCAAGAAAAATAGAATGTAGATTATTTTTGACTCCAGAAAACTGAAGAGAGCCCAAAATTTCAAGCCTAATTTCATTTTGATCAGAAAGTATTTGATCTAATTCGGCATTACCTGTTCTTGTATTAGGTCTTTCATGTGAGTATTTTTCCTTAATAGCAATTTTATCTGCCTTGCCTCTAGATAATAATAAATCTTTTTTGGAAGACGTTACTTTTGGAATGGAATTTCCCGAAGTTGAATCAATACCAAAATTTAATTCAAAGTCTTTATTTTTTGAAATTGCTCTTGTCGAAGAAGACAAGGCATCTTTGATTAATTGATCTGTAGATTTATCGCTCAATCCTTATCAACTAATTTCGAGACGGAATCAGCAGCTTCTGTATCAAAGCATCTTTGAAAATATTCCGAAATTATCGGCTTTTCCGTTTCATCACATTTATTTAAAAAGCTTAATTCAAAAGAAGTCGCCAGATCAGAAAAGATTTGAAAGTTCTCAGCCCAACTAATAACTGTTCTTGGAGACATTAAATTTGAAATATCCCCATTTTTGAAACCTTCTCTAGATAAGTTAGCAAGCTCTATCATATTTTTAACAGTCTTTAAGCCTTTTTTATTATTTAGTTCTGGAACCTTAGAAAGAACAACTTTGGTCTCTAATTCAACGGATAGATAATTAAGACAGGAAACTATTTGCCATCTGTCCATTTGACCCTGATTTATTTGTTGAGTTCCATGATAAAGACCTGTGCTATCTCCTAAACCGACGGTGTTGGCCGTTGCGAAAAGTCTAAAAAATGGATTTGGCGTTAAAACTCTATTTTGATCTAGAAGCGTTAATCTTCCGTCGACTTCTAAAACTCTTTGAATAACAAACATTACATCTGGACGACCAGCATCGTACTCATCAAAAACTAATGCAGTAGGATTTTGTATAGCCCAAGGCAAAATTCCTTCTTGGAATTTAGTAACTTGCTTGTTGCTTTCAATAACAATGGCATCTTTACCAAGTAAATCCAATCGACTGATATGGCTGTCAAGATTTACTCTGACACAAGGCCAATTTAATCGAGCTGCAACTTGTTCTATATGAGTAGATTTTCCAGAACCATGTAGCCCTTGAACCATTACTCTCCTGTTGTTTGAAAAGCCTGCCAATATTGAAAGGGTAGTAGCTTTATCAAAACAATAAGCGTCATCAATTTCAGGAACGTATTCATTGCCTTCCGCGAATGCAGGAACTTCAAAATCAGCTTCGATGCCAAACGTATTACCTACGTTAATTTTGATATCTGGAGTATTTTCAGAAAAGTTTGTGTAATTGATAGCCATAATACAAAAGAGTGTATTATCCTTTTTTTTATTAAGACAGCAAGAAATTATCTATGGCTTCAAGTAAACTTACCTTAGAATTTTTACTCTAAAAATAAGATTACTATGGATGCTATTAAAATATGGTCTGAAATTGAAGACGAGGCAAGGAAATTCGCAGATGAGGATTCTCACGCAGCGGTTTTTCTTTTCTCGCATATCTTTCCTTTCAAAGGTCTAGATGAAGCTTTGTCATTTCGGCTTGCAGAAGATTTAGCTTGCGATGATCATGAAGAAGGTTTTAGTAATTTGTATTTAAAAAAAGAACTTCAAGATATTTTCAAAGATGAAACAATTTTATCTGGAGTTGTGAAAGATTTATCAGCAGTAAAAAAAAGAGATCCAGCGTCTAAAGGCTATCTGTTAACGCTGCTTTTTTCAAAAGGTTTTTTGGCGCTGCAATCTCATCGAGCAGGAACTAGTTTTTTAAAAATTAAAAAAAACTTTATGTCGGCTTTTTTGCAAAGCCAAGCTTCAAAAGTTTATGGAGTTGATATTCATCCAGCAGCATTTATTGGCAACGGAGTTATGTTGGATCACGCGACTGGAATTGTTATTGGAGAAACCAGCGTAGTTGAAGATGATGTTTCTATTTTTCAGGGAGTTACTCTTGGAGGAACAGGAAAAATAACCGGCGACAGACATCCTAAGGTCAGAAAAGGTGTTTTGATCAGCGCAGGTGCAAAAATTATTGGTAATGTTGAAATTGGTGAAGGAGCTAAAGTGGCAGCAGGAAGCGTAGTTTTAGAAGACGTTGAAGCAAATACCACAGTTGCTGGAGTTCCTGCTATAGCAGTTGGCCGACCTTCAACAGATTACCCAGCAAAAACAGTAGATCATTCAATTAAGGATTAAAAATGACAGATCAAAATTTATTAGACGAATTAGTTAAGACTTTAGCTTTAGAAAAATTTGAAGAAAATTTATTTCGAGGACAAAGCGAAATGACTGCTTGGGGAAGAGTATTCGGAGGACAAGTAATTGGTCAAGCTCTTAGCGCGGCTCACCAAACAGTAGAAAAATCTAGGATTGCTCATTCCTTGCATGCTTATTTTTTAAGACCGGGAAGGGTTGACATGCCTATTCTTTATAATGTCGAAAGAATTAGAGACGGTAAAAGTTTTACTACGAGAACGGTTAATGCCATTCAAAATGGAGAATTTATTTTCAACATGTCGGTATCTTTTAAGGTTAAAGAAGAAGGTTTTGAGCATCAGTTTGAAATGCCTGACGTACCTGGACCTGATTCATTAAAAAGTGATCGAGAAGTTAGAGAAGAATCAAAAGATAAAATACCAAAAGAAATGTTAGATGCTTTTTTAAGAGACAAACCCATCGAGATTAGAAACGTTGAACCGTGGGATCCTTTCATTAAAGAAATAGGTCCTCCAATTAAACATATGTGGATTAAGGCTTCAGGTAAGCTTCCGGATAACTACTTAGTTCATCAGGCGGTTTTAGCATATGCTTCTGATATGGGGTTAATGGGAACTTGTCAAAAACCTCACGGAATTGGATGGGGTGCTTTTAATAGAACTATTCAAGCAGCAAGCTTGGATCACGCGATGTGGTTTCACAGAGAATTTAGAGCAGATGAATGGTTGCTATATGCGCTTGATAGCCCTAGTTCTAGTAATGCAAACGGTTTTAATAGAGGTAACATATTTACTGAGGATGGAATATTGGTAGCATCAGCAGTCCAAGAAGGTCTTATTAGGCCTTTATCTAAATAAATTATGGCCTCATAAAAATGACATTTTGTCGTTTTTAATTTTAAAATTTGCTTGAACCTGCCATGAATATAGGTTAATTTGCTTGTGTAAAAAGGATTTAAACTAAACTTTTCCGGGGGGAAAAATGATAAAAAAATTATTACTAACACTAGTGGCTGGTACTTTTTCGTTCTTGGCATTTGCCCAAGCTGATGAAGAAGTGATAGTTACTGGTTCTTATATTAAAGGAAGTCCAACAGATGGCGCTTCTCCAGTAGAGATAATTGGTCGTGACACGATTCAAAATATTGGAGCAATGGATGTTGCAGATATAACTGCTAATTTAGCTATTAACTCAGGTTCTGAAAACCAAGCTGACTCCTTTACTTCAGGTTCTACACAAGGAAGAACAAACGTTAACCTTAGAGGTTTGGGTTTATCTTCAACTTTAGTTTTATTTGACGGAAAAAGACAAACACTTGCGGGAGCAACAGCTAATGACGGTAGTGTCTTTGTTGATACCGCGGCTTTGCCTACCATTGCTATTGAAAGAGTCGAAGTCCTAAAAGAGGGTGCGGCTTCAATATATGGTTCCGATGCAGTTGCCGGTGTTGTTAACTATATTTTTAGAAGAGATTTTACCGGTGCTGAAGTGAGTTTGACTGAGCAAATGATTGATGCAGGTTCATCTACGGATACCAAAGCAAGTTTCATTTTTGGAGCGGAAGCCGGAGATATGAATTTTGTTCTTGCTGGAAGCACAATGAGAAGAACGCCTATGTCAGGATCTACTAAAGATCTAGCACCGCTTGGAATTAGTGGTTTAGGAACAAGTTTTAGAATATTTGCGGACGCAACAGTATCTGATTCTTCTCACCCATATTATAATGGTGGAGCTACTACTCCTGCAGCTACAACATTTATTGGAGATCCCAATTGTATAGCCAACGGAGGAATAATTCTTCCTGATGCTCGTTGTGGATTTGCATTTGGACCAAGATTTAACATTGTTAATGATGAATCAAAAACGCAAATGTATTCATCTTTATCGACAACGCTCGATAATGGCATTGAATTCAAAACAGATCTCTTAGTTTCAAATACAAAAGTTTTTGATAACCCACAATCACCGTCTTATCCTGCACTAACTTATTTAAGTGCAGCTAAATTTATTCAGGTAGGCAAAGGTGGAAACCCTTTTGATGTGCCAGTAATGTGGTACGGAAGACCTTTAGCGTCTGCCTTCCCTTCACCTTTAGCACCTAGAGAAGTTGACATGACAAGAATGTCTATGGATCTTTCAGGTACTTATGATAATGGAATGGACTGGACTGCTAGTTTAGTGAGAAGTGCAGAAGAAGCATATGGCCTTCAACCTGATACCTCTGACTCCAGACTTGCAGCTGCGATTGATGGAACTGGTGGAGCTAGTGGAACTGAAACATTTGATTTATTTGTTCCAAGTAATAACTCTCAAGCATTAAGAGATTATTTAGTAGGAAATCAAGAAACTTGGTCGGATGTTAGCTTAACGGTTTTTGATTATGTAACTTCAGGTAGTGTTGGAGATATTTCCATTGCGACAGGGATACAATCTAGAGAAGAAAAATTAGATATCAAAAGAAGTGCTAATTCGATAGTGACTTTCAATGCTGATGGTAGTATCGCTCAAGGCGCTGATTTAATTTTCTTAGGTGGTGGTGCTGAAGTTAGCCAAAAAAGATCAGCAAATGCGATTTTTGTTGAGGCTCAGACTAACCTATCAGACAATTTAGAAATAAAAGGTGCTTTAAGATATGAAGATCTTGATGCTGATAGCACTTTTGATCCAAAGGTTTCTTTGAGATACCAAGCTTCTGATGAGCTGGTTCTTAGAGCATCTATTAGTACGTCTTTTAGAGAGCCTTCTTTAGCTCAATTGTATGCTAGTACAGTAGGTCTTGAAGGTATACAAGATTATAACACTGCTGGTGCTACTGTAGGTTCTACTACGTTTATTCGTATTGCTTCAGATGCAAACCCTAATTTGTTGCCTGAAGAAGCAGATAACCTTAACGTTGGGCTTATTTGGTCTCCAACAGACGATTTTCAAGCAAAACTTGATTATTGGTCGGTTGATTACACAAACAAAATTACCAAAGAACAGGCTCAAGGAATTGTTCAAAGAACTCCTAACGATGCTGCGGTAATTAGAGTAAGTGGAACTCTTGCCGGGGTAGTTACGCCTTATTTTAATGCCTCTTCAGTAGAGACTGATGGTATTGACTTAGAGCTTTCTTATGCAATGGATACTAATTTAGGACAATTGTCTCTAGGTTTGAATGCATCTCATATGTTGAGCTACAACATACCTGTTGGTGGAGTTGAGACCGATGTGGTTGGATTGTTTAATCACGATAACTTTGCTAGATCTCTGCCAGAAACAAAAGCAGTGTTATCGGCAAATCTCATGAATGGCAATCATTCAGCTTCTCTTTATGCAAGACACATTGCAGCATACAAAACGACTCGAGCACTTTCTGCAGCAGGTATTGCAGCAGGTTTTGATCAAAATATCGACAGCTTCAACACAGTTGACCTTCAGTACAACTATGTAATGGATGCTGACGGAGCGGGTGAAGTTAAATTCACGGCTGGAATCAAAAATGCTCTTGATGAAGATGTCCCTATGTTAGATGATTCAACTAATTGGAGTTATGATCCAAAACATCACGATCCTAGAGGAAGAATATATTCTATAGGCATCAAATACAGCATGTAACGTTTGTTACCAACTGTTTAAGAAAAGCCCCTTATTAAAGGGGCTTTTTTTATTCTAAAAGGAAGAGAATATTGGGAAACTTTAGAAGATCCATTCCCGGCTTGGGAACAAATTTAATAATTATTCTAAGGTTGTGACACCCATCAAATGCAGGTCTACTTCTCTGGCCGCAGCTCTACCCTCATTTATAGCCCATACTACTAACGACTGACCCCTTCGGCAATCGCCTGCTGCAAAAATTTTAGGATGAGAGGTTTTATGTATGTTGTGCTCAGCCTTAAAGTTACTTCTTTCATCTAAATCAACTTTTGTTTTTTTATTAACGTAATCCTCGGGGCCTAAAAAGCCCATAGCTAAAAATATCAAATCGGCTTTCCATTCTTTTTCAGTGCCTTCTATTTCTTGAAATTTAGAATCCACTTCTACAGTTTTGATCCCTATGAGATTTCCTTTTTCATCTCTTAAAAACTCTTTACCTGAAACTGAGTATTCTCTTGGATCTTTACCAAAAACATCAGTAGATTCTTCATGACCATAATCAACTTTATAAGTTCTAGGAAAAAGAGGCCAAGGATTATTATCGGCTCTTTCTTCTGGTGGTTTAGCCATAATTTCAAAGTTAGTTAAAGATTTGCAGCCATGTCTGAGTGACGTTCCAATGCAATCATTTCCAGTATCACCTCCACCAATAACGATGACATCTTTGCCTTTAGCATTAATAAAGCCATCATCCTTCAAATCACTATCTAATAGACTTTTTGTATTAGAACTTAAGAACTCCATAGCAAAATGGACGCCGTCTCCTTTTCTTCCAGGAATTGGAAGATCTCTGGGTTTCGTTGCACCAGTAGCGAATAAAATAATATCGTTCTCTTTAAGCAATTTATCAGTAGCAATCGATTTTTTAGAGGAACCGCCTATATCCGTATTCGTATAAAATTTAATGCCTTCTGTTTTCATTAAATCTAGACGAATATCCATTAATGATTTATCAAGTTTCATGTTAGGGATGCCATACATCATCAATCCGCCAATTCTATCGGCTCGCTCGTATACTTTTACATTATGACCAACACTATTGAGTTGCTGGGCCGCTGACAATCCAGCAGGACCTGAACCTACAATAGCTATCTTTTTGCCGGTTCTTTTTTTTGGAATATTAGGCTTTAACCATCCTGATTGGACACCTTTATCTGCTATGGCAAATTCCAAGTTTTTAATCGCTACTGGACTTTCCGTGATGCCTAAAACGCAAGCTCCCTCACAGACTGCTGGGCAAACTCTACCAGTGACCTCTGGAAAATTATTAGTTTTCATCAATCTCTGAAAAGCTTCTTCCCATTTATTGTTATAAACAAGATCATTCCATTCAGGAATCAAATTATAAACAGGACAACCTTCATTAGATTGGCAGAAGGGTACACCACAGTCCATGCATCTTGATGCTTGGGTTTTTAGACCATCATCTTTGTGGTCAGTATAAATTTCTTTAAAATCTAAGACTCTCTCTTTAGATGGTCTATAAGGCTCCACCTCTCTTGAAAATTCTTTAAAGCCAGTTGGTTTGCCCATTTAAACCGCCTCCTTCCTTTTAAGATCCATTTCAGCTAAAACTCTTTTGTAATCTGTTGGCATAACTTTAGTAAAGCTTTTAAGTTCCTTCTTCCAATTAGCAAGAATAGATTTAGCTATTTCTGAGCCAGTATATTTGGCATGGTTTTCAATCAATTGTTTGAGCTCTGCGATATCTTCTTTGACATCAACATTTTCTAATTCAAAAGTATCCATATTGCACTTGGATTCAAATTCTTTGTTGGGATCATATACATAAGCTTCCCCGCCGCTCATACCAGCTCCAAAATTTCTTCCAGTTGGACCAAGTATTATGGCTTTACCACCAGTCATGTATTCGCAACCGTGATCACCAATACCTTCAACAACAACTTTTGCTCCACTATTTCTCACGCAGAATCTTTCAGCAGCTATCCCTCTAAAATAAGCCTCTCCTTCAGTTGCCCCATATAAAGCAACATTTCCCAAAAGCATATTCTCTTCAGCCTTAAAAGAACTCTCTTTAGGAGGATAAATTATTAATTTACCTCCGGATAACCCTTTACCAACAAAGTCATTGGCATCGCCTTCTAACGTCATCGTAATACCTTTGACTAACCAAGCAGCTAAACTTTGACCAGCTGAGCCGTTTAACTTGATTTTAATAGTATCTTTGGGAAGACTTTTAGCACCCCAAATTTTAGTTACTTCATTAGAAAGCATTGTTCCAACCACTCTATTGGTATTAACTATTTTTGTTTCGATAGAAACTTTATTGCCGTTTTTAATTGCATCTTTTGCTTTGGTAATTAATTTTTTATCGAGAGCTTTATGCAAACCGTGATCTTGCTTCTGAGTGTTAAAAACTTGGGTATTTTCAAAAATTTTAACGGCAGGTTTAAGAATATTTGAAAAATCTAAGCCTTTTCTTTTCCAATGATCAATCGCATTATCTGCTTCAAGACAGTCAACTCTTCCTATCATCTCATCAACGGTTTTAAAGCCTAATTCAGCCATGATCATTCTTAAATCTTTAGCTACCATGAAAAGGTAATTTACTACGTGCTCTGGCTTCCCTTTAAATTTTTTCCTAAGTTCTTTATCTTGGGTGGCTATTCCAACTGGACATGTATTTAAATGACATTTTCTCATCATAATACAACCAAGAGTGACCAAAGGAGCTGTTGCGAAACCAAATTCTTCTGCTCCTAAAAGAGCTGCTATAGCGACGTCTCTTCCAGTTTTTATTTGGCCATCTGTTTGTAAAACTACCCTAGATCTTAAATTATTCATGACCAAGGTTTGATGAGTTTCTGCAACACCCAGCTCCCAAGGTAAGCCAGCATGCTTGATAGAAGTTAAAGGAGATGCTCCTGTTCCGCCATCATGACCGGCTATGACCAAGTGATCAGTTTTAGCTTTTACTACTCCTGAAGCAACTGTACCTACACCAATTTCAGAAACTAATTTGACACTTATTCTCGATGATCTATTAGCATTTTTAAGATCATGAATGAGTTGAGCCATATCCTCAATGGAATAAATATCATGATGAGGAGGAGGGCTAATTAACCCTACACCAGGAGTTGAATGTCTAATTTTTGCTATGTATTCATCTACTTTCTTTCCAGGCAACTCTCCACCTTCGCCAGGTTTAGCTCCTTGAGAAATTTTAATTTGAAGCTCATCTGAGTTAGTTAAATAATTCATCGTCACGCCAAATCTTCCTGAAGCAACTTGTTTGATAGCTGACCTTTTTGAAATTCCATCTTTTAAAGGTTTAAATCTAATAGGATCTTCCCCACCTTCTCCAGTATTTGATTTTCCTCCTAGCTTATTCATTGCAATTGCCAAAGACTCATGAGATTCAGTGGATATAGAACCTAGACTCATTGCTCCTGTAGCAAATCTTTTAACAATATCTTTTTCCAATTCAACATGTTTTATATCAATCGGCTTAAGTTTCGACTTAAATCTAAGCAAACCTCTCAAGGCACTATTTTTAGTAGTATTTTCATTAGCATATTTAGCAAAATCCCAATAAGCCGTCTCATTGTTTGTTCTTGAGGCTATTTGAAGGCTAGAAATTGTTTTAGGATCCCACATATGAGAATCACCACCATTTCTCCAGTGGAAATCTCCATTATTGGACAATACTGATAGATTATTATCTTTTTGCGGATAACCAAGATCATGTCTTCTATTAGATTCTTTAACTAGACCGTCAAAATTAATTCCTTGAACTCTACTTGCTGTGCCCGGAAAACTTTTTTCTATAATTTCATCAGCGAGTCCAACAGCTTCAAAAATTTGCGCGCCTTTGTATGATTGAAGGGTAGATATTCCCATCTTAGCCATAACCTTCATCATTCCTTTTCTGACAGCTTTTTTGTACGCAAAAATAATGTCATCAAACGTTTTGAGGCTATCAGTTTTTAGAGAACCATCAAGTTTTGCTTGCCATAAAGCCTCAAAGGCAAGATAAGGGTTTATAGCATCAGCACCATAACCAAATAATAAACAGTGATGATGAACCTCTCTGGCTTCGCCAGTCTCTATTAACAAACCTAAGCGAGTTCTCTTTTGAGCTTTTACCAAATGATGATGGACACTTGAACAGGCAACTAAAGAACTAATGGCAACATTATCTTCATTTACATTTCTATCAGATAAAACTATGAATGAATAATTTTCTGCAATAGATTTTTCAGCCTCTTTACATATTTTATTTAAAGCCTTAATCATTCCCTTGGTACCACTTTTCTTGGGGTAAGTGATATCAATGGTTTTAGTTTTCCAACCGTGTTTTTTAAGTTTTTTTATTCCACCTATTTCAGCGTTAGAAAGAATAGGGGACTTAAGCCTTAAACGGTGAGCGTTTTCAGGTTTGGAGGATAAGACATTTCCTTCCGGCCCAATTAAACATTCTAGAGACATGATGACTTCTTCTCGAATAGAATCTATCGCAGGGTTAGTAACTTGAGCAAACAGCTGCTTAAAATAATCAAAGATCAATCTAGGCTTATCTGATAAACATGCCAAAGCTGCATCATTACCCATTGAACCAAGAGGATCTCTCAGTTCTGAAACTAAAGGCATCAGCATGAATTGCATTGTTTCAGTGGTATAGCCAAAAGCCTTCATTCTTTTAATCAAATCAGGATTAATAATTCCTTTTTCTTTTTTTTCGTCAGTAAGTTCTTTAAGATCAATAACTTGCTCAGAAACCCATTTGCCGAAGGGTTTTGAATTGCATATTTCAGATTTAAGCTCTTCATCTGGAATCATTCTTCCTTGCTCAAAGTCTATTAAAAACATTTTTCCTGGTTGCAATCTGCCTTTGGAGACAACTTCTTCAGGTTTTACATCCAACACGCCAACTTCAGAAGCCATAATCACTTTGTCGCTTTTAGTTACATAAAACCTACTTGGCCTAAGTCCATTCCTATCTAAAACAGCACCAGCACATTTGCCATCAGTAAAACAGATAGACGCTGGTCCATCCCAAGGCTCCATGGATGCAGAGGAGTACTCGTAAAAATTCTTTTTTTCTTTTGGCATGTTTATGTCTGATTGCCAAGCTTCTGGAATCATCATCATTACTGATTCTTTAAGACTTCTTCCATTGAGAATTAAAAACTCCAGGACATTGTCAAAGCTACCTGAATCAGTACAGTCAGGCTCACAAATAGGAAATAAATCTTTCAATTTAGATTTATACACATCACTTTGAGCTACACCTTGCCTTGCCTTCATAGCATTCATGTTGCCTTTTAAAGTGTTAATTTCTCCGTTATGACACATGTATCTATTTGGCTGAGCTCGATCCCACGAAGGAAAAGTATTGGTGCTGAATCTAGAATGCACCATAGCTAGATGTGTCTGATAATCTTTATCCATCAAATCAGGATAAAAAGGAAATAACTGCGATGGAGTAAGCATTCCTTTATAGGTAATTACTTTTGAAGATAAGCTGCAGGCAAAGAACATTGAGTTTTGTTTTATTTCGACATTTCCTCTGATAGCGTGAGTAAATCTTTTTCTTACTAAATATAGCTTTCTATCAAAGCCTTCTAAATCTTTAGCATCTTTAGATTTTACGAAAAGTTGTTCAATGTATGGTTGAGCATCTTTTGATGCAGGACCTACATTTGCTCCAATTGGATCGACCGGGACTTTTCTCCAACCAAGAAAAATTAATTTTTCTTCATCAATAATCTCTTGAATAATTGATTTGCAAATTGATCTATATTTTTTTAATTGAGGAAGGAAGATGTTTCCGACGGCATATTGACCCTTTTCAGGCAAATTGATTTTTAATTTTTTAGCTTCCTTCTGAAAAAAATTATCTGGCAAAGCCATTAAAATTCCAGCCCCATCTCCAGTATTCTCTTCAAATCCACAACCGCCTCGATGATCCATACGAGAATTTATAATATAAGCATCGTCCATTATTTCTCTAGAAGCGACGCCTTTGATATTCGCAACGAGTCCAACTCCGCATGAATCTTTTTCAAATTGCGGATCATAAAGCCCATTTTTAAGTGGGCGCTCAATATAATTTTTTTCTATATTCTTCTTTGGCACACATTACCTCGACAGGTTTAGTAATATGCCCTTTTTACGCATGGACTATGCGTCACTTTTAAAGCATGTGATATGCATTAGTTAAATAATGTTAGCGTTTAAAAAAAGGTATGTCGACGCTGTAAAAGGGTTAAATTGCACTAAATTAGTGCAAATATAGGTTAAAACCTTTAATTTAACGAATTCTTATAAATTTATGCTTTTGAGGACTAAGTCTTGAGGTGGATTTTCAGTTATTTCAGCTCTTCCTATACCTTTAAGCGTAATGAACCTTAGTTTTTTTGATAATATTTTTTTATCTCGGCTAATTGCTTCGTTAAAGTCATCTAACTCAAAGTCTTGAGGAAGCTCGTAAGGAAGATTAACGGATTTTATCAATTCTCTTATTCTATCTAGCTCTTCTTTAGATAAGTTTCCTAGTAAAAAAGATAAATTTGATGCGCAGATCATACCAAGTCCTACGGCTTGCCCATGAGAAAAACCCTCTAAAGATTGAATAGCCTCAAATGCGTGTCCATAAGTATGACCAAAATTAAGCAATGCGCGTTCACCTTTTTCTTTTTCATCATTTGAAACAATAAAAGCTTTAATTAAGGAGCTTTCATAAATAATTTCAATTAATTCCTCATCAGTCAATTCTTTTCCATCTAAGAAAAGCTTTTCAAGTTTTTGGAATAAATTATTATCTGCGATAAGAGAATGCTTGATAATTTCTGCCAGTCCATCCGCAAAGTCTGACTTTGAAAGAGACTTTAAAGAATCTGCATCTATAATAACCAACTTAGGTTGATAAAATGCCCCTACATTGTTTTTGGAGCCTGAAAAATTGATCCCTGTCTTGCCTCCTATCGCTGCATCTACCTGAGATAAAAGAGTTGTTGGAATTTGAATCAAATCAATTCCTCGAAGATAAGATGATGCAACGAATCCAGTCATATCAGTGGTAATTCCTCCCCCAAGGCCTATTATTAACGAATCTCTATTGAATTTTTTTTCATTCAAAAGATCGTAAATAGGAATAATCCCATCAAAACTTTTATTTTTTTCATTAGCTTCTATATCTATGTGAAAAATATCTGCAGCTCCAGAAGCTGATAAAGAATTTATTAAGTTGTTTAGAGTAGAATCAGGAACATTTTTATCTCTAACTATTAAAATTTGTTTATCTTGAACAAGCCATTTGAAATCATATGCACCAATAAGATTATGGCCTATTAAGACTTCATAGCTATTAAGTTGTGTTCTAATATTTATCGATTTAGTCATTTATAAAATCTATTATCTTTTCAACCATCTCATCATTAGACAGTTGATCTCCATTTAGTTCTAGTTTGGCAACCATTTGATATAAATCAAACCTTTTAGCATACAAATTCTCTAGAACTTTTCTTGAATCTCCATTATTCAATAAAGGCCTCTTATCACTATCTTTAGTGGATAAGTATTGTTTTTCCACCGAAGCGCTCAGAAACACTACGAATTTTTCATTTTTTAAGATTTCTCTGTTTATGGATTTTTCAATAACACCTCCGCCGGTTGAGATTATCGTATTCGATTCACTAGAAAGATCCTCAAGAAAAGTGCTTTCTTTCGCTCTAAAGCCCTCCTCTCCTTCAACTTCAAAAATTTCAACGATACTTTTTTTAAACTCCTTTTCGATATCTTTATCTATATCGACTAGGCTAAAATTTAGTGCTGATGCTAGGAGTTTGCCTATTTTAGATTTACCAGAGCCCATAGGCCCGATTAAATATATTCTCATGAAAATATTTCTTTTATTAAAATTAAGCTACTATTTTACTTTAAACAACTTGTGAACAGACTTTTAAATAAAAAAATATTCTTCTTAGCAGCTTTTCTGCTTTTGCTTCCAATTCAATTTGCTATGGGAGTTTATATTTACTTTTCTCCTGATTTACCAACTTCTGATGATGTCAGGAGAGTAGAGCTTCAAGTTCCTCTAAAAATTTTTACTATCGATAAAAAATTAATTGGTGAATACGGCGAAGTGCATAGAACAAAATTAAGTTTTGATGAGATACCAGAAGAATTGGTAAACGCTTTTCTGGCTGCTGAGGATAGCGGTTTTTTTTCTAATTTCGGAGTAGATTTTTTTAGTCTATTAAGGGCAACTTATGAATTTATAAGAGAGGGCGAAATCGTAAGTGGTGGAGGCACCATTACAATGCAGGTTGCAAGAAATTATGTTTTGACGAAAGAGCAAACTTTTGAAAGAAAATTTAAAGAAATTTTTATGGCATTAAAATTAAATTTATCTTTCAGTAAAGAAGAAATTTTTGAACTCTATGTAAATCAAATTTTTCTAGGAAATCGTGCCTATGGAATAGCAGCTGCAGCTGAAATTTATTATGGAAAAAATCTTTCTGACTTAACTTTAGCTCAAAAAGCTATGATCGCTAGTCTGCCTAAAGCTCCTTCAAGAATTAACCCATTGGCAAATCCTAGAAGAGCTCTAATTAGAAGAAATTGGGTTTTATCAAGAATGGAGAGTTTAGATTATATTGATGAAGATTCTTTACAATTAGCATTAATGGAGCCTATTTCAGCATCTTTCAAAGGAGTGTCTCCGGAAATAGAAGCAGACTATTTAGCAGAAGAGATAAGAAGATATATGATTTCTAAATATGGTTTGTCAGCTTATAAAAATGGCTACGAAGTTTATTCCACTATAAATTCTAAAAATCAGTTAGCAGCTAATTCTGCATTAAAAAAGGGTATTGAAAGCTATGAAAAAAGACATGGTTTTGAAAACCCAATTAATTATTTAGATTTGTTACCAAAAACATTTATTCAAAGAAGTGATCTGTATTATGCTATTTCATACGATCAAGAAAACTTTAAAGATGCCTTTGGAATAAAGAAAGATCTCGCTAATCCTTTTGATCAAGCGTTAGATATTTTATCAGACAGTCCAGATTACAATAACTTTTCCCCGTCATTAGTTCTTTCAGTTGAAACTCAAAAAATAACTTTCTTGAATAAAAATGGAGTTATATCTTCAATTAATTTTAATCAAGTTAAAAACAAGATCAGACCTAAAGTAAGTGCAAACAAGAAAAAACCATTTTTAAAGGATTTTGATTCTTTTTTTGAGGTAGGAGATTTAATTTGGATAAATGCTTTGCCCAATAAAATATATGAATTTGGAATGCATCCAAAAGTGCAGGGTGCTCTCATAAGTTTGAATCCCGAATCAGGAGAAATTCTTTCTATGGTCGGGGGTTATAATTTTAAGTCGAGTAAATTTAATAGAGTTACTCAAGCAAAGCCACAATTAGGATCAAATTTTAAGCCATTCTTATATGCCGCAGCTTTTGAAAATAATTATTCTCCGGCTTCATTAATTAACGATGCTCCAATAGTCTTTGAAGATGAAAATTTAGAAGATTATTGGCGACCAAAAAATTCTAGCGGAAAGTTTTACGGGCCTACCAGATTAAGAGAGGCTTTACTGCAGTCAAGAAACGTGGTTTCCATAAGATTATTGAAAGATTTAGGACTCTCAAGGACTAAAAATTACCTTACTAGATTTGGTTTTGATAGAGAAGCTTTGCCAGATGATTTATCCTTAGCGCTTGGATCGTATGGACTGAGTCCTATGGATAATGCTTCTTACTTTTCTGTTTTTGCTAATGGAGGCAAAAGCATAAATCCAAAATTCATTAGTAAAATAAAAATTAGCGGTAAAGAAGTAAATTTTTCTAAAAAAAATAATTTGGAATATAACTTTGTAGAAAAATGGCTTGGAAGAAAAATAGAAAAAAAAATTAACTATACGATAGACCCAAGAGTGGCATATATGATTAATGATATTTTAAGGGAAGCTACTTTAAGAGGAACAGGAAAAAAAATTAGGTCGCTGAATAGAGATGATTTTGCTGGCAAAACAGGAACTACAAACGATGCAGAAAGTACCTGGTTTACTGGTTTCAATAAAAATATTCTAACAACGGTCTGGTTTGGTTACGATCAGCCTTCAACTCTCGGTAATAACGAGTTTGGAAGCACTACAGCGCTTCCAATTTGGTTAGATTATATGGAGCAGATAATAAATTCTGTAGATTATGGTATTCAAAAAAGACCGCCCGGACTAGTAGCAAAAAAAATTAATTTAGATGATGGGCAGTTTGCAGAAAGTGACGATGAAAGAACTATGTTTGAATTTTTTCTAGATTAGATTAAAGAAAAATAGTTTTTTTCAATACGGCCCAATGTTCAGTCCAACTTTGAATAATGTTTCTCTTAAATTTACTTCTGACATACATTTGTATTTGTCCCTCCATGCAGGAAATAATTAAATCTGCAGCAGATGAAGAGCTGAGAGAAAGTTTTCCTTTAGTTTCTTTTTCATAATTTTGAAAAGATTGTTTTATTTCTAGGCTAATTTTGTCAAAAAGAAGGGAAACTTTGTCTTCTATTTTTACTTCATCAACTGAAAGAGCTTCTCTGTTTAAAATCTTAGAAATGCCTTTGTTTTTTTCGCAAAAAGTTAGAATCAAAGTAACTATATTTCCAGCTATGTCATCTACTTTTGAATCTTTTTTTATAGAGACAATTCTGGAAAAAATGCTATTTTCAAAAAAGATTACCAACTCCTCATAAATTTTTCTTTTACTAGGAAAATGCCTATAAATTGCTGCCTCAGTAATATTGGTTCTCTTGGCAAGCTCAGCAGTAGTAATTTTTACAGGCTCTCTTTCTTCTAGCATTGAGACTAGAGTTTGCATAATTTGGATTTTTCTTGGAACTGCTTCTTTAGTCATTTATTTAGATATTAAGGTGCCAACACCTTTCGTTGTCAAGATTTCTAATAGAACTGCGTGAGGCACTCTGCCATCGACAATATGAGCATGAGATACTCCTTTCTCAAGTGACGAAATTACTGAGCTAAGTTTTGGCAGCATGCCACCTTTGATGGATTTTTTATCTTTAAATATTTTTTTTGCTTCGATTAAGCTCATTTCTGAAATTTTCTTTCCTTTTTGATTTTTAACTCCTGAGACATCAGTCATTAAAATCAGCTTTTCCGCCTTTAAAGCGCCTGCAACAAAACATGCCACATGATCTGCGTTAATATTAAGAGGATTGCCATTCGCACTCCATCCAATCGGCGATATAACTGGTATTCTTTTTAAAGAAGTATTTTTAATTAAAGTTTTTTTTATAGAAATTATTTCTCCAACTTCGCCTAGTTTTTTATTTTTTGGATTTTTTTCAGCCTTGATAAATGATGATCTTTTGCCAGACAAAGCTTGAGCTTTCCCACCCCATAAATTAATTAAATCTTTAATTTCCTTATTAACTTGATTGTCTAATACCTTTTGAACAGTATTAATTATTTCTGGAGAAGTTACTCTGATGCCATTGACGAACTCAGATTCAATTTTAGCTTTTTCTATACTTCTTTGAATTTGCGGACCGCCTCCGTGAACAATTATTGGATTTATGCCAACAGTTTTCATGAGCACGATATCTCGAGCAAAACCTTTTCTAAGATAAGCGTCATTCATAGCGCTTCCACCATATTTTATTACAATGGTTTTTCCGGAGAATTTTTGTATATAAGGCAAAGCTTCGCTGAGAACTTTTGATATTTTCTCTGCGCTTTTATTAGTAATGCTCATAATTAATTTAAGTTAATAATAAGCCTTTTATCTATATCAAATAAAGCTTTTTGAAAGGTTTCTATTATTTTTTTTAAGGATTCTTTAGTATCTCCTTCAAATCTTAGAACAATTGTTGGTGTTGTATTTGATGCTCGGGCAATGCCCCAAGCATTTTTGTTTTCAAGTCTTAAGCCATCAATTAAAATTCTTTCATATCCAAAGAAATCATAATTATTTTTTAATTTTTCAATAATATTAAATTTATCTTTATCGGTTGTTTTTATAGCCAGCTCAGGAGTATTAAAAAATTGCGGGAACTTCTTGAAGGCCTCTGAAGAAGTGGTATCTAATTTACTAATAATCTCTAGAAGCCTTAAAGCTGAAAATATTCCATCATCAAAACCATACCAGTTGTCATTAAAAAAAATGTGGCCACTCATTTCGCCTCCCAAAATAGCATTGGAGTTAAGTATTTCAGATTTAATATATGAATGCCCTGTTTTAGACATAATGGGTATTCCGCCACTTTTTTTTATAGTTTTTGCTAGTTGATTTGAGCATTTCACATCAAAAACTATCTTAGAATTTATATTTTTCTTCAAGATATCTTCAGAAACTAAAGACATATATTGGTCCGGATAAATAATTTTTCCTAAATTATCTACAACACCTAATCTGTCTCCATCTCCATCCAACGCTATACCCAAATCAGCTGACTCTCTAATAACCGCCTCACTTAAATCAACCATATTTTTTGGATTTCCTGGATCCGGGTGATGGTTAGGAAAATTTCCATCTACCTCACAAAAAATTTCTTTTAAATTTATTCCTAGGGCTTTAAAAGAATCTGGCGCAATTGTACCTCCGACTCCATTTCCACAATCTAGTACTACTTTTAAGGGTTTAGGAATCGAAATTTTTTCTTTAAGTTCTTTTAAGTATTTGTCAAAAATTGAAAGAGAATCAACTTTGCCAAGGCCTTCTTCAAAGTCTTCACTCATGATCAAGCTTTTAATTTCTTGAATTGAATTACTTGTTAAAGCTTTTTGATCAAAGACAATTTTAAAGCCATTATAATTTTTCGGATTATGGCTGCCAGTAATCATCACTCCATCCTTGATGCCAGAGGTAAATGTTGCAAAGTATAAAAGCGGCGTAGGAGCCATTCCTATATTCAAGACATCACACCCTGAGGAAATAATTCCGCCAATAAGAGTTTTTGATAAATCTGGACCAGAAAGCCTCCCGTCTCGGCAAACACATATTTTATTTCTTCCCTTTCTTAAAAGAATCGTCCCTATAGCCTTGCCTAAGTTTTTAACTAACTCTTCAGAAAGTTCATCTTTAACAATTCCTCTAATGTCATATGCTCTAAAAATTTCAGAATTAACTTTCATATAAATTTGTCCCGCTTATAATGTTCAATTTCAAATAGTTAATTATGAATACTTTAGCAAATAGGGATGGATTTATTTGGATGGATGGTCATTTAGTTGATTGGTCTGAAGCTAAAGTTCATGTTTTAACACATACTTTACATTATGGCTTGGGCGTATTTGAAGGAGTCAGAGCATATGCCACAAAAAATGGGACAAAAATTTTTAGATTAGAAGATCACACATCGAGATTATTTGAGTCTGCTAAAGCGGTAAATTTAGAAATTCCTTTTTCTCAGCAAGAGCTTAATGAAGCTCAGAAGGAAGTATTTAGAGTTAATAATCTTGAAGAAGGCTATTTAAGACCTATGTGTTTTTATGGTTCAGAAGGAATGGGGCTTAGAGCTGATAATTTAAAAGTTCATTGTATGGTAGCAGCATGGGAATGGCCCAGCTATATGTCTCCTGAAGCATTTGACAATGGTATTAATATAAAAATTTCTTCTTTTAAAAGAGAAACTGGAAATATTGTTTCCCGATCAAAAGTAAATGGAAATTACGTTACTTCAATCATGGCATTGCAAGAGGCTATGAAAGAAGGGTTTGATGAAGCTTTATTGTTAGATGATGAAAATAATATTTCTGAAGGTTCTGGTGAAAATTTCTTTATTGTTAAAGACAAAATTTTATATACGCCAGATTTAGAAGCTTCTTTGAATGGAATTACGAGAAAAAGTATTATTAGCCTGGCCGAAGAATTAGATATAGAAGTCAAGGTAAAAAAAATAAAAGTAGATGATGTGATGGATGCAGATGAATTATTCTTTACAGGAACAGCTGCCGAAGTAGTGCCTATTAGAAGCGTAGATAAAAAAATTATCTCAGATGGCAAAAGAGGAGAAATTACCACTATTCTTCAAAAAAATTATTTCGATCAGGTTAGAGGAAAAAGAAACTCATTTCCTGAGTGGCTTACTTCAATAGATTAAAAAAAGCTTATGAGAAAACTTCGGATAGCATTTCTCAGTTATCGCAGTAATCCTTTTTCTGGAGGACAAGGAATATATGTAAAATATATGACCAAAGCTTTGAAAGAACTAGGACACCAAGTTACTGTATTTTCAGGACCTCCTTATCCAGACTTATTTGAAGGAATTGCTCTTGAAGAAGTCCCTAGTTTGGATTTATATTCGAAAGAAAATAAATTTAGAGATGTCGAACTTAAAAAGCTTTTAAATCCTATTAATTTTTTTGAGTGGACTAGTATAAATTCTGGCGGCTTTTCAGAACCTTATACTTTTGGAAAAAGAATTAAAAAGCTTTTAAAAAATAGACTAAATGAGTTTGATGTAATTCATGATAATCAAAGCCTTTGTTATGAACTGATTTATTTCCAAAAAAGAATGCCTTTAGTGACCACCATTCATCATCCAATTTCAAAAGATTTAAAATTTCAACTTAAAAGTACAAAGTCTATTTTTTTAAAAATGCTGATGATTCGATGGCATTCATTTCTTAGAATGCAAATCAAAGTAGCGCGAAAACTTAAATCGATTATTGTCGTATCGGAGTCTTCTAAAAACGATATCCATAAAGATTTTGGTTTAAAAAAATCAGTAATGAATGTGATCTTAAATGGAATAGATACAGAAGCATATTATGCAGATAAGAACGTTAAAAAGGTTCCTTTTAGAATAGTTACTACAGCAAGTGCTGATGTTCCTCTCAAAGGTCTAGACTTTTTGTTGAAAGCTTTTGCCCGAATTAAAAAAGTTCATAGTGATGCAACGCTTCAAATTATTGGCGGCTCTAAAAAAGGAGGCCATACAAAAAGGTTGATTAAAAAATTAAATATAGAGAGCGCTATAACGTTTAATAAAAATTTATCTTTTAAAGAAGTAAGAGATCTTTATTGTTCCGCCGATATAGTAGCTATACCCTCTCTTTATGAAGGATTCGGTTTTGCTGTGGGTGAGGCGATGGCTTGCAAAGTTCCTGTAATCACTACTTCAGGAGGGGCAATTCCTGAAGTAATTAAAGATTGTGGCATGATAGTGAATCCTGGAAGCTCAAAAGAACTTGAAGAGGCTATTTTGAAATTACTTCCAAACGAAGACTTAAAAAATACTTTAGCTGAAAAGGGATTTCAAAGAATTCAAAAAGATTTGCAATGGAAGGAAGTGGCAATTAGAGCAACACAAATGTATGAAACAGAAATTAAAAGGTTAGAAAATTAAATGCAAACTATAAATTTTGACAATTTTAATTTTGAGCCAAAAAAGAAATTTCTAGATTTAGGTTGCGGCCAAGGCAGACATTGTTTTGGCGCTTATATGTCGGCAAATATTGATGTGTTTGGATTTGACATGAGCTTGTCAGATATAAAAGTAGCTGAAAAAAATTTTGATGAGTTTGATGAAAATAATAATTCAAAACTTTGTAAATTTGGTGTTGCGAATGCTACAAAATTACCTTTTGCAGATGAAACTTTCGATTACATAATTTGTTCAGAGGTTTTAGAGCATATTCTTGATTATCAAGAAGCGTTAAAAGAGATAAGCAGAGTTTTAAAATCAAATGGAAAAATGGCAGTTAGTGTTCCTAAGTTCTTCCCAGAATGGATCTGCTGGAAACTAAGTATCGACTATCAAAATACACCTGGTGGACATGTAAGGATATTTAAGTATAAAGAATTAAAAAATTCTATATTGTCTTTAGGTTTGAAATTCAAAAAACGTCATTGGGCCCATGCGTTGCATTCTCCTTATTGGTGGCTTCAATGTCTTATGTGGAATTCCAAGGAAAGCTCAAGAATCATTAATCTCTATCACCGTTTTTTAGTTTGGGATATGATGAAAAAGCCTTTAATAACTAAAATTCTAGAATTTGTTTTACAGCCTTTGATTGGCAAAAGTGTAGTTTTATATTTCGAAAAAATGGATAAATAGATGATAAAGAACTCAATAGATTCTTATCATCATTTGGGAGCGTACATAATTTCTTGTCAAGGCAAGGGTGGAGTTATTGCATGGGAACCCAAAAGTAAAATAGATCCTTGGGATCATGTTGAATCAGCAATGGGTTTGGATGTTTTAGGTTTTCAGTCTAATTCAATAAAAGCTTATGATTGGTTAAAAAATTCTCAAGAAAAAGATGGTTCGTGGTTTTCGGAATATCTAGGTGATAAAGCAGTTAATTTAAAAAAAGAAACAAATTTTGCTGCTTATATTGCAACAGGAGCATGGCACCATTTTTTAAATTTTAAAGATAAACAATTTTTAAAAGATCTATGGCCAACAATATCGAAAGCCATGGAGTTTGTTGTATCGGGCCAGACAAAAGATGGAGATATTCTTTGGGCAAAAGATGAGAATAATGACTGGATGGATGACTCTCTTTTGACTGGCTGCTCTTCAATATATAAAAGCTTGTTGTGTTTTCAAAAAATTTCTTTTGAGCTTGGATTTTCAGAAAAAATATATGAAAAAGAAACAAATTGGTTGTTTAATGCTATTAAAAACAAGTCACAACGATTCGACAGGAACTGGAAAAGTAAAGATAGGTATAGCATGGATTGGTATTATCCTATTCTTTGCGGGATTATCTCTGATAACGAAGCCAAATTAAGGATAGATGCAAGATGGGATGAATTTGTTGTGCAAGGTTTAGGATGCAAATGTGTTGAAGAAGAACCATGGGTTACTGCAGCCGAATCATGCGAACTTGTTTTAACATTGGTAAAGATGTCTGAAAAAAAGAAAGCAGAAGAAATATTTTCTAACGTCTGCGCTCTAGCAGATCCAGAGAGTAAACTATTTTGGACAGGTTATGTATTTAAGGATAAAAAATACTGGCCCGAAGAAAAACCAAGTTGGACAGCAGCTGCAGTTATATTAGCCGCCAATTCACTTTATGGCTTCTCTGAATCTTCAAATTTTTTTAGTGATTAATTTTTTTTAGAATTGCTAAAGAATCAACTATTTCTAATTCTTCATAATTTCCGGATTGAAGTGCAAGACAATAGATTTCATAAGGGGGCCTGCCTCCATCTTTAGGGTCAGGAAAAACATCATGAATAGCTAATATTCCATTTGGAAGAATAAATTCATTCCATCCTTGATAGTCTTTTAGTGCAGCATCCATGCTATGACCTCCATCAATAAAAAGAAGCCCTAGAGGCGTTTTCCAACTTTTCGCAATTTTAGACGAGTTCCCAACAACAGGAATGATATTATTTTGGCAAGAAAATTCGCGAATATTTTTTAAAAGCTCAGGCAGAGTATTAAATTTATCTAATCGAATGTCATAGAGATCTGGATCATGATATTCCTCTCCTATTTGATGCTCTTCAGAGCCAGTATGATGGTCAACAGTAAATATAAATGAATTATTTTGTTTGCATGCGTTCCCGAAAACTAGTGCAGACTTGCCACAATAACTGCCTATCTCTAAAGCTGGGCCTATGTGAGCAGTTAGATCAATTAATTCTGCAAGTTTTTTCCCTTCAGAATTGTCAAGGAAACCCTTAACGGTGTTTAATAGCTCCATAATTTCAATATAAATTAATAATCATGTCTTTAAAAGCCGAAAGAAAAGAAATAAATATCAAGGGTGAAAGTTTTTCATATCTTTTTTTTCCATCTAATTCGAATAAAAATCCCATATTTTTTCTTCATGCTACTGGTTTAAATGCCGCAACCTATATAAATTTTTTGTCTAAACTTTATAAAAAATTTAATGGGGAAAGAACTATCTATGTTCTAGATCAAAGAGGTCACGGACTAACTAGGGCAGATGCAAACCACAAAAATTTAAAGTCTTGGAAGACTTACGAAAAAGATGCCATTAATTTTATCAATGAAATTGGTGTTGAATCTTGTGATATAGCTGGACACTCAATGGGTGCGATAGTTTCTGCTCGCATTTCTAGTAAATTAAAAAAAATAAGAAAGTTAATAATGATAGAGCCTGTTCTCTTTTATGATTTTTCAGAAGGTTTTTCTCTATCAGTAAAAAGATTCTTTAAAATAGGCGACTCTTCCGAAATTTCATCAAGTGCCGCTAAAAGAAGAAAATCTTTCAATAATCTTGAAAGCGCAATTGAGCATTTTACTGGGAGGGCAATCTTTAAGAATTGGCCTGACGAAGCTTTAAAAAACTATTTGGAGGGTGGCTTAAAAGAAACCAAGGAAGGAGTATCTTTAAGTTGCGATCCATTTTGGGAGGCAAAGACTTTCCAAACGGTTTCTTATAACACTTATAAATTTTTAAAAAATATACATATTTCTGCTTTTATTTTGAAGGGCTCAATGGAAACCTCAACTTTTTCTGAAAAAGCTAAAGAATATGTATCTAAAAAATATAGCTTTAAAATTGAAGAGATGAGTGGATCACATTTTTTACCTATAGAAAATACTGATGCTGTCGCTTTGAAAATTGCAGACTTCCTTGGAAAATAAATTTTTACTTACTTGAGATGATAAAAAAGTTAAAATTATTTCCTTTTTAAATATGTCTACAGAATCTAGCTCAAAGCCCATTTCTCTTCAAACTTTTAGAAATCATAAAGCTAATAGTCAAAAGTTTGCTGCCTTAACCTCATACGAAGCAACTATTACTTCTATGATGTGTGAGGCCGGCATAGAATTAATTTTAGTTGGAGATAGTCTTGGAATGGTAATTCAAGGTCATGATTCAACTGTGCCTGTTTCTATGGAAGATATTTTATATCACTTGAGGTGTGTTAAAAGTGGAAACAAAGGTGCTCACTTAATGGCTGATATGCCATTTATGAGCTACGCAACAGAACAACTTGCATATGAAAATGCTACAAGACTAATGCAAGCAGGAGCAAATTCCGTAAAAGTTGAAGGCGGAGAGGTTATTTTAAAAACTACAGAATTGCTCTCCCAAAGAGGAATTCCAGTCTGCGCGCATATGGGATTAACACCTCAATCCATAAATAGAATAGGAGGTTTTTTTGTTCAAGGCAGAGACCCATCCTCTCACTCTAAAATGATAGAAGAAGCTAAAAGCTTGGAAAATGCGGGTGCAGAACTATTACTTTTAGAATGTATTCCTGTAGATTTAACAAAAAAAATATCTGATGCACTTTCGATTCCTACAATAGGCATCGGTGCAGGTTCTTATACTGATGCACAAATCATGGTTATTCATGACATGTTGGGAATAAAAACCTTGCCAAAACAGCCTAAATTTGTAAAAAACTTCTTAGCAGAAAACAATTCTATAGCTGAAGCGCTAGAAGCTTATGTGAAAGCAGTAAGGTCAGTAAGTTTTCCTTCGCAAGAACACTGGTTTGAATAGTGGAAATCTTTGAAAATCTATCAGATTTAGATCTTATAAATAAATATCGACCTTTAGCTTTAATTCCTACGATGGGTAATTTGCATGAGGGACATTTAAGCCTTGTAAAATATGCTCTAAAGCTAAATTTATCGCCAATGGTTACAATCTTTGTTAATCCTCTCCAGTTTGGACCTACAGAAGATTTTTCTAAATATCCAAGAACTACAGAAGAGGATTTAAGATTATTAAAAAAAGAAAAATGTACCTTGGCTTTTATTCCTGATGGAAAAAAAATCTTAGAAAACATTAAAGAACTTAAAGCTCCATTTAGTAATTTTTTATGTGGTAAAAGCCGTCCTGGACATTTTGATGGCGTCTTAACTATTGTTAATCGTTTTTTAGAGCTTATAAAGCCCGAATATTGTATTTTTGGACAAAAAGATTTTCAGCAACAATTAATAATAAAAGAACATTTAAAAAACTCCGAGCTTTCGACTGAATTAATAACCAACCCGATAATTAGAGATAGAAATGGCCTTGCCCTGTCTTCAAGAAATAATTATTTATCGAAAAGGGATAAGTTAAAAGCTGCAAAAATCTATTTTTATCTAAAAGAAATATCAGCTGAACTAATAAAAATTATTCTAAATAAAAATGATTTTAAAAAAGAGTTAGATTTTCTAAAAAGCTCTTATCAAGAAATATTTTTAAAAGAGAACTTTGAAGTGGATTACTTAGAATTTGTTAATGCTAAAACTCTTGAAGGTTTAAAAAAAGAAGATTCAGAAATACTCATTGCAATAGCTATTAATTATGCCGGAGTAAGATTAATAGATAACATTTTTTTAACTAGGCCTATTTCGTAAAAGATTTTTAGGATAAAAGTCTTTTTCTCCCTCTGGTCTATTTTTAAATCTTCTGTGACTCCACAAATAGTTATCTGGGGAGTTTTTAATATAATTTTCTGCTGCTAAATTTATTTTAATTAGATCCTCTTCAATATTCTCACCTTTAAGGTCTAATTGTTTTAAAGAAGCTTTATAAAAAAGATCTTCTTTTTTAAGAGTAAATAAAAAAACTTCACAATTTGTTCTTTCTACAAGAATGGAAGGGAATTTAACAGTTAGTGCCTTGTGCCCAAAAAAGTCAATAAATATCGAATGTTGATATCCATAATCTTGATCAGGAGCATACAAATTAGCTTTGCCGTTTTCTAAAGAAGCTAGGAAATCACTTCCTTCATTTGGTCTAAAAATTCTTTCAACAAACTTTTTTCTACTAGCAGTTAAGATATTTTCCAGGACTCTAATGCTTTGCACTTTAGCCATACCAGATACTTTTAAAAATAACGAAGATGCTCTTACAACCATGTCCGTATTTGGGGTATGTAAAACTAAAATAAGTTTTCCTTTTTTTGGATCTAAGTTATCAGCTACTTTTTTAACTTCATCAAAATTTTTAATAAGTTTTTTCAACTTTTTATCTGAAGCCCAGAAAGAGTTGAGAAACTCAAAAATTGATTCCCCTAAACGTTTAAAATTTTCTTTCAAAATAAAATCTATTTCTTTCAAATCTTTCTCTGGAAAACATTTTTTTATATTCCAGTGAGCTATTTCGCGTCTTTCATCAAGGAACTTAAACAGAATCAATCCAACAATCCTTCCAATTAAAAATTGAACTCTTTGAGGAAGCAAACTCATAATTCTTAAAAAAAGTGTGAGGAAAAATTCTACAATCTTCATATATCTTCAATAGATTAGACTTGACGCTTTCTTACATCAAGTTATTTAGTCTAGAATCAACTATCAGTTAAATTTAAATGATGATTTTCTATAAACTTCTAACATACTTATATCTTCCCTTTGCTTTGATAAAAATTTTTTCTAAAAAAGAATTTTCTATGTTTGAGATGAGCCGAATAAAAGAAAGGTTTGGGTTTAAACCGTTAAAAATTCAAGCGCACAAAGAAGACTGTATCTGGATACATGCAGTTTCTGTTGGAGAGGTTAATACATCGATAAATCTTATCGAAGAAATTCAATTAAAATATCCTGATAGATCAATCTTGATTTCTACAACTACTGTTACAGGCTCTTCTAGAGTTAAAAAAATTCTTGGAGATACTGTTAATCATCAATACTTTCCATTTGATTTAGATTTTTGTGTTGATAAATTTTTAAAATTTTGGAAACCAACTTGCATGATTTTAATAGATACCGAAGTATGGCCCAACATGATTTCTTCTTGTTCAAAAAAGAAGATTCCAGTTGTTTTGTTAAACGGCAGACTTTCAGAAAGTTCTAAAAAAAAGTATTTGAAGTTTCCTAATTTTTTTAAAGAGATATTTCGCCTTTTCGATTTGGTAATTGCTCAAAGTGAAAATGATAAAAATAACTTTATTGAGCTTGGTGTAATAAGAAAAAATGCCTTCCATGATTTTTCTTTAAAATTTGATGCAGCTGCAAAATTAATTAGCGGTCTTTCTTTTAAAGTAGACCGTGACGCGCTTTCTAAAAAAAGAATAATTACTTGTGCGAGTACTCATCCAGGTGAGGAGGAGATTCTTCTCGAAAGTTTTCAAAAGTTAAACGATGAATCGATTCATTTAGTAATAGCTCCAAGACATCCTCATAGAGCAGAAGAAGTAGGAGAAATAATTAGAGATCTTGATATTAAGTTCTCTTACTTAGAACAAGAAGAAGAAACTCTTTTTAATTTAAATAATAGAATTTCGGTTGTTAATAAAATAGGTCACTTAGATTCAATTTTTTCAATTTCTACTATTGCTTTTATTGGAGGAACCTTGGTGCCCCATGGAGGCCAAAATTTTTTAGAGGCAGTTAAATATGGAATACCAATCTCTTCAGGAAAAAGTACATTCAATTTCAAAGAAATTTCTGAAGATCTTATAAAAAAAGGAATTCTTAAACAAGGCGAAACCTCAAGTGAAATTTTTTCAATATGGGAAAAAGATTTATTAAAATCTTTTGAAGAAAGCATTCAAGTTGCAAGCAAAGAGTATCTTCTATCAAAAAAGGGGTCGGTAAAAAGATCTGTACAAAAAATAAATAATTTAATTAATTAGAAACTATTCTTTAAAAGTTTTCTTATTAAGAGTAAGATTATTTTTCTATATAAATTTGGGAAAAAAATTGAAATTTATCGTTGCTATTATAAAGCCTATCAAGTTGGAAGATGTAAGAACTGCTCTTGGTGAGGCGCAAGCTTCAGGCATGACGGTTTCAGAAGTTAAGGGTTTCGGAAGACAAAAAGGTCAAACTGAACTTTATAGAGGAACAGAATATAAAGTAGATTTTCTTCCAAAAATTAAAATCGAATTAGCTGTAAAAGATTCTCAAGTTGATTCTGTTGTTGAAGCGATTAGAAGTGTTTCCAACACAGGCAAAGTAGGAGACGGAAAAATATTCGTTTATTCTTTAGAGCAAGCCATAAGAATAAGAACCGGCGAGACCGGCGAAGAAGCTTTATAAACTTTTTACAAATTTCTCAGCTTCATTTTTTGCCCACTTGTAATTAGCTTTTCCATTTGGAGCCCTTTCCACTTTTTCAACAAATAAGATACTCTTAGGTAGCTTGTAACCAGATAAGTGTTCTCTAGAAAAATTTATCAATTCATCTTGACTTAAGTTTTCATTTTCTTTAGAAACAACCGCTACAACCTTTTGGCCAAATTTTTGGTCATCCACGCCAACAACCAGACAATCATAGATATCTGGATGTCTTTTTAAGGCTTCTTCCACTTCTTCGGGATAGACTTTTTCACCGGCAGTATTGATACAGTTGCTTCCTCTACCCAAAAGCTTAATCGTGCCATCTGATTCAACGAGAGCATAATCTCCTGGGAAACTATAACGCTCGCCCTTAAATTCTTTAAATGTCTCAGCCGATTTTTTTGGATCTTTATAGTAACCTTCTGGAACTAGTCCTTTCGTGCCTATTTTCCCCATTTCATCAGAACCAGGCTCCACTTCTCTTCCATCGTCGGTTACGACGATTACTCCCGGATTGATAGAAAATTTTGCTGTAATGGCAGGCGCTTCTCTATTTGCAACAGAAGATCCCATTCCTCCTTCGGTAGAACCCATTGCATCAATTAATAAAATATCGGCGTGTTCCAAAAGTCCTTGCTTTACTTCAGCACTCCACATGACGCCACTTGAAATTATTGATCTCAAAGATGATAGATCGTATGGGTTTCCTTGCTCTTTTGCTTTGTTAAGTGAGTCTAAAATTGGACGCGCAAAAGCATCTCCAACAATAATAATATTATTTATTTTTTCCTCAGCTACTTTTTTTAAAAGCAAATCAGGATCAAACCCTAATTGAGGAATAGTGACACAAGCACCTCCAGAAAAAAGAGGTACGAAAGCTCCCAACCACATACCTGTTCCATGCATCAGCGGACAAGCCACAATAGTTTTAGATAACTGTTCAGTCTTAGCTAAATTCAATATTACTTCAGGAATTTTTTCTGGATCATCAGGAACGTCAAAACCCATGGAAGCTGCAGTTTTGAGAAGACTACTTATAAATAGACGATGTTTATACATAACACCTTTTGGCATGCCAGTTGTTCCGCCTGTATAAAGCATATAAATGTTGTCTTCGTCTCTAACAATTCTTTCCATTGGTTTATTGTTATCGATAATTTCTTCAAAAGAATAGCAATTTTCAATTGCTAGAATCTCATTTCCACCAACCTGAATAAAAGCTTTAATTTTAGGAAGTTTTTCTGCAATTTTACTTATTCTTTCTGAATAACAACTCTGAAAAAAAACTGCCTCAGCATCAGAATTGTCTAATAAATAAATCAATTCTTCCTCAACATATCTATAATTTACGTTGATAGGAACGCCTTCAATTTTGAAAGCAGAAAATTGAGCTTCCATGTATTCATTAGAATTATGAAGATACAATCCGACTTTAGAATCAGTCTTTAAAGATTTGCTTGAAAGAAAACTTGCTAGTTTTGCCGACCGATTGTCAAATTCCTTCCAATTTATTATGTTATTTTCACAAATCAAAACAGGTTCTTCTGGAATAAGATCAGATATTTGTTCCCAGATACTAGCAAAATGCATTTCCATATTTTCTCCCCGATTAGAAATTTAATTTTTTATATTAATATATTGTTAAATTACCACTTAATATATTTAAAATTCAAGAATAATTCACTGTGTTAAATTTAAATCCCATTATTTCCATATATGGTCCTACCAATTCAGGAAAAACTTCTTTAGCAATTGAACTTTCTGAAAAAATTCCATCTGAAATAATCAGTGTAGATTCAGTCCAAATTTATAAAGAAGCAAACATTGGGAGCAATAAACCCGAGCAAAATATTTTAAATAAATACCCTCATCATTTGATAGATTTTATAGATCCTAAAGACTTTTATTCTGAAGGAAAATTTAAAAAAGATGCCAAGAACTTAATTTCTGAGATAGATCAAAAGGACAAACATAGTATCCTGACAGGCGGAACCATGATGTATTTTTATAGCTTATTTAATGGGCTCGCAGACTTACCAGAAAAGAATGCTCAGATAAGAAAGAAAATCGATGGACAAGAGCGAAGATATGGTTTGAAATTTTTATATGAACAACTAAATGAATCTGATCCGCAATCTGCAGAAAAGATACATGAAAACGATCGGCAAAGAATTAAAAGAGCCCTAGAGGTTTTTATGATTTCGGGAAAAACCATAAACCAATTAAAAAATAAAGAATCAGAAAATATTTTAAAAAAAAGAAAGTCATTATCTTTTGCAATAATTCCAGACGATAGAATTCATTTCAAGGAGTCTTTAAAAAGCAGATTTGAAGAAATGATTGCTGCTGGTTTAATAGATGAAACAGAAATGTTAATTAAAAAATATTCGAAAAAAATACCTGTTCTACAATCTGTTGGTTATAAACAAGTTGTAGATTTTATAGACAATAAACTTACCAAGGAAGAAATGATTGAAAAAGCAACAAACGCAAACTATCAATTAGCAAAAAGACAAATAACTTGGTTGAATAAATTAAAAACAACAGAAAAATTTTTTGTGAAGCAATCGAATATGATTATAAAAATTCTGTCTTATTTGGAATAGTTCAGTTCCATTATTTCTCTATAAGCCTTAGAATAGCTTCCATGTCTTGGAATGATAATAAAAATAATGGATCGCGAGATCCATGGGGTAACAGAAATGATGCTCCAGATATTGATGAAGCGATCAAAAAGTTTAAATCTTTATTAGGATCAGTTTTTGGAGGAAGCGGAGGCTCTGGCTCTGAAGGACAGCCATCTTTCAAAAAATTGATTCCTGGCGCTTTAATTTTTTTAATAGTTTTATATAGTGCTTTAGGTATTTATACTGTTGATGCCCAAGAAGAAGCCGTGATTCTTAGATTCGGTAAGTATGCCACCACGAAAGGGCCAGGAATTCACTGGAACCCACCTTTTATAGACAACAGATTTATAGTTAATACTGAAAGGCTTTATACCCATACTACTAATTCATCAATGTTAACGAAAGATGAAAATATTGTTAATGTTGAAGTTGCTGTTCAATACAAAAAATCAAATCCAGTTTTTTATCTCTTAGAAGCTGCTGCTCCAGAAGATAGTATTGCGCAAGCTTCAGAATCAGCGCTTAGACACGTAGTTGGTAGTAATACTATGGACGATGTTCTTACAACCGGAAGAGAACAAATCGCAATCGACGTAAGAGGAAGACTTCAAGCAAGACTAGCCTCATATCAAACAGGAATTGAAGTAGTAACCGTAAGCATAAGAGAATCGCGTCCTCCAGAGGCCGTGAAAGCTGCTTTTGATGATGTTGTTAAAGCTCGAGAAGATGAAGTGACTTTAAGAAACGAAGCTGAAACCTATGCTAATGAAGTAGTCCCAATTGCTCGTGGTGCTGCCAAAAGAGCAATTCAAGATGCAGAAGGTTATAAAGCTAAAGTTATAGCTGAGGCAGAAGGTGAAGCAACTAGATTTAATCAACTTCTCGGGGAATACAAGAAAGCCCCGGATGTAACAAGAAAGCGTCTTTACATTGATGCTGTTCAATCGGTAATGTCAAATAGTACAAAAGTTATGATTGACGTTAAAGATGGAAATAACATTATGTATTTGCCCTTGGATCAAATAGCCGCAGCTTCCATCGGTAGGAACAATTCTGAATCTCAAGCAAACGATATTTCTGGTATTGCTTCGGGTACGGCAATCCAAGATTTAACTGATCAAGTGATAGAAGAAATTAGAAAAAGACAGGAAAGAAGGTAATTGATATGAAATCCTTTAAATTAAGTTTTGTAGTAATTTTAATAGCATTGGTAGTTATACTTGCCAATAGCATATACATCGTTACAGACAAACAAACGGGTATTCTTTTAAGATTCGGTGAAATAATAGATCCAAAAATAGAATCAGGTCTTCATTTTAAAATACCCATTTTAAATACTGTCAGAAAGTTTGATTCCAGAGTTTTAACTTTAGATGCAGTTCCACAACCATATTATACCGAAGAAAAGAAAAGACTAATTGTTGATGCCTTTGTTAAATGGAAAATAAGCGACAATGAGCAATTTTACATTACATCTTCTGGAGGCCAGCTTGGCGCAATGAGAACCTTATTAACGCAACGTGTCGATGAGGGTTTAAGGAACCAATTTGGTATTAGAACTGTCAAAGAAGTTATCTCCGGAGAAAGAGATGAGCTTATGAGAGCTTTAACTGAGGATTTAAATATAGTTGCTACGTCTGAATTAGGAATTGAAGTGATAGATGTTCGAGTGAAAAAAATTGAGCTGCCTTCGGAAGTAAACGACTCTGTTTACAATCGTATGAGAACCGAAAGAGAAAGATTAGCTCAAGAATTAAGAGCGGAAGGAAATGAGATAGCAGAAGAAATTCGAGCAAACGCTGACAAAGAAAGAACAGTTATTTTAGCTGACGCATACAAAGAAGCAGAAATAACTAAAGGTGAAGGCGATGCAAATGCAACTTCAACTTATGCTCAGGCTTTTAATAAAAATCCTGAGTTCTATGAATTCACTAGAAGTTTAAAAGCTTATCAAGCAACCTTTGAAAATAAATCAGATATACTTTTGATCGATCCCGATAGTGACTTTTTCAAATATTTGGATAGCTCGCTCGGAACTCCTAATCAATAAATATGACTAAAAGTCTTTTTAATCTTCCCGATGGCGTGGAAGATATCCTCCCGGATAAGGCAAAAGAACTAGAAATTTTAAAAAGGTCTCTATTAGACCTGTATTCAAGCAAAAATTTTGAGTTAATTTACCCCTCTATTATCGAGTATGCTGATGCATTAGGAGGTGAAGTCAATTCTGAATTAAAAAACTCTGCTTTTACCTTCTATGATGATTTAAGTTCTAATGAAATTGCAATCCGTCCAGATATTTCACAGCAAATAGCCAGAATAGATCAAGCAAGCAATAGAACAGATATACAAAAATATTGTTATGCAGGAGAAGTTCTCAAAAAGAGAAAAGACTCATTTAGTAAATCCAGAGTAACGATCAAAGCAGGAATAGAAACATTTGGCCCCAACTATGATGAAAAGGAAACTTTAGAGTTGTTGATAGAAAGTTTTAAATTAGCAGGCGTCAATAAAATAACCTTGTCTTTAGGTAAAACCGAAGCTCTTGATGAGATAATCAGTCAATGCGCTTTGACTAAAGAAAAAGAGATAGAGCTGAGAAAACTTATTTCAACTAAATCTCAATCTAATCTAGAAGAATGGCTAATCACTCTCGGAATAGATAAAGAAATTCAATCTAAAATTAATCAATTAATGAATTGTCATGGAAATATAGATACCTTAGATAAGATAACGGGTCTAAGTCAGATAGCCAAAAATAACGTAGAGCAATTGAAGGAATTAGCTACACACTTTAAGAGTATGAAAAATATAGATTTACATTTTGATATGACAGACTTTCCTGGTTTTAATTATCACAAAGGACTTGTTTTTTCAGCTCACTCAAAAGACTTTGGATTCGCGATCGCTAATGGCGGTCAATATGAAAGTAAAAATTCAGACAATAAAACAAGGAATGCAATTGGCTTTGATATTGATTTAATATCATTAATAAAAATTAAGAAGGAAAGTTAATGGCGGCTAAAAATTTAGCAGTTCTAGGATTGCAATGGGGCGATGAAGGAAAAGGAAAAATAGTTAATTTTTTATCTGATAAAGCAAGTGCCGCTTGCAGATATCAAGGTGGTCATAATGCTGGTCACACACTTATAGTCAATGGAAAAAAATTGGTTCTTCACCTTTTACCTTCTTCTATTTGCCATCAAAACGCATCGTCTCTTATCGGAAAAGGAGTAGTAGTTTCTTGCGATGCTTTATTTGCAGAAATTGAAGAAATAGAACCTTTTGCAAATGGTATTTTAGATCGACTAAAGATTAGTCCTGCTTGCACTCTCATTCAGCCTTATCATATTTTAATAGATCAGCTAAAAGAGAAGTCCAATAGTTTTACAACTATAGGAACTACATTAAGAGGTATTGGGCCTGCCTATGAAGACAAAGTAGCAAGAAGAGCTTTAAGAATAATAGATACGCTATCTGAATCAAAATTAGTTCCCAAATTAGAAGAAACTCTATCTTTTTATAATTTTCAATTTAGTAATTATTTTAGCGTTCCTGAATTAGATTTTCATGAGATTAAGGATAAAAATCTAGAATACGGTGAGAAATTGAAACCTCTTATAGCTGATATTTCTAGCGAGATAATCAATTTAAATAAACAAGGGAAACGTGTCCTTTTTGAAGGAGCACAGGGCGCTTTACTAGATGTAGATCAAGGAACTTACCCTTTTGTAACTTCAAGTAACTGCTCTCCTGCAGGAATATCGTCTGGTACCGGTTGCGGACCATTGGATGTTGGTTATATTCTAGGAGTTGTAAAAGCGTACGTAACTAGAGTTGGAGAAGGGCCAATGCCCACGGAAATTCATGACGAATTGGGAGTAGAAATAGCAACAAAAGGAGGAGAGGTTGGCGCCACTACTGGAAGACCTAGAAGATGCGGTTGGTTTGATGCCGTAACAGTTAAAAGAATTGTTCAATCAAATAGCGTCTCAGGGTTATGTTTAACCAAAATAGATGTTTTGGATGGAATGGAGTCAATAAAAATCTGCACAGAATATCAACAAGATGCAGATGATCTGGTTTTTGCCGAATGCATGGAACTAGAAAATGTTAAACCTTCTTATATAGAGTGTGAGGGATGGAGTGAGCCAACTGCCGGAGTGAATTCTTATGAAAACATTCCAGAAAATGCAAAACTTTTTATTAAAAAAATTGAAGAGGTTTGCGGCATACCTGTTGATATCATTTCTACAGGCCCAGATGATCAAAGTACGATTTTAATGAAATCTGATTTGTAAAAAATTAAGAATTTATTTTATCTAAAACAGCATTAACGAATTTATGACTAGAGTCTTGTCCAAACTTTTTCGCAAGCCTAATTGCTTCATTAATAATTATAGCTTTATCTAATAAGTTTTCTTTTAGTTCATGTATAGCTAGACGCAAAATAGAAATTTCTATTTCAGTTATTTCTGTTAATTTTACTTTAGAAAATTTTTCAATTTGTTGATCGATCTCAGAGTTATTTTTTTTTATTGTTTTTAAAATAATTTCAAAGGCATCTAAATCAATCGACTTATGACTCTGCTTGAATTGTTTTATTACTTCAGTATTTGAACATCCGGAGATTTCTTTTTGATAAAGAGCCTGCATAATTAATTCTCTTTTCTTTGCAGGTGAAGGTAGTTTTTTTAATCTAATCATCTATTAGATTGTCTAAAAGGTTGAGGCCACTTAAAGCAAACTCACTTCCTTTTTGTGCAGCTCGTTCTTCTGCCTGAGCTAAATTATTTGTAGTTAATACTCCAAAAATAATAGGCGTTTCTTTAGTTAAACCAATATGCATAATTGAATCACTAATTGTTTGAGCAATAATATCAAAATGAGGAGTCTCTCCTTTAATAATGGCTCCCATGGTAATAATTAGATCAAAGTAATTTGCTTTTTTATTTGCAATGAAAGGAATTTCATAAGCTCCTGGAACCGAAACAATTTCAGGATCAATTTTTTTATCTTTTAATTCAGTTAAACAATCATCCACCATAGGTTTAATAACTTCGTAATTCCAGTTTGTTTGAATGACTAAAACTTTATATTTAGAATAATCAGAACTTTTTAAATCGAACTGAAGTGGATTATTTTTTTTCATTTTGAATATATTTGGTAACTTCTAAACCAAAACCTGATATCGACGGATAGCGTGTTTGAGAGCCCATGAGTTTTATTTTTTTTGCTCCTAGATCTCTTAGAATTTGCGAGCCTGCACCAATTCGACGGACGTCAATTCCAGTTGTAGATTTCTTGTATGGAGTTTTTAAATCTTCAACCTCTCTAGAAACTTCGTCATTAGTTTTTCCACCATCAATAACTATGATTAATCCAGAACCTTCTTTGTTAACCTTTTTCATTGCATCTCCAAGAGACCATCTGGTGCCATATTCATTTACCCTAAGAAGATCATGCATAACGTTCGTTTGTTGAACTCTGACCAAGACAGGTTTAGATTTTGAAATTCTGCCTTTCTTATAAACAACATGAATTTCTCCGGATATCAAATCTTTATAGAGCATCAAGGTAAATTTACCAAATTCAGTATTAACTATTTTTTGCTCTATTTTTTCTACAGTTTGCTCATTGATGATTCGGTAATTAATCAAGTCAGCAATCGTGCCAATCTTTAAGTTATATTTTTTACTAAATTCTATTAATCCTTTTTTTCTTGCCATCGTGCCATCTTCATTCATGACTTCACAAATGACAGCTGATTCATTTAGTCCAGCTAACCTGCATAAATCTGTACTTCCTTCAGTGTGCCCAGCTCTTGACAGAACTCCTCCTGGAATAGCTTTTACAGGGAAAATATGGCCAGGAGAGACTATATCTTTAGCTTTGGCTCTGGTCTTTGAGGCAACTTTAACTGTTCTAGCTCTATCAGCAGCAGAAATTCCAGTTGTTATGCCGCTGGCTGCTTCTATTGAAATAGTAAAGCCTGTGCCATGACCGCTTTTGTTATCAGTAACCATTTGATTTAGATTCAAAGCCTCACATCTCTCTTGACTTAGAGCTAAGCAAATAAGGCCTCTGGCGTTTTTAGCTAAAAAATTTATTTTTTCTGGAGTGACCATCTCTCCAGCTAGAATTAAATCACCTTCGTTCTCTCGATCTTCATCGTCCATTAAGAGAACCATGTTTCCCTTTTTAATTTCTGCTACTAGCTCTTCTGTTTTATTTAATTCCATTTTTTCTTCTAAAGATTTGTTTTTTATCTTTTTTAATTACTGATTCTTCTATGAGTTCAAATTCATTCGAGTTAAAGGGAGACTTTGAATCATCTCCATTAAAAAAAGGTAAAGCAGTATTTGATAGTATCTTAGGTGCAATGTAAATGATGAACTCATCTATGAGGTTTGCCTCTATGAATGATGAGATAAGTTTAGGTCCAGATTCTAATAAAATATCATGCATTCCTAATTCGGTTATTTTATTCATAAGATCTGATAAATCAATCTGATTATCAGATTCTTTGATTTCATAAAAGTTTAGGTTTTCAATACCTTCAATATCATTAAAAACTTTTTTTTCTGTACAAAAAATTATCTTTCGCCCAGCAGTCTTAAAAAATTTTAAATTTTTATCTAACGATGAATTGGCTGAAACTATAGCTCTAGCTGGCTGAATAAAATTATTAAGCTTAATAATTTCATTATCTCTAACGGTTAAGGCTGGATTGTCTCTTTTAATAGTTCCAGATCCAGTAATAACTAAATCAGATAGAGCGCGATATTTATGACTGTCTAACCTCGATTCAGGGGAGGTAATCCATTGATTATCATCATCTATAAAAGCAATTTTTTTATCTTCAGACATTGCTATTTTAGCTCGAACATAAGGCTTGTGCTGTTCTAACGTTTTAAAAAAGCCTTTATTCAAGTTATTGGGCAATTGCTCTATGACGACTTCCATGCTCGATTTCTTCAATCTACCTAGGCTTGATTGGGAGGGATCAAGATTGCCAATAACTATTTTTTTAAAATTGTATTTTAAAACTTCATCTATACATGGAGGGGTTTTTCCAAAGGTGCTGCATGGCTCAAGCGTTACAGTTATGGTGCTACCTGATAGCACTTCTTCAAAATTTTGAAACTTTTCTTTAATAGATTTTATTGCTTTGATTTCAGCATGTTGGGCACCAAAATACTCATAAAAACCTTCACCAATAATTTCATTATTTTTTGAAATCACGCAGCCGACACTAGCTCCTGGTCTGGAAGTGTATTGCCCCTTTTTTGCTAGCTCTAGTGCCTCTAGCATAAAACTAGATTCAGTCATCGCTAAGACGTTTAACTTCCTCGCTAAATTCCATAGGATCTTGAAAACTTCGATAAACCGAAGCAAATCTCACAAAAGCCACTTCATCAATTTTTCTAAGATTTCGCATTACAGTTTCGCCAATTTTTTCTGATGGAACTTCTCTTTCTCCTAAAGATCTAAGTTCTTTTTTAATCGTTTCAATTAAAGTTTGAAAAGCTTCTTCGCTTACCGGTCTTTTTTCTAAAGATCTTGCAATACCCTCTTTTAATTTATTCTCATCAAAAGGAACTCTAGAATTATCTTGTTTGATGATCTTCGGCATAACCAATTCTGCAAGCTCATAGGTTGTCCAGCGTTCTTGACACCTAAGACATTCTCGTCGACGACGAATTTCGTTTCCGTCAGCAATAAGGCGAGAGTCTATAACCTTACTTTCTTCGAAGGTACAAAAAGGACAATGCATGATTTATTTTGAGTAAACAGGGAATTGGTTACAAAGCTCAGTAACCTCGCTTCTAGTATTTGAAATTAGTGAAGCGTTTTCCACATCGTTTATTATATCTTTAATCCACGTCGCAATTAAATCCATTTCAGCTTCTTTAAATCCTCTTCTGGTGACTGCTGGCGTGCCAATTCTAATACCAGAAGTAACAAAAGGAGATTGAGGATCATTGGGCACAGAGTTCTTATTGACTGTAATGTTAGCTTGACCAAGCGCAGCATCTAGAACTTTCCCAGTAATTTTATTTTTCACTAAATTAACTAAAAACATATGATTGGCAGTTCCATTGGAAACAATATCAATATCATTATTCATTAAAGACGAACTCATTCTTTGTGCGTTAGCTAAAATTTGTTTTTGATATTCTAAGAATTCTGGTTCCATAGCTTCTTTGAAACAAACTGCCTTGGCAGCAATAATGTGCATGAGCGGTCCTCCTTGAGAACCTGGAAATAATGCTGAGTTTAATTTTTTATGCAAATCTTCATTTTCTCGGGCTAAGATCAATCCACCACGGGGCCCAATAAGAGTTTTATGAGTAGTAGTAGTCACTACATCAGCGTAAGGAACCGGGTTAGGGTAAAGACCTGCTGCAATTAATCCAGATACATGAGAAATATCTGCTAATAAAAAAGCGTCAATAGAATCTGCAATTTCTCTAAATTTTTCGAAATCTAAAACGCCCGAGAAAGCAGAGAAACCGCAAATAATGAGTTTAGGTTTGTGTTCGGTTGCTAGCTTTTGAACTTCTTCGTAATCAATATCTCCGGTTATAGGATCGATTCCATAACTATAAGATTCATATATTTTTCCAGAAAAATTAACTTTTGATCCATGAGTCAAATGACCGCCATGATCAAGACTCATTCCTAGAATTTTATCACCAGCATCTAACAAAGCTAAAAAAACTGCAGCGTTTGCGCTAGCACCAGAATGTGGTTGAACATTTGCAAAATCTGCTTTGAAAAGCTGTTTAGCTCTATCAATTGCTAATTGCTCGGCTACATCAACGAATTCACAACCACCGTAGTACCTTTTGCCAGGATAACCTTCAGCATATTTATTAGTCAGTACCGATCCTTGTGCTTCCATAACCCTTGGAGATGCATAATTTTCTGAAGCAATTAATTCAATGTGATGTTCTTGACGAACTTTTTCACCTTCTAGAGCTTCCCAAAGGTCTTTGTCAAAACTTTCTATAGATAAATTGTTACCGTACATAATTCTTTAATTATTGAAAAAATAATTATACCTCGATGCTCAATCTTTGCTATGGCTTATTGGTTATAACCTTACTCTTTCTATTAGGGAAAAGGGTCTTACATAATTTACATTCTAAGCCATAACACTTTCTTGCTTCACAGAACTCTCTTCCATAAAAAATGATTTGTAGATGCAACCTTCCCCAATCTTTTTTTGGAAATAGTCTCTTCAAATCAATTTCGGTTTGCTGAACATTTTTACCATTCGTGAGTTTCCATCTCTGCGCCAGTCTATGAATGTGAGTATCAACTGCAAAAGTAGCCTCGCCAAATGCTTGATTTAATACAACTGATGCAGTTTTATGGCCGACTCCAGGAAGCTTAACCAGCTCCTCCAAATTGTTTGGAACTTTGGAGTTATGTTTTTCAATTAGTATTTTTGAAGTTTCCATGATGGCTTTAGATTTCTTTGGCGCCAATCCACATGTCTTTATATATGCATAAATATTATGCACACCTAATGCGACCATAGCTTTTGGAGTTTTTGCTTTCTTAAACAAATCCTTGGTAACGATATTCACTCGCTCATCAGTGCATTGAGCGCTGAGCAAAACAGCTATAAGCAAAGTAAAAGGATTGCTGAAATCTAACGGCGGTTTAGGATTTTTATAAAGATAACCAAGTTTCTTGTTAATAATGTCTGCTCTTTGTTGCTTATTCACTGATCTTTAAATTGTATTTTTTTTATCTAAAGTAAGTTATCATAATCATACAGTTAAGGGAGTAACTGTTTTTAGGGGGTTCAAGGAAGATTTTCCTTTCTTATATCTACGCCAAAACTTTTTTCCTTTAATTAATTTTATTTACTTGAAGGAGAAGAAGTAATGATAAGAAAATATTTAACCGCATTGATTTTAGCTGTGCTTCCGCTAACCGTCTTCACTCAGACTATTGAAGAGGTTACCGTAACGGCAACAAGACAAGCTGAATCTTTGCAAGACATCGCTTTGTCAGTGCAAGCCATTACTGGTGAAGATTTAATGGAACAACATATCGAAACGGCAGCTGATCTTGCTGACAGTACGCCCGGTGTTTCCTTCACAAATGCAATTGGGTCTGGTGTTGGAATTAAACTGAGAGGTTTAATACTACCTGCTATTGGAGCAGCTACAGTCAATTCCACTGACCTTCAGATTAATGGACACTCCGTACATGGAAGCTCATGGTCTGAGCTAGGATTTTTAGACGCAGAGCGTTTAGAGATTTTAGAAGGTCCACAAGGAACGCTATATGGAAAAAATACTACCACAGGTTTGATGAATTTAATTTCTGCTCGACCTGGAGCTGGTAACTACCTCAAAACTACCGTTGGTGAA
>MDTB01116216.1_pt1 | contig 44703 bp, 42 predicted proteins | sample 811161 | NCBI WGS metagenome assembly MDTB01 (sample SAMN05326650, study PRJNA326480) | marine metagenome | isolation source: seawater | place: Mediterranean Sea | collected 2009 | reverse complement strand
CGAGAGAAGTTTCTTAGCGCCCTTAGCTCAGTTGGATAGAGCATCGGTTTTCTAAACCGAGGGTCGTAGGTTCGAATCCTTCAGGGCGCGCCAAAAGTGTTGAATCACATATATTCATTTTTTTTAAATAAATCCACAATATATAGTGCGTTAAAACGGGCTTTGTGACCTCACAACCATTGTACATTTTAAATAAATAATTCATAATAATTTTTTTGAAATTAAATTTCAAAAATATTGTTAACAATAAAAAAAGGAAATCGTAATTATGATGAAATCTATTAAAAGTTGGATTTTAGTTGGGATTGCTTCTTTCGCTCTTGCAGCATGTACGCAAGGAGGCGGTGGAGCTGGCTCAAAAAAATCTAAAACTTTAGATAATACAAAAAAAGCTGGTTTTGTTAAATGCGGAGTCTCACAAGGACTTCCTGGATTTTCTAATGCTGATGCATCAGGAAATTGGACTGGTATAGACGTAGACGTATGTAGAGCTGTTGCAGCCGCTGTTTTAGGCGATGCTGAAAAAGTTAAATACTTCCCATTAAGTGCAAAAGAAAGATTCACAGCATTAACATCTGGTGAAATCGATGTACTTTCTAGAAACACTACTTGGACATTATCAAGAGATGCTGACATTGGTTTAACTTTTGTTGGTGTTAACTTTTATGATGGTCAAGGTTTCATGGTTAGAAAAGATTCAGGCATAACTTCTACAAATCAATTTAAAAGCGGTATATCTGCTTGCACTAACATTGGTACAACAACAGAACTTAATATGAGAGATTTCTTTAATTCTAAGAATATTTCTTACGAGCCTGTTGCTTTTGAAAAGGCCGATGAAGTAGTAGCAGCTTATGATGCTGGTAGATGTGATACTTACACTACTGATAAATCTGGTTTAGCAGCGCAAAGAACTAAAATGAAAGATCCAGACGCTCATATAGTTTTACCAGAAACTATTTCTAAAGAGCCATTAGGCCCTGTAGTACGTCAAGGTGATTCAGTTTGGGAAGATATAGTTCGTTGGTCTTTAAACACAATGATTGAAGCTGAGGAATATGGAATAAACTCAGGAAACGCAGATTCATTGAAAGATTCTGAGAATCCACAAATTAAAAGACTTGTTGGATCTGAAGGTGAACTTGGAGCTGCTTTTGGTTTAGATAATGAGTGGAGTTTAAGAATTATCAAACAAGTAGGAAACTATGGTGAAAGCTATAAACGTCATATCGCTGACACTGGTATCTTACCTAAGAGGGGTCCAAATGAATTATGGACTAAGGGAGGAATTCTTTACGTTCCACCTGCTAGGTAATTATAAATAAAAATACTATAAAAAGGGCTAGATTTTTCTAGCCCTTTTTTTTATTTTAAAAGAATAATGAAAATAAAAAATTTAACTTTTGGCTTAGAAAATTTTCTTGAAGACAGACCTAAACTTAGGAAATATCTCCCTCAAGGATTAACTCTTCTATTTATAATTTTTGTACTTGGATATTTTACTTTTAACGCTCAAGTTAATATGGGTAATAGAGGTATTGTATTTGGTTTTGGTTTTTTACAACAAGAGGCATCATTTGATATTCAGTTTTCTCTGATTGATTATGATGGATCATATTCATATGCCAGAGCTTATCTCGTTGGACTTTTAAATACTTTATTAGTAGCAATTATAGGTATATTTTTTGCAACATTGATTGGTGTAGTCGTAGGTATATCGAGGCTATCTCCAAACTATTTAGTTTCAAAATTTGCAGAAATATATGTAGAAATCTTTAGAAATATACCATTGCTGCTCCAAATATTTTTTTGGTATTTTGCTGCTTTGAGAGCATTGCCTCTTCCGAAAGAAGCAATAAATATCTTTGATGTTTCATATTTAACTGTGAAAGGTTGGTTTGTACCTAAATTTTTATGGACAAATTTTTCAGTATTTCTTTATTCAATAATATTTTCAATTATAGCTATAATTTTTGTTTATTCTTTTGCTAAAAAAAAACAGGAAGAAACTGGAAAAAGAATACCTGCTTTTATTATTTCGTTAGCAACAATTACAATAGTTCCTTTAATAACTTTTTTCATAGGAAATGTAAGTTTAGATTTCGAGTATCCAACACTGATACAACAGTCTCCTACAATTTTTAATTTTAGTGGAGGGGTAGGAATTATTCCTGAACTGATAGCCTTGGCTGCTGCTTTATCTATTTACACAGCTACTTTTATTGCTGAATGTGTAAGAGCTGGGATCATGGGTGTAGGTAAAGGACAAAAAGAAGCCGCAGCCTCTATTGGTCTAACACCAGGACAAACACTTAGATTGGTTGTAATGCCTCAAGCTTTAAGAATAATAATACCCCCAACTACTAATCAGTATTTAAATTTGACAAAAAATTCTTCATTAGCAGCCGCAATAGCGTACCCTGATTTAGTTTTAGTCTTTGCCGGCACAGCAATGATGCAAACAGGTAGAGCCATAGAAATAGTTTCTATAACTATGCTTACTTACTTAAGTTTAAGTATTTTAATTTCTATGTTTATGAATTGGTACAATAGAAGAATAGCAATTAAGGAAAAATGATAGAAAAATTAACTTTTTTAAAACCAAGTGTAGAAAAATTGTATTTATACATTTTATTTGGAGCTTTATTTTTTGCTTTGGGAATTTATGATGTGATTTCAAATTCTTTTTTTAATAAAAATATTACTTCTTTTTTACCAAGTTACTTAAGCTTATTTTCTCCATTATTGTTTAGTTTTATCGGTCTTCATTTAATAAGAATTGAATTTAGTGGAAACTCGATATTGGACACTATTAATAAAAATATCAATTTAAACTCCTTTAATGCAATACTTACAATCCTAGTGATATTTCTGTTAGTTAAGACCTTGCCTGGACTTTTAAATTGGACAATTTTTGATGCAAATTTTATTGGCACCAGCAAAGAAGAATGTACAGGTAGTGGTGCCTGCTGGATTTTTATAAATGTTTGGTTTGACAGGCTTATGTATGGTTTGTATCCAAATGATCAAATATGGAGAATAAATACAGCTTTTATAATTTTAATTCTAACTGTAGCTTCAGCGTTTTTTGTTCCTATTAAAATTAAAAAATACATAATTATTTTTTTATTATTTATTTTTCCATTTATTTTAATATCTTTGCTTTCAGGTGGAAACTTTAACTTAGAAAAAATTCCTACAAATGAATGGGGAGGGCTTGCTCTTACTTTTATTGTATCTATTTTTGCAATACTTTTCTGTTTTCCTGTAGGAATGTTTTTAGCTCTAGGAAGAAGATCTTCTTATCCTGTTATTAGATACTCATCTATCGGTTTTATTGAATTTTGGAGAGGCGTTCCATTGATTACCGTTTTATTTATGGCTTCAGTAATGTTTCCAATGTTTTTACCAGATGGAACTTTCTTAGATAAGCTTATTAGAGTTATAATAGCCATTACTCTCTTCGAGGCGGCTTATATGGCAGAAGTAATAAGAGGAGGTCTTCAAGCGTTACCCAGGGGCCAGTATGATGCTGCAAAATCTCTTGGTATGGGATACTGGAGACTACATCTTTTAGTAATATTACCTCAGGCTTTAAAATTGATAATCCCTGGTATTGCAAATACATTTTTGGCTTTAGTTAAAGACACTCCTTTGATTTTAGTAGTTGGCTTACTTGAATTGGTAGGTATGATAGATATGGCAAAAACAAACCCTAAGTGGTTAGGATTTGCTGCTGAAGGCTACTTATTTGCAGGTTTAGTTTTTTGGATTATCTGTTATGCTATGAGTAGATATAGCCAGAGTTTAGAGAAAAAATTTAAAACAGATAGGTAGAAATATAAAAAATTATGTCAGATAGTATAATTAAAATGCAACAAGTAAACAAATGGTTTGGAGATTTTCAGGTTTTAAAAGATATAAATCTTGACGTTCAAGAAAAACAAAAAATTGTTGTTTGTGGACCCTCTGGTTCTGGTAAGTCTACTTTAATAAGATGTATCAACAGACTAGAAGAACATCAAAAGGGAACAATAGTTGTAGATGGTTTTGAGCTCTCAGAAAAAACTAAAAATATAGAACAAATAAGAGCTGAGGTAGGTATGGTTTTCCAACAGTTTAATCTGTTTCCACATTTATCTATTCTGGATAATTGTACTTTGGCTCCGATATGGGTAAAAAAAACACCAAAAAAATTAGCTGAAGAAATTGCAATGAAACAGTTAGAGCAAGTTCAAATTGCAGATCAAGCAAAAAAATTTCCCGGTCAATTATCTGGAGGACAACAACAAAGAGCTGCACTTGCCAGAGCATTATGTATGGAGCCCAAAATTATGCTTTTTGATGAACCAACTTCTGCGCTAGATCCAGAAATGATAAAAGAGGTTTTAGATGCAATGATCAATCTTGCAAAAGGCGGAATGACCATGATCGTTGTAACCCATGAAATGGGTTTTGCTAAAGAAGTTGCTGACGAAGTTATTTTTATGGACGAAGGAATGATTGTCGAAAAAGCTAAAACAAAGGAATTTTTTGATAACCCTAAATCAGATAGAACTAAACTTTTTTTAAGTCAGATATTATAGCCATTTTGGTACCGGAAGTTTTTTACTTTTTAAAAATTCTTTATTAAAAATTTTACTAGCGTAACGATTTCCATTATCACAAAGTATTGTAACAATTGTATTTCCAGGCCCCATTGTATTTGCAAGTTTAATTGCACCAGCTATATTTACTCCTGAGGACCCGCCTAAAACAATTTTTTGTTTTTCTATTAAATCATAAACTAAATTCAGTGCTTCCACGTCATTTACTTGAAATGCTTCATCTACTATAGCCTTAGCAAAATTTTTAGTTATTCTACCTGTCCCTATACCCTCTGTAATTGAACCCCCCGTGCTTTTTAGTTTTTTATTCTTAATATATGAAAACAGACTTGAACCCATAGGATCAGATAAAGCAATTTTAATATTTTTATTTTTTTTTTTTAGGCCAATAGAAACACCAGCTAAGGTGCCGCCAGTTCCCACAGCACACACAAAACCATTAATCTTACCGGCAGTTTGATTCCATATTTCTTCAGCTGTAGTCTTGATATGAGCTTCTAAGTTAGCTAAATTATCAAATTGGTTTGCCCAAAGAACTCCATTTTTATTTTTTCCAGACAATTTGATCGCTAGTTTCTCTGACTGTTTAATATAATTATTAGGATTTGAATATGGTACAGCATCAACTTCAATAAGTTCAGCACCTAGCTTTACCAGAGTATCTTTTTTTTCCTTAGATTGTGTTCTAGGAATTAAAATCTTTAATTTTAAGTCATATTCTTTACATATAACCGCTAGACCTATCCCGGTATTACCCGCAGTACCTTCAATTACAATACCTCCTTTTTTAATTTTATTTTTTTTTAACGCATCTTTTATAATAAACAGAGCTGCTCTATCTTTAACAGACTCACCAGGATTAAGATATTCGGCTTTCCCGTAAATATTACATTTAGTCAATTCGGAGGCTTGTTTTAACTTAATTAATGGTGTATTTCCAATTTGTTTTAAGACACTATGATTATCCATAATTATAAATATATGAAAAAGTTTTTTCTTTCAATTATTATTTTAATTTTTAGTATCAATACCTCCTTTGGTCATGTTGAGCATTATTCAAATCTTAACCATTTAGAATACGAACTTTTTAGAAACGATAAATTAATTGGTTTCCATGTTTATGACTTTAAAAGAAATGGTGATCTACTTACAATTGAAAGTAAAGTTGAATTTAAAATTTCAAAACTTGGAGTGAACTTATATAATTACGAGGCAACTAGCACAGAAGAATATACCGAAAATCTATTTACTAAATTTTCTTCAAAAACAATTCAAAATAAAAAAAATAAATATGTTAATATTGATTTTAATTCAAAAGATAACAATTTGACTATAGAAGGTTCTTCTTACAAAGGACCAGCATCTAAAGAGTCCATCGTAGGAACTTGGTGGAATCATGAAATTGTGAAATCAAAGGCTCAAATTAGTGCTATATCTGGAAGAATTATTGAACAAAATGTAGAATTTAAAGGCAAAGAAGAGTTAATAATCAATGGAAAAAAGTATAAGACCCTGAGATATAATTTTTCTTCTTCAGATCCAAATTTAGCAGAGAATAAAAAACTAAATACTGATATTTGGTACGAAGAAAATACTTTTCTTTGGATTAAAGCATCTTTTGAAAAGATGGGGCAGTGGGAATACAGGCTAAAAACGTATAAATAATAAATTTTTGTCTTTTCTTTTAACACTTAAGTCAATATTTTTTTTAATTATTTTAATGAAATTTAAGGTTTATTGACCCAAAAATATCTTTAGAAAAATTCAAATAATGTATTGCCATGAAAGAGAATTTAATGTTCAATATTAAAAAAATTTAATATCTCAGGGGGATTTGTGGAAGAAAATTTTAACATTCATTTAGGAAAAAAGCTAAGAATGAGAAGACTATCCTTAGGTTTAACTCAAACTAAGGTAGCAAAGGCCATAAATGTAACATTTCAGCAAATACAAAAATACGAAAAAGGAACTAACGGAGTTAGTTCAAATAGGCTCATGCAATTATCAAATTATTTAAAGGTACCTATAACTTATTTTTATGAAGATTATAAAGACTTTAAAGATATTGGAGAAATAAAAACAGATTATGAGGATTTAAACTACTCTTTTCTAAGTAGAACTTTTTCATCACTTTCTAAAACACAGAAGGAAAAAATTTTACAAGTACTTAGAAACTCTTCCTCTCTTGAAAAAACAGGTTAATTAATATTTGGCTCCTCGGGCAGGACTCGAACCTGCGACCAATTGATTAACAGTCAACTGCTCTACCAACTGAGCTACCGAGGAATGATGTTGAACATACTTTTTTTAGAAAACTAAAACAACTAATTTATTATCTTTTTACAACACTTAGTAGATTAGCAAGTTTGGTAATTGGTTTTTCTGGAACTGGTCTACTATATTTGTTAATAAAATTCCTTCTTATACTAATTACCTTTTTGTTTAACCACCATTTATTTATATCGTTACTATATTTATTTACGTGATTAGACAATTCTTTAGGGTTAAAAAAAAGTATTTTTCCTTTTTTGAGTTTTAGATAGTCTTTTTTGCAACTTTTTGTAATTAATTTTAAATCTTCCATCAAAAATAAACTAGGAATATTTAAAGATAAAGTTTCTAATATCCCAGTGCCATCATCTCCATGTATTATTAGCTTACTCTTTTTATAAACTTCTTTTATTGGTAGGGTTGAGTAATCAATTTGGTATTTATTTTTTTTAAAAAATATCTCTTTTAAAATTTTATTTCGCATAAATTTTTGATCAGTAAAATGAAGGCGAATAATTAGATTTTTTTTATCTTTGTGCTTTAGCCCATCCAATGAAGAAGACATTAATCTGTGTTCATTTATCATTTTTTCATAATTATTATAAGATTTATTTCTTTTTGATTTCATTAAAGTTACATAAACAAATATTTTATTTGAATTACTTCTGTATAATTTCTTATAGGGAAGATTATTTATATTAAACAAAGGAAGAACTTTTTTACTTTTAATTTTTCCCCATGAGAGAAACTTTTTACTTGTGTTAAAACCAGGCTCAATAATGCTATTATGTTTAAAACTAAAATAATTACCTCCATGTTGCATTAAATAATAGGGAATTTTTTTTTCTGTTTTTTTTGCGACCCAGTAGGAAAATATTATATTTCTATAACCGTGCCCAGTTAAAATAAATTTAGGTTTTTTTGGAAATTTCAGCTGATCTGTAATTTTATCTAATTCATTAAAATTTTCCAAATAATCTGTGGGCATTACTTCTTTAAGTATTTTTCTAATAAAATTCTCAATTTTATTAATATTTTTTTTTTTTAAAATTTAATTTATTTCTAACATTTTTATTAATCTTAACTCTCTTATAAGAAGGCATTATATTTATTTGAGGTACAAGATTGAGCTTGAGATACAATTTAATCAGATCAAAGGTTTTAAGTTTTACACCGTATATAAATGGATCAGATTTCTTTCTAAATAGATTTAATATTTTACTAATTGTCTTCTTGATATAAATAGTAAAGCTATTTGGGTGAATAAAATCAACTTCAGTTGGAATTAAACTTTTTTCCTTACCATATCTTATTTTTACTTTAACTGTTTTTATCTTTCTCTTTTTAAGAAACTCAAATATTTTACTATAAATTATGAAACAATATAAATCATTTTCCTGAGGATTTTTATTTGCGATGTCATCGGTATGAACTAAATTAATATCAATGTTGCTATAATTTGCTAATAATATTTTATTGACACTTTTATTCTTAAGACCATTTTCTAACTCATCAAACTTTCCTATTATGAATCCAATAAATTCTCTTAACCAAGGACCAACTATTATTTCCCAGAATCTTGTAGAAAAATTTTTATTCAGTGTTTTATTTAGTTCTTTAGCAATGTCTTTAATTAAATTATTATAAATTTTTTTTGTTAAGTTAAAATTAATATCTAGCTTTTTCTCATTGTTGTTCGGGCTAATTATTTTAAATTTTGATTTTTCTTTAAAAGAATCAGCTATATTTTCTAGACACCAATTACCTAAATAATATAAATTATTTTTTTTAGGCCAAAATTTTTTATTTGATGTAAGTATTAAACACTTTTCCATAGGATATAGATTCTTAACAATTAGGTCTAACTGTTATCAATCTAGGATTTTATTATAGTCCACACCAGTATATGGTATTTTCATTTCTGCCTTAGGATCTCTTAGGTATGGAATCTTCTGTAAAGGATTGTATCTTTCACAAACTGTTAATCTAACACTCCCTTTTTTCTTATTTGGATAACCGCAGTGTAAAACATTTGAAATCATCAAAACAACCTGACCTGCTTTAACTTCCAAATCAATCGGTTCAAATTTAGAGGATATAGAACGATCGACGTGAGTATACTGATTTGTCCAACCTTTGTCTCCAAGAGGATGATCAAGCGTGTGATCAAAGTAGCCATGTTTATGAGAATCTTTATAAACTCTTAGACCACCAAGATTTTTATTAGTGTCAAACAATGGAGCCCACAAAAGTATACTATCTCTTGATATTTGTTTTGTTTCTTGATGAGGTTCTAAAAGATGATCGTTCTCATCGTCATATGCTCCGATACAAGATCTTCCAGAAAAAACAACATCAGTATTAAAGTATTTCTTTACTAGATTAACGATTCTATCTTGGTGAAGGTATTGAAGAAGGGCCATATTTCTTCCCGCCAAATCATACCAATTTCCTTTTAATTTCTTATTATATTTTTTTATTTTATAGAATTTTTTTTGTAAATCTGTCTCATCATCTTTCTGTATATAATTGAATGTTTGTAGTAAAGATTTTTTAATGTTTTCCAAATTTTCCTTATCTAGAAAATCATCTATAACGCAATAACCATTATCTTTTATTTCCTTTATGACATTATCTTCATTAAATTTCATACACCCAATTTATTAAAATTTGTTTTATTAGTCAATGATTTTGTTCAAGTATTGAACAAGGAATAGTGTTGTTAAATCTATTAAATAAACGTCTTTTTGCTCTTTTTTTACCTCATCAATTAGTGTAAGTACTTTAATATGAGTAAAATTATACTTACAAAAACAAGAAATCAAATTAACGATCTAGATACTCTTCCAATTTACGATAGATCCCTAGTGGACTACTCAAAATACAATAAAAATATCGGTCATGCTGGAGTTAAATACTCCATGGCAGTTCAGGCAACAAGAGGATGTCCTTATAGATGTTTTTACTGCGACGTCTATAAAACTACACTTCATCATTTCAGAAGATCGGTAGACAGTATTTATGAAGAAGTAAAAATGATTGCTGATATGGGAGTCAAAAGAATAGAATTTATAGATGATATTTTTAATGTTAAAGCAAAAGATTTTGTAGAATTTTTTAATAGAGTAATTAAAGATAATTTAAAAGTAAGCTTTTTTTTTCCTACCGCTTTAAAAGGTGACCTTCTTACTAAAGAAGTAATAGATGTAATGATGCAAGGTGGGGCCGTTGGAGTTAATGTTTCTTTAGAATCAGCTTCACCAAGAATGCAAAAAGTAATGAGAAAAAATTTAAACATAGAAAAGTTTAGAGAAAATTTAGAATATCTTTGTTCAGAATATCCAGAAGCTGTAACTACACTCAATACAATGCACGGTTTCCCAACCGAGACAGAGGAAGAAGCCATGATGACTCTGGATTTTATTTTATCATTAAAATGGGTACATTTCCCTTACACTCATATAGTAAGAATCTTTCCTGGAACAGATCTTGAAAAGTTTGCCTTAAACCATGGCGTGCCAAGAAATGCTATTAATGAGTCAATAGACAAATCTTATCACAAAGTAACACCCACATTACCATTCTCTAGGGAATTTACAGAGAGGTATAAGCTTACATTTTTAAAAAAATATGTTTTAAACAAAGAAAGATTATTAAAAGTTTTGCCAGTTCAAATGAAACACTTTACTGAGGATGAGTTAAATCAAAGATACAGCAGTTATTTCCCAAGTAAAGTTAAAGGTTTAAGAGATGTTTTGAAAATAGCTGGCATAAGTGAAAAAGATTTAAAAATTAATTGCCTCAAAGAAGAAGAGATAGTTATACCCGAACTTAAAAAAAATATTAAAAAAAACTTTCCGAAAACAGATAAAAATCACAGTGCTTTTAAAATTTTGTTAATAAATATTTCTACTCATTTCACAAATGACAAAGATATAAGTGAGTACGATGTTTTAGAGCCTCCTCTAGGATTAATAGCTCTGCAATCGTATTTGAATAGATCTTTTAAAGAAAAAATAAATGGTCAGATTATTAAATCAAGAGTTGACTTTGATAGTTACGACGAATTAAATAAAATTGTAAAAGATTTTAACCCAGATTTAATAGGTGTAAGTTCTATGACATTTCATAAAGATTTTTTTCACGAGGCAATATTAAAAATTAGACAAAAAGGATATAACAAAATGATTGTTGCAGGTGGTCCTCACCCAACTACTAGTTATAATGAAGTTCTTAAAGATAAGAATATTGACGTCTGCGTTATTGGAGAAGGAGAAGTAACTATTACAGACATAATTAAAAAAGCAATGATAAGAGAAAATAGTCTTTTAACTAACAAAGATCTTAACGAAATCGATGGAGTTGCTTATAATGATATTAAAAAAGATAGAGACTTTTCTGTTAAGGGTAAAAAGAATAAAGACACAGATTCCTCATCAAGTGGTCTTTACACAACAAATAAAATTATTGGTCAATATTAGTATTTTAGACTTGGAGGCCACGTCCAGAATCGAACTGGAATAAAAGGATTTGCAATCCTCTGCGTAACCATTCCGCCACGTGGCCAATAAAGCTCCTTTTAAATCATTTAATTGCTTCAATAAAGTAAAATCTATCTCTTTTAGGTTTTTGATCTTTTGATATAAACTATGAATTCATATTTATAATGGAATTTAAAAAATACAATCATTTGGAAGAAGAAAAAAAAATCTCTGATTTTTGGATCAAACAAGGATGTTTTAAACCTAAGAAGGGTAAAACAAAAAAAACTTTTTCTATAGTAATTCCACCACCAAATGTTACTGGAAGACTGCATATGGGTCACGCTTTAAATAACAGCCTTCAGGACGTTCTTGTTAGATTTTATAGAATGAAGGGTCTTGAAACTCTTTGGCAGCCAGGAACAGATCATGCGGGAATAGCAACCCAAGCAGTTGTAGAAAAAAACCTTGAAAGCAAAGGTATAAATAAAGTGAGCCTAGGGAGAGAAAAATTTATTAATGAGGTTTGGAAATGGAAAGAAGAGTCAGGTGGAATAATCTTAGATCAACTTAAAAAATTAGGTTGTTCATGTGACTGGTCTAGAACTAGATTTACAATGGATAAAGATCTATCTCATGCGGTAACCAAAGTATTTGTCGATCTTTATAATAAGAAACTTATCTATAAAGATAAAAAATTAATAAATTGGGACACTCATCTTCAAACCGCTATTTCAGATTTGGAAGTAGTTCAAAAAGATGTTCAATCTCAATTATTTTATATTGATTATCAAATTGAAAATTCGGATAAAAAAATTACGATTGCCACAACGAGACCAGAGACAATGATGGGAGACACTGCGATTGCAGTGAATCCTAAAGATGAAAGATACATAAATTTAATCGGTAAAAATGTTAATATTCCAATAGTTAAAAGGACAATAAAAATTATCTCTGATCGTTATGCTGATCCAGATCAAGGCTCAGGGGCAGTAAAAATAACACCCGCCCATGATTTTAATGACTATAATGTTGGCAAAAGAAATAAATTAGAAATAATTAATATTTTTGAAAAAAATGGAAAAATTAACAAAAATGGAATTAAAGAATTTATTGGTTTAGACAGATTTGAAGCAAGAAAACTTTTGGTAAGACAGTTAAAAGAAAATGGAAATCTTGTAAAAATTGTAACTATAAAAAATAAAGTTCCTTACGGGGACAGGTCAAACACTATAATTGAACCATTATTAACCGAACAATGGTTTGTTAATGCTAAAAAACTATCAAAAAAACCTATTGAAATTGTAAATAAAGGCAAAACTACTTTTTTTCCTAATAATTGGTCTAAAACATTTTTCCAGTGGATGAAAAATATAGAACCTTGGTGTATATCTCGTCAAATTTGGTGGGGTCACAGAATACCTGCTTGGTATGATGAAAATAATAATATTTTTGTTGCTGAAAATGAAAAAAATGCTTTCATATTAGCAAAGAAAAAAAATAAAAATAAAGAATTTAAACTAAAGCAAGAAACAGACGTGCTTGATACTTGGTTTTCTTCAGCGTTATGGCCATTCGCCACATTAGGTTGGCCCAATAAAACCAAAGAACTCTCTAAATTTTACCCAACATCAGTACTTGTAACAGGTTTTGATATAATTTTTTTCTGGGTGGCTAGAATGTTAATGATGGGCAACCATTTCAATAAACACACCCCATTTAATAAAGTTTATGTTCATGCATTAGTAAGAGATGAAAAAGGACAAAAAATGTCTAAGTCTAAAGGAAATGTTATTGATCCACTTGAACTAATAAATGAATACGGTGCAGATAGTTTGCGTTTCACTTTAATTTCAATGGCTTCTCCAGGTAGAGATGTAAAATTATCAAAAGAAAGAGTGACAGGAAATAGAAACTTTATTACAAAAATATGGAGTGCAAACAATTTTCTTAAGTTAAATAGCTGTAAGTTAAATAAAAATATAAATTACAAGTCTATTAAACTTCCAATAAATCAATGGATTTTCAATGAATTTATTAAGACTCAAAATTTAGTATCAAAAAATATAGAAATTTTTAGATTTGATGAAGCCGCTAAACATGCATACCAATTTGTATGGCACTCTTATTGTGATTGGTATTTAGAGTTTTTAAAACCAGTTTTTAATTCAAATAACAGGTCTGCAATTAATGAAGCTAAAGTTTTTTCATCATTTATGATGGCAAATATTTTAAGAATTCTTCATCCATTTATACCTTTTTTTACAGAGTCAGTTTGGTCAAAAAATAAATACAAATCTATCTTTAGGAAAGATTTAATTTTATCTTCTTGGCCAAGTTACAAACATTTTAATAAATTTAACAAAAGCCAAGTTGATATAAATAACGTTATTCAACTAATTTCTGATATCAGATCTACAAAAGCTGAACTGAAGATCACTCCAAAACTTTATTGCGACGTTTCTTTTTCTGAAAAATCAGGAAAACTTAAAAAATTAATTAATAACAATCTAAGTTTGATTAAACAAGTAGGAAGAATAAATAGTGTCGCTAAAAATAAAATCAACGATAAAAACTCTATCGATATTTTGGTTTTAAAAGAAAAACTTTCACTTTTATTTAATGAAGACATAAATCTAGCTTCTCAAAAAGAAAGAATTCTACAAAAAATAGATACTTTAAATAAACAAATCTTTGGCTTAAATAATAAGCTTAAAAATAAGGCTTATTTGAAGAATGCTCCTAGAGATATAGTCGAAAATGATAAAAAATTAATTAAAGAATTAACTATTGAAGATAATAAATTAAGAAGTATTGTATCAAGTATAAATTGAAAATGTCTAAATTTGATAAAAAAAAATTACCAAGCCGCCATACTTCATTAGGTCCTGATAGAGCTCCCCATAGATCTTTTTATTATGCCATGGGAGAGACTGAGCAAGATGTAGCAAAACCTTTTGTAGGAGTTGTGTCAACATGGAATGAGGCAGCTCCTTGCAACACTGCTTTAATGAGACAAGCCCAATCTGTTAAAAAAGGTGTAAAAGTTTCTGGTGGGACACCAAGAGAGTTTTGCACAATTACAGTCACAGATGGTATTGCAATGGGACATGAAGGAATGAAATCCTCTTTGATTTCAAGGGAAATTATAGCTGACTCAGCTGAACTAACTGTAAGAGGGCATTGTTATGATGCATTAGTTGGTATTGCTGGTTGTGACAAATCATTACCTGGTCTAATGATGTCAATGCTAAGATTGAATGTACCAAGTGTTTTTATTTATGGCGGTTCAATTTTACCAGGAAAGTTTAAAGGCAAAGATGTAACTGTAGTCGATGTTTTTGAAGCCGTAGGAAAACATTCTGCTGGATCAATGACTTCAGAGGAGTTAAAAGAATTAGAATTAGTTGCTTGTCCTAGTGCTGGTGCATGCGGCGGTCAATTTACAGCTAATACTATGGCATGCGTTTCTGAAGCTGTTGGTTTAGCATTACCTTATTCAGCAGGCACACCTGCTCCTTATGAAGAGAGAGATAAATACGCTCATCAAAGCGGGATAACAGTTATGAATTTGTTAGAAAAAAATATCAAACCTAGAGATATAGTAACAAAAAAATCATTAGAAAATGCCGCAACTATTGTTGCAGCAACCGGTGGTTCAACCAATGCAGCTCTGCATTTACCTGCTATGGCCAATGAAATAGGTGTTAAGTTTGATTTAATGGATGTAGCAAAAATCTTCAAAAAAACTCCTTATCTAGCCGACCTAAAACCTGGTGGAAAATATGTTGCAAAAGATATGTGGGAAGCAGGTGGTGTCCCAATGTTACTTAAAACTTTATATGAAGGAGGTTATATACACGGGGAATGCATGACAGTAACAGGCAAAACAATGAAAGAAAATTTAAAAGATGTTAAGTTTAACCCTAATCAAAAAGTTTTAAGACAATACAATAATCCCTTGTCTCCAGATGGTGGAGTAGTTGGCTTAAAAGGAAATTTAGCTCCTGAAGGAGCCATAGTAAAGGTAGCTGGTTTAAAAAAATTACAATTTACTGGTAAAGCAAGATGCTTTGATAATGAGGAAGATGCTATGAAAGCAGTTCAAACCAAAAAATATAAAGATGGAGATATAATTATAATTAGATATGAAGGTCCTAGGGGAGGCCCAGGAATGCGAGAAATGCTTTCAACAACTGGAGCAATTTACGGTCAAGGCAAAGGTGAAAAGGTCGCTCTAATTACAGATGGAAGATTCTCTGGAGCAACGCGAGGTTTTTGCGTTGGCCATGTAGGACCTGAAGCTGCTCTAGGCGGACCAATTGCTCTCCTTAAAAATGGAGATATAATAGAAATTGATGCAAAAAAAGGGACAATAAATGTCCGTTTAACAAATAAAGAATTACTAAAAAGAAGAAAAAAATGGAAACCAAAAAAATCTCAATTTGGTTCAGGCACATTATGGAAATACGCTCAAACAGTAGGACCTGCCTATCTAGGTGCACCAACTCATCCTGGTAAGAAAAAAGAAACAAAAACCTACGCTGATATATAGATGAAAATCAGACCTGTAATTTTATGTGGAGGAGCGGGTACTCGGCTTTGGCCTGAGTCCAAAAAAAATATAGCTAAACAATTTATTGATTTTGGAGGATGGTGTTTGTTTGAAAAAACCCTAGAAAGGTTAAAAGACCCAATTTTTGATTATCCTATTATCAGTTCAAACTCAAAATATTTAAAAAAAATAAAAAGATCTTTAAAAAAAACTCAAATAAAAAAATATATTATTATACTAGAGCCTTTAAAAAGGAATACAGCTCCAGCAATTTTGTCTTCTGCTTTAATAAAAGATATTCCAATAGAACAACCAATAATATGTTTCTCAGCAGATCATTTAATTGAAAAGTTTGGTGTTTTTAAAAAAGCGATTAATAAAAATAAAAGAAATTTGAATAGTAAAAATATATTTATTTTTGGAATAAAACCCTCTTTCCCTTCAAATGAGTATGGTTACTTTATTTCTAAAAATAAAGGAAAAATTGAAAAAGTGACAAGGTTTATTGAAAAGCCAAATAAAGATAAAGCAAAAAAAGCTATCAAAAAAAATGCATATTGGAATTCTGGTATGTTTTTTTTAAGAAAAGACTCAATTATAAATAATTTTTTAAAGCACAAACCTAATGTTTTAGAAAATTGTTTAAAATCTGTCTCTAATTCAAAAATAAAAAAAAATATTTACTATCTTAATAAAAATTTTTTTAAAAAGAATAATTCAGAGTCTTTTGACCGTTCAATATTAGAAAAAAACAAAATGATTAATGCTATTAAGTTGAATATTCCATGGTCTGATCTTGGAAGTTGGAAAGAAATTTCAAAAATGTATGATAAGAATAAGCATAAATATTTTAATAAAAAAAATATATTTTACCGTCCTTGGGGTAAATATATTAATTTATTTTCCGGAAAAGGTTTTTTGGTTAAAGAAATTCATGTTAAACCAAAAGCACTTTTGAGCCTTCAAAAACATTTTCACAGATCTGAACACTGGATGGTAACACAAGGAAAACCTAAAATTACTTTAAATAAGAATATTTTTTTTAAAAAAAAGAATGATTCTATTTTTATACCGAAGGGATCAATTCATAGAATTCAAAACCCATTTAATAAACTTGTAAAAATTATTGAGGTACAGCTTGGAACAATTTTAAAAGAGTCAGATATAGTAAGGTATCAAGATATTTACGGAAGAGTTAAATGATTTCAAGTTCTATCGGTGTATGATCTGAAGGTTTTAATTTTGATCTTGGTTTTTTATTTATATTAATAGAATTTAAATTTTCTATAATATTTTTTGATACCAAAAAATGATCAATCCTTAAGCCATAATTTTTTTGCCAAGATCCAGCGAAATAATCCCAATATGTATATTCTTGTTTAGTTTTGTTATAAAATCTATAGACATCCTGAAAACCTAAATTAATTAATTCACGATATTTTTTTCTTATTTCCAATTTAAACAGAGCATCATTTTCGTATCTTTTTGAATCATAAGCATCTATTTCTTCTGGTATAATATTAAAATCTCCAGATATAATTATATTCGGATTTTTTTTAAATCTCTTTTAATATTTTTAAGAAATAAATCTAACCAAATTTTTTTGTAAATATATTTTTCAGTATCTATAGGATTTCCATTAGGGACATAAATATTTATTAATTTGATAGTCTTTTTTTTTAATTTAATTTCACCAGTAATAATTCTAGATTGTTTGTATTTATCTTTTATCGACTTGGTATCTACATTTAAAATTTCAGTTTTTGATAAAAAGGCTACACCATTATAGCTCTTTTGCCCAAATATGTAAGATTCATACCCCAGACTTTTAAAAGCATCTTTAGGGAAATTAATTTCTTCAGTTTTAATTTCTTGTAGGAATATGATGTCAGGTTTTGAATCTTTCAAATAAGATAATACATTTTCTAACCTAGCTCTTACCGAGTTAACATTCCATGATGTAATTTTCATTAAACTGAGAAAGATAATCCGCAACCACAAGAAGAAGAGGCTTTTGGATTATTGATAACGAATGAATCTCCAATCATTTCTTTTTTAAAATCTACTGTAGAACCATTAATTATATCAAGAGAGCTTTTGTCAATTACGCTTTTATTAAAAATAATATCATCTTTCTCTATCTTGTCATCAAAAGTAAAATTGTATTTAAAACCTGAGCAACCACCACCTTTTACAGAAATCCTGAAATACTTTCGTGGACCTTTTTCTAAAACTATTTTTTCAATTTGTTTTATAGCTTGATTAGTAAAATTTAATTTTTTTGTCGAATTCATATTATAATGTAGTATACATTTTAACTTGGTTTTATGCAAAAAAATTTAAAAATTGAGTATTCTAAACTAGCAATACCACTAAAATCAAAAGGCAGACTGTCTTTGGAAAAAAAAAGTACTTTAAGAACTCCCTATCAGAGGGACAGAGACAGAATCATCCACTCAACAGCTTTCAGAAGGTTAAAACACAAAACACAAGTTTTTATTAATACAAATGGAGATCATTACAGAACAAGAATTACCCATTCTTTAGAGGTAGCTCAAATAGCAAGAACATTGGGTAAATATTTTAAATTAAATGAGGATTTAAGTGAAACCCTTAGTTTGGCACACGATCTAGGTCACACTCCTTTTGGACATGCTGGGGAAGAAGCTCTTAATGAATGTATGGAAAATTTTGGAGGTTTTAATCACAACATACAAACCATCAGAATTGTTACTTTATTAGAAAATAAATATTATAATTTTAAAGGTTTAAACTTAACTATAGAAACTTTAGATGGTTTAATTAAACACAATGGTCCACTATACGATTTAAATCAAATGGAGAGCATTTTAGGAAAAAATTCTTTTAAAAATAAGATTAAATTCGAAAAGAGTCCAAGTCTTGAAGCTCAAATATCAGCTATATCAGATGACATTGCTTATAATAGTCATGATCTAGAAGACGGATTAAATGCTAATTTATTCAAGATATCAGATTTGAAAAATATCCCCATTCTTTCTGGTATCATAAAGAAACATATAAAATATATTAATACAAAAAACAAAGAATTGGTTCTTAGGCAAATAATTCGAGAAATAATAAACGAAATGGTAAAAGATATCATCAAAAATACTAAAAAAAATCTTAAAGTGAAAAAAGTTAATTCAATCGAAGGAGTTTATAATTCTGAGTATCCATTGGTATGTTTCTCAAAAAAAATGAATTTATTTGATCTTTCTATAAAAAACTTCTTAAGAGAGAAAATGTACTACAGTAAAGATGTTTTGAAAAAAACAGAAAAAGGAAAAAAAATAATTAAAACTTTGTTTAAAAAAATAAAAAAAATACCAAAAAAATATATCAACAATAATATAAAAGAAAGATCGATGGAAAGAGCTATTTGTGATTTTATAGCAGGTATGACGGATAGGTTTGCCATAAATCTTTATAACAAAATAAAATGAATATTTTTAAAAAATTTTCAGAAGAAATTCGACTGACAATCCATAAAAACCAAAAAAAACTAAATCTTAATAACTTGAATGATTTTAAAGGTATTACAGTTGAAAGCCCACCTTCTGAGTTTAATTTTGATTTGTCATGTAATATTGCGCTAGTTTTGGGACAAATTAATAAATTAAATCCAAAAAACCTTGCTGAAGAAATTAAAAAAGTTTTATTGACTGACTCAAAATATTATAAAGAAATTCAAGTAGCTGGACCCGGATTTTTAAATATAATGTTAAAAAGCGATAGTTTAAAAGATTTTATAAAAGATGTTTTTGATAACAAAGAAACTTACGGTTCTTCCAAAAAAAACAACTCTTATAATATAGAATTTGTTTCAGCTAATCCTACAGGTCCTATGCACGTAGGTCATTGTAGAGGAGCTATTTATGGAGATGTGCTTGCTAGTCTACTTAAGTTCAATGGAAACGATGTTACCAAAGAATATTATATTAATGACTATGGAAACCAAATTAATATGTTTGTAGAGTCAGTTTTCCTAAGAATAAAGGAGATAAAGTACAAAGAAAAATTTCTCAAAAAAGAAGGTCTTTATCCAGGTCAATATATAATTGATATAGCTGAAAATATCATAAAAGATAATCCTACAAGTGATTTCAATAATTTTAAAAAATCTTACAATTTATTAAAAAAAGCCTCATTGGAAAATTCAATGGACATGATTAAAAATGATCTAAAAAAACTTGGTGTCCATCATGATAATTTTTTTTCTGAAACCGACATTGTTAATGACAATCTTGTTAGCAAAACTGTAAAAAAGCTGAAAGAAAATAATTATGTTGAAGAAGGTTTCTTAGAACCACCCAAAGGTGAAGAAGCAAAAAATTGGAAAAAATCTAAAAGATTGATATTTAAATCTACATTGTTTGGGGATGATTCTGACAGAGCACTTGAAAAAAATGATGGTTCGTGGACATACTTTGCAAATGATGTTGCTTATCACGCTAATAAAGTTTCTAGAAAATATGATTATTTAATTAATATATTAGGAGCTGATCATACCGGGTATATTAAAAGAATTATTTCTGCTGTATCAGCTATTTCAAATAATAAAGTCAAACTAGATTGCAAAGTTTGTCAGTTGGTCAAATTATTTAAAAAAGGTAAACCATACAAAATGTCCAAAAGATCAGGAGAATTTATTTCCGTGAATGATTTACTTAAAGAAGTTAATAAAGACTCTATAAGATTTATGATGTTAAACAGAAGTAATGATGTTGAGTTAGAATTTGACTTTGATAAAATATTAGAAAAAAGTAAAGACAACCCAGTTTTTTATGTTCAGTACTGTTATGCTAGAATTAATTCAATATTTGATATGATTAAAATTAAACCAGATGAATCTATAATTTTTGAAAAATCTGAATTTAATTTAAACGATTATGAAAAAAAAATATTAAGAAAGATATTTGATTGGCCTAAAGTTGTTGAGACAGCTGCAAATAAATACGAACCACATCGCATTCCTTTTTATCTTTATGAGCTTTCAACAATATTTCACTCTTATTGGAGCAAAGGTAATGAAAACAAGGAATTAAAATTTATTTTAAACGGTAAAATAAATAGCTTAACCACTTTATCAATTATAAAAATTTTATATATTGTAATTGAAAATGGAATGAAAATATTGGGCGTCTCCCTTCCAAGAAAGATGTAATGCTAAAAAGTTTTTCAAAAATTTTGATATTATTAATTATTCTTGGATTTTCTTTTCAAATAACCTCATATTATTTTTCAGAAAAAAACATATCTTCAACTAATAATAATAATTTTAACATCAATAATGAATTAGATAAAAAAATTTCTGATTTAAGAGTTTTAAAAAATGATACCAATAATGTAATTGAGTTTAATAATGGTTTTAATAACAATAATACAAAACCCAAAAGAAAATTCTGGGATTTAATGACAAATTAATTAATGCGCAAAGCTATAATAATAAGTTTATCTGGACCTCATTTACTTTCAAATGAAAAAATACTTATCAAAAAATATAAGCCATGGGGCATAATTCTTTTTAAAAGAAATATATTAGATTTATCACAAACCAAGAATCTAATTACTACTATAAGAAAAAGTGCAGGAGATAAAAAATTTCCTATTCTAATCGATGAAGAAGGAGGCACTGTAACTCGATTAAGTAATTTTTTAGATAATAAGATTTACTCTCAAAAATTCTTTGGTGAACTTTTTGATACAAATAAGAAATTAGCTTTAGGATTATACGAAAACTATTTAAACTCTATCTGTTCTGTCTTAAAAATAATCGGTTTCAATATTAATACTGTTCCAGTTTTAGATATTCTCAGCAAAGATAGCCATAAATTCATAAGCAAAAGAAGTTATTCTAAAAACTTAAATACAATTAGAACATTAGGTTCTTTATGTATTGATATTTATAATAAGAATAAACTTGCAACTATTATAAAACATATTCCAGGTCATGGTCCCTCAAAAGTTGACAGCCATAAAGTTTTACCAAAAATTGAAAAAAGTTACAAAAATTTAATTAAAAGTGATTTTAAGTGTTTTAAAAACATGAACTCACCTTTAGCGATGACTGCTCATATACAATATACAAAACTAGACAATAAAAACGTTTGTACCCACTCTAGACACATAATTGGTAATATAATAAGAAAAAAAATAGGCTATAAGGGAATCATTCTGTCAGACGACATTTCAATGAAAGCTTTAAAATTTGATCTTGTTACAAATGCAAAAAAATCTTTAACAGCTGGTTGTAATTTAGTTTTATATTGTGGGGGAAAATACAAGGAATCATTAAAGTTAATACGAGAAATGCCAAAAATTGACAATTTTACGAGAAAAAAAACATCAGAATTATATAAATTTTTAAGCTAAAATAATTATATGGAATCGAATTTAAATAAATCAATTTCAATAGATATACCTAATTATTCTGGGCCACTAGAGGTTTTGTTGGATTTAGCTAAATCACAAAAAGTTGACCTAGCAGATATATCTATAACTAAATTAGCTGATCACTTTCTGCTTTATATAAAGAATACAAAAAATTTAAATTTAGAAACAGCTACTGAATACTTAGTCATGGCAACATGGTTAGCGTATTTAAAATCAAAATTACTTTTACCAGATGACGATGATGATGACTTTAAAGCTATTGAAGTTGCAAATAGATTAAAACTTCAACTTAAAAAACTTGAATTAATACGACTGCTATCAGACCAAATGCTTAAGAGAAAAAGAATAGGAGTAAATATATTTTATAGAGGAATGAAGGGTGGTATTAAATCTATCAACACCCCGGTTTATGATATAAGTCTTTACGAACTATTAAAAACTTATTCTAATTTAAAGATGCAAAAAGCTTTTCAGATTGTTAATATTCCCAAACTTCCAGTTTTTACTACAGAAGAAGCCATAAAACAAATAACAAATAATCTTGAAAGTCTTAAAGATTGGAGTGAAATTGAAAAATTCATACCCAAAAGCTTTTCTGAAAGCAATAAAAATAAAAAGACAGGTCTTGCAGGAATATTTGCAGCTAGCCTAGAATTAACAAAACAAGGAACAATAGACATAATGCAAAAAAAAATGTTTGATAAGATTTTAATTAAAAAATTAAATTAAATGAAAAAAAAAAACAAAGAAAACTTCAAATATTGTAAAGTTTCCAAAAAAGAAATTAAATTTAGAGAGAAAAATAGAGGCTATTCTATTTGCTGCATCTGAACCTTTAGATTTAGAAACAATAGAAAAAAGAGTTCAAAACAACACTAATATTAAAAATATTTTAGAAAAATTAAAATCTGAATACAAAGAGCGAGGAATTAATTTGGTTTGCATAAAAGAAAAATGGTCATTCCGTACTGCTGAAGATTTATCTAAATTAATGGCTCTTCAAAAATCAACTCAAAAGAAACTTTCTAGGGCAACCATTGAGACGCTTGCGATAATTGTTTATCATCAACCTGTTACAAGATCAGAAATTGAAGAAATTCGAGGTGTGGCCTTTGGAACAAATACCCTAGAAATATTACTTCAGCTTAACTGGGTTAGACCGTCAGGAAGAAAAGATGTACCTGGAAAACCAATACTCTACGCAACTACAGAAAATTTTTTAAATCATTTCAATATACAAAAATTATCAGATTTACCTACGGTTGAAGAGCTTTCATCTGCAGGCTTAATTGACAATTCTAGTATAGATTCATCAATTTTTGGTACTGGTAGGTTTTTTAAGGACCAAACATCGAACAAAGAGAAAGAAAATATTTACTCTGATATAGAAAAGGCCATAGATCAAGCACCTAAATCGGACGAATAAGATATTTATTTAAAGTAAATAATTGTATATAAATACTCTATGAGTATAGGTTTTTGGCAAATTGCTATTGTAGTAGTTCTTGTAGTTTTATTATTTGGTAGAGGAAAAATATCAGACTTAATGGGCGATGTTGCTAAAGGCATTAAAAGCTTTAAAAAAGGAATGTCAGATAACCCAGACTCATCTAATAAAGATTCAGAAGATAATAACAATCAAAATAAAAATTAGTTTAAATGCCACAAATTGGTTGGTTTGAATTAATCATAATAGTAGTAATAGCTGTTTTGGTTATTGGACCAAAAGATTTTCCAATAGTAATAAGAAAAGTTGGAACTTGGATAGGTTCTATAAAAAGGTATTTTTCAGATGTCCAACGTGAAGTAAATCAAATAACAGACATCGAAGATGATGTGACTAAAAAAATAACTAGAGAAAAAGATAAGGATGAATAAAAAGGAAATTGATCAGAAAGCAAGCTTTGTTGGTCACCTAACAGAATTACGCACTAGATTGATAAGATCTTTTTTATTTTTAATTTTTGTTTTTATAATCTCATATATTTTTTCTTCTGAAATTTATGAATTTTTAGTTAAACCATATTCAACCGTAGTACTTGAGAATAACTTAGATAGGAGATTAATTTTTACGGCCCTACATGAAGCGTTCTTAACTTATTTAAAAGTGGCTTTTTTTGCATCTTTTTTTATTACTAGCCCAATTTTTTTAATTGAATTATGGAAATTTGTGGCTCCAGGTTTATATAAAAATGAAAAAAAAGCTTTACTTCCTTATCTAGTTTTAACACCAGTTCTTTTTTTACTTGGAGGTATGCTTGTTTACTACTTGATAATGCCTTTAGCTATTAAATTTTTTTTAAGTTTTGAGGCTGCAGGAGACATGAATTCAATTGCTATACAACTAGAAGCCAAAGTTAATGAATATTTGTCTTTAGTCATGAAATTAATATTTGCTTTTGGAATTAGTTTTCAACTACCAGTAGTTTTAAGCCTATTAGCCAGAATTGGTTTTATTGACTCAGTTTATTTAAAAACTAGAAGAAAATATATTGTTGTAATTATATTTGCTTTTGCAGCCATACTAACACCGCCAGATCCTATAACTCAAATAGGTTTAGCTTTACCTTTATTAATTTTGTATGAATTGTCTATACTGGCAGTTAAAATGATTGAAAAGAAAAAAAATGCATAATCTAAAAGATATAAGAAAAGATATAGATAATTTTAAGAAAAAAATAGATCAAAGAAATGTAAAAATTGATTTTGATAAACTATTAAAATTAGACAAAGAAAATAGAGAGCTGATTCAAAAAAAAGAAACCTTTGAACAAGAAAAGAAAAAACTATCAAAAATAAAAGATGAAAATAATTTTAAAAAATCAAAAGATCTTTCTTCTAAAATAGAGATTTTAACAATCAAGAACCAAGAATTAAAAATAAAAATTCATGAAATTTTGTCATTTATTCCTAATGTTGCTTTAGATGATGTTCCATCGGGCCAAGATGCGCTTTCTAATAAACTTATAAAAAAACATGGTGAGGTTCAAAAATTTAATTTTAATATAAGGTCACACGAGGAACTAGGGTCTAAAGATAATCAAATAGATTTTGAAACATCTTCAAAATTATCTGGAGCAAGATTCGTTGTGCTTAAGGATAAATTTGCTTTACTTGAACGTGCTTTAATTAATTTTATGATAGATGTCCATGTGTCAAAATTTGGCTATACTGAAATTTCACCTCCTTTAATTGTCAATGAAAGTGTTATGTTTGGTACTGGTCAGTTGCCAAAATTTGAAGATGATCAATTTGAAATTAAATTAGACAAATCTGAAAAAAGAAAATTCTTAATTCCAACTGCCGAAGTAGTGCTCACAAACTTATTTCGTGAAAGCATTCTTGACTCAAAAAAATTACCACTTCGTTTTGTTGCTGGCACACCCTGTTTTAGAAAAGAAGCTGGCAATTATGGTAAAGACACTAAAGGAATGATAAGACAACATCAGTTTTATAAAGTTGAACTTGTCAGCATAGTTGATCCTTCAAATTGCTCAAAAGAGCTAGATAGGATGCTGCAGTGTGCAGAAGAAATTTTAAAACAATTGGAAATACCCTATCAAATTTTACTTTTATCTTCAGGTGACATGGGTTTTAGTGCAGAAAAAACTTATGATATTGAAGCATGGATACCTTCCGAAAAAAAATACAGAGAAATATCAAGCTGTTCATCATGTGGTACTTTTCAATCTAGAAGAATGTCAACTAAAATTAAAACAACAAGTGGAACAAAATTTGCAGGAACTTTGAATGGCTCAGGATTGGCCGTAGGAAGATTGTTAATAGCCCTAATAGAAAACAAGCAAAATAAAGATGGTTCTATTTTAATTCCATTACCCTTAAGAAAATATATGAATAACATAGAAAAAATATAAAAATTATTTAAGTATTTTCTTGTTTAAATAACTCTTTTATTATATTTATCACTAATTATGAATAGCCAAGGACTAGCACAATTTATACCACTAATTCTTATCTTTGTTATTTTCTATTTTTTCTTAATTAGACCTCAGCAAAAAAGAGTTAAAGAACACAAAAATATGACTCAATCATTGAAACGTGGAGACGAAGTAATAACTTCAGGTGGTATTATTGGAACTGTAGATAGAGTTATGGAAGACGATCGAATAGAAGTAATTTTGGCAGAAAATGTAAAAGTTCAGATTATACGATCTACTATAACGAGTTTATTACAAAAAGAAGAAAAAAAATAATTTTTTTCGGTGTTAAATTTTTCAAAAATAAAGATTTTAATAATATATTTATCATTTATTTTTTTTGGATTCTTTTCTCTTTTGAATTTTCAAAGTGAAAAAAATGTAATAATTGATAAAAAAGTTAATCTTGGACTTGATCTACAAGGAGGGTCCTATCTTTTATTAGAAATTGATACAGATCCCCTTATAAAAGAAAGAATACAAGATAAAGTAATACCATTAAAAAAACTATTGAGTAAAAATGATATTGATTATAAAAACTTTTCTATAGAAAATAAAAAAATTAAATTTGTAATAAAACCAGAAAACTTAAGTAAATTTAATTTATTATTTTTTTCAAAAGATGAAAATTTACTAAACCCTTACATAGATCAATATAATAGTTTTCAATTAGATTTAGAAGAAGAGAACAATCAATTAACTATATTTTTTTCAAAGTTTGGTATTCTTTCAATAAATAATTCAGCTTTAAAACAATCTATAGAAATAGTACGACGTCGAATTGACGATGTTGGAACTAAAGAACCAACAATTTTACAAAGAGGAAATAAAAGAATTTTAGTTGAGCTTCCTGGCTTAAAAGATCCTGAAAGAATTAAGGAACTTCTTGGCAAAACGGCACAACTAAACTTTAGATTAGTGTCAGAGACTTCTAATGATTTTGGATCTGAAAAACTAATTTCAGAGACCGGTGAAGAACTTACAGTTAGTAAAAGAATTATTATGAGTGGTGAAAATTTAGTAGATGCCCAACCTAGACTTGACACACAGTCAAACCAACCCGGCGTTTCTTTTACGTTAGATAGACTTGGAGCTCAAAAATTTGGTAAAGTCACATCTGAAAATGTTGGAAAAAGAATTGCCATTGTTTTAGACAACAAAATTATTAGTGCTCCATCAATAAGGGAAGCAATTACTAGCGGTAATGGGAGCATAAGTGGAAATTTTACATTTCAAGAGGTAACAGATTTATCATTACTTTTAAGGTCAGGGGCGCTTCCAACACCATTAAATGTTGTTGAAGAAAGAACAGTTGGGCCAGATCTAGGAGTCGACTCAATAAAATCTGGCACTATTTCTTTAATAGTTGGTTTTATATTGGTTATTATTTTTATGGTATTTAAATATAGAGTCTTTGGTGTAATCGCTAATATTTCTCTAATCTCCAATCTAATTATGCTTATTGGCATTCTAACAATTCTTGAAGCAACTCTTACCTTACCAGGCATTGCAGGAATTATTTTGACTGTTGGAATGGCAGTTGATGCAAATGTTTTAATCTTTGAGAGAATTAAAGAAGAATTAAAAACTGAAAAATCATCAATTCATGCGTTTGATATAGGATACAACAAAGCTAAAATTACTGTGTTAGACGCTAACATAACAACACTATTAGCTGCAGCAATACTTTTTGCATTTGGCTCCGGTCCAATAAAAGGGTTTGCGGTTACCCTTGGCATTGGAATTATGACAACACTTTTTTCTGCTTATTTTATTGCTCGACACTTAACATCATTAATTGTTTTAAGAAGAAAGGATAATATTAGGTTGTAATGAAAACAAATATAGACTTTGCCCGTTTATTTAAGGAAGCTAATATATTATCTTTGCTTTTATTTTTATTAAGTATTTTTATTATTTTTTTTAAAGGACTAAATTATGGAATAGACTTTAAAGGCGGAACGCTAATAGAACTTCGTGTTGATAATGAAAGTATTAGCATTAATGAAATTAGATCTGCTTTTAATAATAAAAACTTTGGTGATATAAATATAAAAGAATTTGGTGAAAAAGGGGATTACCTTATTAAAGTTGAACAATCTTCAAAAAATAATAAAAATTTAATTAAAGAACTTAAAGAAAATATAAACAAAACATTACAATCTGAAGTAAGCTTTAGAAGAGTAGAAAATGTTGGGCCCAAAGTAAGTGCTGAACTACTACAATCAGGAATAATCGCCATCTGTTTATCGTTAGCCGTCATGTTGTTTTATATCTGGATAAGATTTGAATGGCAATTTAGTGTTGGGTCTATAGTCGCACTAGTTCACGATGTTGTTATTACGATTGGTATTTTTTCAATTCTGTCTTTTGAAATAAATTTGTCTATTATTGCAGCAGTATTAACAATAGTTGGTTATTCAATGAACGATACAGTAGTTATTTATGATCGTATAAGAGAAAACCTGTTTAAATATAATAATCTTAAAATTGAAGAAACTGCAAATCTTTCAATTAATGAAACACTTTCTAGAACTATCATAACTTCTGTAACTACTCTTTTGGCCCTATTCTCAATTTTTATTTTAGGAGGTGAAATTTTAAAAGGTTTTTCTTTTGCAATGATTATGGGAGTTTTTATTGGAACATACTCTTCAATTTTTGTTGCATCGCCAATTTTAAAATATTTAAAAGTAAACTCTAAAACAATGGAAAAAACAGAAGAAAAAATCGTTCCTTAGTAAAGATTTTGAGCCATTACCATTGACAGTAACATCGGAAGAGAAAGAAGAGTATTGACTCTAGAGGTTAACATTGCAGTTTTAGCTGATTTAGCTTTTTCTTCAGGTGTTGACTCAATTATACCCAAAGCTTTCTTTTGGTTAGGCCATATAATAAACCAAACGTTATAGGCCATAATTAAACCTAGCCACATTCCAATTCCAATAGCTGTACTCTTTCCAAAACCACTTCCTATTCCTAGCGTCATTGCTTGGTGAACATAACCGTTTAAATAAGCAACAACTAATCCGGTTACAATTGTAGCTAGGGCAGCCCATCTAAACCAAAAAAGAACTGCTGGAGCTATTATTTTTCCTATAGCAGGCTTCTGCTCATCAGGAATTTTTGGCATATTAGGTATCTGAACAAAATTTAGGTACCAAAGTAATCCTATCCACATAATTCCAGCAACTACGTGAAAATATCTAAACAACCAACTCCAAAAAAGTCTATCAAAAGCCCAGTCGCCACCAGCAAAAAAAAGTCCCACAAATAGTAAAACTGCTAGAATTGCTGAGAGATGAATTGTTCGGGGTAAGGATTGTAATAAGTTAACCATGATTCATTATAACATAAATATTCTTATTTTAGGCAGTTTTTTTCATACTAGAATTACCCAAGATTGACTTGATGAATTTTCCTGTATAACTTTTGTCTACTTGTGATACCTTTTCAGGGGTTCCTTCTGCAACTATTTCTCCGCCATATAAGCCTCCTTCTGGGCCCATATCAATAATATGATCGGCAGTCTTTATCACGTCCAAATTGTGTTCTATTACAACTACTGTATTGCCTGTATTAACGAAAGCCTGGAGTATTTCTAATAGTTTTTTAATATCATGAGAATGCAAACCAGTAGTTGGTTCATCTAAAATGTAAAGAGTTTTACCAGTAGGTCTTTTTGATAATTCTTTTGCTAATTTTATTCTTTGAGCTTCACCACCAGATAATGTCGTAGCTTGTTGACCTATTTTCATATACCCAAGACCCACATGTTTGAGAGTTATCAACTTAGATCGAACAGATTGAATATTTTCAAAAAAATCACAGCCTTCATCAACAGTCATATCTAGTATATCTGCAATATTCTTATTTTTAAATCTTATTTCTAAAGTTTCTCTATTATATCTAGCACCTTTACAAGTGTCACATGGTATAAAAACATCTGGTAGAAAATGCATTTCATAAGTAATTACACCGTCTCCCTCACAAGTTTCACATCTTCCTCCTTTAACGTTAAAAGAATATCTTCCTACTTTATATCCTCTTGCCTTAGACTCAGGTAATCCAGCAAACCATTCTCTTATTGGTCCAAATGCACCAGTGTAAGTTGCTGGATTTGATCTTGGGGTTCTACCAATAGGAGATTGATCTATATCAATAATTTTATCTATTAACTCTGTACCCTTAAAGCCCTTAAATGCTTTAGGAACTTTTCTAGACTTATTTTTATTTAGTATTAGATTAAAAGCATTATACAAAGTGTGTAAAATTAAAGTTGACTTACCACTTCCAGAAACTCCCGTGACACAAGTAAAGGTACCAAGCGGTATTTTTAAATTAACATTTTTTAAATTATTACCTGTTGCACCACTGATCTCTATAAACCTTCCATTTTTAGCAGTTTTTCTTTTTCTCGGTAATGGAATAAATTTTTTACCTGATAAATAATTTCCTGTTATACTTTTTTCATTTTTAATTATCTCTTCGACTTTTCCTTCAGCAACTATCGATCCTCCATTTAAACCAGCTTCAGGACCAATATCTATTATATGATCTGAACTTTCCATCGTTTCAATATCGTGCTCTACTACAATTACAGTATTTCCCAAATCTCTTAATTTTTTTAAGGCAGCAATTAATTTTTTATTATCTTTTTGATGCAAACCAATAGAAGGTTCATCAAGGACGTAAAGAACACCTGTTAATCCTGATCCTATTTGAGAAGCCAATCTAATTCTTTGTGCTTCACCTCCTGACAGAGTTCCAGATTCTCTTGATAGAGTAAGGTAATTTAAACCAACATTTAATAAAAAATTTAATCTTTCATTAATTTCTTTTAATATATGTTGTCCTATTTTATTTTCTCTTTCATTAAAAATACTGGGTAAATTGTTAAACCATATTTTTGCTTCATCAATTGATTTGCTAGTAATTTCACTAATATTTAGTGAATTAATTTTTACACATAATGCTTCATCTTTTAATCTTTGTCCTTTACATTTTTCACAGCTAGACTCGCTTTGATATTGGGAAATTTCTTCTCTTTTCCATTCACTTTCTGTTTCAAGATAACGTCTCTCAAGATTGTTAATAACTCCTTCAAAAGATTTTTTGGTTGAATATTTTTCGTATCCATCGTCATAAGAAAACCTTATTTCATCTTCGTCTGAACCAAACAATATTATATCTTGAAACTTTTTAGGTATTTTTTTCCAAGGATCAACCAATGAGAATTTGTAATGTTTTGCTAAAGATGAAAGTGTTTGAGCGTAGTAAAGAGATGTTGATTTAGCCCAAGGAGAAATAGCCCCATCTTGAATACTTTTGTTTTGGTCTGGAACTACAAGATTTGTATCTACATTTAAATTATGCCCAATACCTTCACATTCTTCACAAGCCCCATAAGGAGAATTGAAGGAAAAAAGCCTTGGTTCAATTTCCTCAATAGTAAAACCACTTTCCGGACATGAAAATTTTGAAGAAAAAGTCACACTCTCAGTTTTTCTAAATTTTTTAGGAAGTGTCTCGTTCTCATACTCTACTATCAATAAACCATTTGATAAATTTACTGCAGTTTCCACGCTATCAGCTAATCTATTTCCTAGACTAGAGTTTAAAACAATTCTATCAACAATTATTGATATATCGTGTTTTATTTTTTTGTTTAAATTGGGGAAGTCATCTATTTTTAAATATTTACCATCTACCTTAATTTTATTGAACCCTCTTTTTTTAAAGTTTAAAATTTCTTTTTTATATTCTCCTTTTCTACCTCTGACTATTGGCGCAAGAAGATATATAGTGCTACTCTTTGGAAGGTTTTTAATTTTATCAACCATTTCACTTACAGACTGTGAGACTATTGGTTTTCCAGTAAATGGAGAATAAGGAATACCAACGCGAGCAAAGAGTACTCTCATATAATCATAAATTTCAGTAACAGTTGCAACTGTAGACCTAGGATTTTTAGATGTATTTTTTTGTTCAATTGAAATTGCCGGACTTAGACCCTCTATTAGGTCTACTTTTGGTTTTTTCATTTTATCTAAGAACTGTCGGGCATAAGCAGAAAGACTTTCGACATATCTTCGTTGGCCCTCAGCGTATATAGTGTCAAATGCCAAAGATGATTTTCCCGATCCCGAGAGACCTGTTATAACAATTAATTTGTCTTTTGGAATTTCAAGAGAAACATTTTTTAAGTTGTGTTCTTTAGCCCCTTTTATAACGATTTTTTTCAGCATATTTTGTTAACAGAATAATTATCATCTTATAATTATTATCCAATTATGATATAAATTAAGTAATAATAAAACAATAAATCACAAATTAATTATTAAATATAATGGCAGGCAGTCTAAATAAAGTATTATTAATAGGAAGATTGGGGGCAGATCCTGAAATCAAACAAATGGTTAACGGAAAAAACGTCGCAAGGCTGAGCATCGCAACAAGTCAATCATGGAAAGACAAATCTTCAGGAGAAAGAAAAGAAAAGACAGAGTGGCACAGAGTTGTAATATTTAACGAAGGCCTGGTTAATATTGTTCAGCAGTACTTGAAAAAAGGAGCTAACGTTTATATTGAAGGACAACTAACCACAAGAAAATGGAAAGACGAGTCTTCTGGACAAGATAAATATTCTACTGAGATTGTTTTACAGGGCTACAATTCCTCTTTAACAATGTTAGATGGTAAAACAAAAGGTGGTGAGCAAAGTTTAGTTAATGAAAATAAAAGTTCATTACCGAATGATACTTCCGGTCAGGACACGAGTGATCTTGACGATGAAATTCCATTTTAAAATATATGGAAAAGTCAATTATTAAAAATAATAATTCATATAAACCAATATTTGTACAAGATGAAATGAGCTCATCTTACCTCTCTTATGCTATGAGCGTTATTGTTAGCAGGGCCTTACCTGACGTAAGAGATGGTTTAAAACCTGTGCATAGACGAATAATTTATGCGATGTACAAAGGCGGTTATGACTGGACAAAGTCTTTTAGAAAATCAGCTAGAATAGTTGGAGATGTTATCGGTAAGTATCATCCTCACGGTGACCAATCAGTTTATGATGCATTAGTTAGATTAGTTCAAGACTTTTCAATGAGCTTACCTTTAATTACTGGCCAGGGAAATTTTGGATCTATAGATGGAGATCCACCGGCAGCTATGCGTTATACAGAAACCAAATTAGGAAAAATCGCACAGCATTTAACTGAAGATTTAGAAAAAAATACAGTCGATTACAGAAATAATTATGACGAAACAGAGAAAGAGCCAACCGTTCTACCTTCTCAATATCCAAACTTATTAGTTAATGGAGCTGGTGGTATTGCAGTTGGTATGGCAACTAGCATACCTCCTCATAATCTTGGAGAGATTATTAATGCTACTACTGCTTATATTGAAAACAAAGATATCACGATCTCTCAACTCATGAAACACGTCCCTGGTCCAGATTTTCCTACAGGCGGGGGAATTATTGGAAAAGATATTATAAAGCAGGGCTACAACAAAGGAAGAGGTTCATTTAAAATTAGAGGGGAAGTAGATGTTGAAGAGAAAAAAAGTGGAAGAGACCTCCTAATTATTAAATCAATCCCATATCAAATCAACAAATCAATTCTTAACGAACGTATCGCTCAGCTTGCTAGAGACAAAAAAATAGAAGGGATAAGAGATATAAGAGATGAGTCTAATAGGGAAGGTATAAGAGTTGTGATAGAACTAAGAAGAGGAGTTGAACCTGAAACTGTCAGAAGACAACTTTATAAACTAACAAACATTGAAAGCTCTTTTGGTTTTAACACACTTGCCATAGTAGATAATAAACCCAAAATTTTAAATCTAAAAGAATTTATTTCAGAATTTGTAAAATTTAGAGAGTCTACTTTAATTAAAAGAATTAAATTTGATTTAAAAAAAGCCGAAGAAAGAGCTCATATACTTTCAGGTATTGCCGTGTCCGTAGAAAACATTGACCAAATAATTAAGATTATTAAAAACTCAAGTAACACTGAAAATGCTAAAAAAAATCTATTATCTAAAAAGTGGAAAATTAAAAAAAGCGTAAAATTAATTAGTTTAATAGAAAAAAAGAGAAATATTTCAAATTATCAGCTATCTTTGCTTCAAGTAAATTCTATTCTTGAACTTAGACTTCAAAAATTAACAACATTTGGAATAAATGAAATTGAAACTGAAATTAAAAAGCTATCTGAAATGATATCTTCGTTTAATAAAGTACTTAACTCTAAAAAAGAATTGTATAAACTTATTTCACTAGAACTTAAGAATATTAAAGAAAAATATTCAGTTCCAAGAAGGACTAAAATTATAGATGCTGTGTTGAATTACAACATAGAGGAAACTATACAAAAGGAGTCAGTAGTAATAAATATTACAAAACAAGGTTATATTAAAAGAAGCTCTCTAACAGCCTTGAAAGCACAAAAAAGAGGAGGCAAAGGTAAGTCTGGAATCGTAACAAGAGACGAAGATTTTGTCATACAAATTTTTACCGCAAACACACACACACCTGTTCTTTTTTTCTCTACGCAAGGTCTTGTTTACAAAATAAAAGCTTACAAAATACCCGAAGGAACTGCCTCTTCTAAGGGTAAGTCGATCTTTAACTTACTACCCTTAAAAAGCCACCATTCCATTAGTTCTATAATGCCACTTCCTGAAGATGAGTCCGAATGGAAAAAACTTTTGGTTGTTTTTGTTACCTCTAACGGAAATGTAAGAAAAAATACATTGGAGGATTTTATTAATATTAATTCTAGCGGAAAAATTGCAATGAAACTCGAAGAGAACGATCAAATAATTGGTGTTAAAATTTGTAGAGAAGATCAAGATATTATGTTGAGCACAAAACTAGGTAAGTGTATAAGATTTATGTCTAAAAAATTAAGATTATTTAAAGGCAGATCTTCAAAAGGAATAAGAGGAATACAGCTTAAAGATGGTGATAAAGTTAACTCTCTTTCAATATTAGACAATCCTAAAATTGATGCAAAAACTATTAAAGAGGATAAAAAAATTAAAAATGGATTAAATAAGTTTATTCTCTCAGTTACTGAAAATGGTTACGGAAAAAGATCATCCTATCTTGATTACAGAGTCACCAACAGAGGAGGAAAGGGAATTATTGGAATCATAAACTCTCCGAGAAACGGAAATGTATCTTCAACACTTGTCGTAGAAGAAACCGACGAGATAATATTGTCTACTGATAAAGGGAGTATAATGAGGTGTGCAGTTAAAGAAATAAGAGTAGCAGGAAGAAACACTCAGGGTGTACGAATTAAAAAACTTTCAGGTCAAGAAAAGGTTGTCTCTGTAATCAAAATAGATAATAATATTGAATAATTATGAGAACAGGAATTTACCCAGGAACTTTTGACCCAATTACACTAGGCCATATTGATGTTATCAAAAAATCTTTAAAAATTGTTGACAGGTTAATCGTTGCTTCTACAGAAAATATTAATAAAGAATACCTTTTTTCAATTGATGAAAGAATAGATATTATAAAAAAATCTTTATTTAAAGATTTAAAATTAAACAAAAAAAAAATTCTTGTTATTCCATTTCAAACTTTAACAATTAATTTGTGCAAAAAGTATAAAGCTTCTATTATTATTAGAGGATTAAGGGCAGTATCTGACTTTGAATACGAATTTCAGCTAGCTGGAATGAATAAAAAACTTGATAACAAAATTGAAACAATTTTTTTAATGTCAGATATAGAAAATCAAATAATTTCATCAAAATTTGTAAAAGAAATTGCTAAATTAGACGGTAAAATTAAAAAATTTTTAACAAATTCGACAATTAAAACTTTAAGAGAAAAAATTAAATGAAAAAGCTTTTTTCTTTAATTTATTTAATTGGTATCTTGCTAACAACTAACTTACTTTCAGGAGAAAATAACATGATAATAAAATTAAAAAGCGGTGATGTAGAAATAGAATTATATAATGATATAGCCCCTAAACATGTCGAGCGATTTAAAACATTAGCAAAAGAAGGAAAATATAACGGTGTTGTTTTTCATAGAGTTATAGATGGTTTTATGGCGCAAACAGGCGATGTAAAATTTGGAAATAGCACTAACGATAATTTTAATTTAGATCTAGCTGGAACAGGTGGTTCTGATCTACCAAATTTAAAATCAGAATTTTCAAATATTTCTCATGAAAGAGGCACAATCTCAGCAGCGCGATCTTCAGACCCTAATAGTGCTAATAGTCAATTTTTTATTTGCTTTGACTCAGCTCCTCACTTGGATAGACAATATAGTGCTTTTGGCAAAGTTATTAAAGGAATGGAATTTGTTGATATGATTAAAAAGGGTGATGGGTCGTCTGGCAAAGTTGAGGATCCAGATATAATTATAAATATTAAGTAAAAAAATTAATGGAAAGTAAGGAGTTTTCATTTAAGGTTGAAGCTCAAAGTGAAAATGCAAGAGTTGGTAAGATAAAAACTCCACGAGGCACAATAGATACTCCTACTTTTATGCCTGTAGGTACACTTGGAACAGTAAAAAGCATATATCTGGATGATATTTTAAAAACTGGAACTCAAATAGTTCTTGGTAATACTTACCATTTAATGATTAGACCAGGAACAGAAGTTATAAAAAAATTTTCTGGCTTACATAACTTCATGAATTGGCAAAAACCAATTCTTACTGACTCTGGTGGTTTTCAAGTTATGTCTCTTTCAAAGTTTAATAAAATAGATAAAAAAATAGGCGCTATTTTCTCATCTCATTTAGACGGTAAAAAATTTATATTAAGTCCAGAAAAAAGTATTCAAATACAAAAAGATCTAAACTCTGATATTTTAATGGTTCTTGATGAGTGTCCATCACTAACAAAAGATAAGAAAAAAATTAATAACGCAATAGATATTTCAACACATTGGGCAAAAAGATGCAAGGTTGAATTTGGAAACAGTAAGGGAAAAGCTTTGTTTGGAATAATACAAGGTGGTTTATTTAAAGACTTAAGAATAGAAAGCTTAGAAAAACTCACAGAGATTGACTTTCATGGTTATGCAATGGGAGGTCTTGCAGTTGGAGAAAATCAGGAAGACATGTTTAAAATTTTAAATGATATCGTTCCTTTGATGCCAGAAAACAAACCTAGATATTTGATGGGTGTAGGCACACCTTCAGATATACTTGGCGCCATTAAAAACGGAATTGACATGTTCGATTGCGTTCTTCCAACGCGATCTGGAAGAACTGGTCTTGCTTTTACCTGGGAAGGAAAGGTAAATTTAAGAAATTCTAAATTTCAATTTGATAAATCTCCCTTAGACAAAAATTCAAATATTCGGGATTTGAACCTTTACTCCAAAAGTTACTTGAATCATCTAGTCAAAACTAATGAAATACTGGCTTCAATGATTATTTCTCTTCATAATGTAAATTTTTATCAACAATTTATGAGCGAAATAAGAAAAGAGATAAAAAAAGGCACATTCAATAAATTTTATAGAAAATACATAAATCTCCTTTAGTGCGATAAAATAAGGTTTGAAATTTTGTTTAATTATATATAAAACAATTTTTCTGAGGGCCCTTAGCTCAGTTGGTAGAGCACCTCCCTTTTAAGGAGGGTGTCGATGGTTCGAGTCCATCAGGGCTCACCACAAAATATATTTTAAACAGGAATAGGCGGATACTCTATAATGACTTCATCTACCCATTTTTTAAGATTTATTATTCTATTTTCACTTGATGGATGAGTACTTAAAAATTGAGGAGGCTCCTTACCTTTATTGCTTTTAGCCATCCTTTCCCAGAGCTTGTAAGATTCTCTAATATCGTAGCCTGCTAAAGAAGAAAAAATTAAACCTAAATAATCAGCTTCTGTTTCCTGTTTTCTTCCGAAGGGATTTAATATACCTAGACGAAAAATATCAAAACCTGTATTTGAACCTACCGTCTGTCTTGTTCTGTTTATTGCACCACCTAAAAAAATATCAGCTATTTGAGTGCCAACGTTTAAGCTTATAGCGTGACTCATTCTTTCTACTGAATGTTTTGCAACTGCATGAGCTATTTCATGTCCCATAACTGATGCTAAACCATGTTTATTCTTAGTTACATTTAAAATACCAGTGTATACAGCAATTTTGCCTCCAGGCATGCACCAAGCATTTTTTACTTTATCATTATTAACTAAAATATAATCCCACTCAAAATTTTTTGTTGGATCATTTTGATTTTTATTTAAAAAGAATCTTGAAACAGAATTTTCAATTCTTTTTCCAATTGTTTTTATTTCTTTTAATTGACTACCAGAAGTAATGAGTTTATTTTTTTGTTTAAAATCTTCATACGCAACACGGGCTTGAGCATTAATTTTATGCTCTGGAAAAATTGAGAGCTGTTTCCTATCAGTTATAGGGACAGTAGAGCAAGAAGGCAAAATTAGGCCACAACAACTACAACCAAATAACCCAAGAAATTTTCTTCTATTTATGATAAAACTCATATAAATTTAGAATCATGATACTAAATACAATAATATTAATTTCAACTGTTAATAACGCCTAATGTCGAATAAAAAAAATAAAAAATCATTTATATCCCGAATAAGAAATTATTTCTTTGCTGGGGCAGTAGTTCTTCTCCCAATAGTTTTAACGATTTATTTGACTTTATTTGTAGTAAAAATCTCGACTAGAATTCTCCCAAAAGAACTTAATCCTAACAGCTATTTACCTGTAGATATTCCAGGTATTGAAATACTAATTTCAATTTTTTTTATTACTTTAATAGGAGGACTATCATTATCTTTTTTGGGAAAAAAAGTAATTGAAATCATAAATAAAATATTAAAAAGAATACCGATATTAAGAACTATTTACTCAGCAGTCGGCCAAATGACTGAAAGCTTTACAAATCAAGACAATAAACAAAAAAGCGTTGTTCTTTTGGAGTATCCCAGAAAAGGTATTTGGGCAGTAGGTTTTGCAACAAAAGAAAACAAAGGTTTAATTAGTGAAAAAGTAAATGAAAATTTAGTTAATGTTTTTTTACCCACAACTCCAAATCCTACCAGTGGATTTCTATTAATGGTACCTAAAAAAGATTTAATGTATTTAGATATGTCATTTGAGCAAGCATCAAAATTTATTGTATCTGCGGGTACATCTGATCCAATTTAATCGGGTATCTCATTAACAACTTCGGCTCTATCAAATAATCTTAACAATATATTGTATTTTTTTTCAATTTCTTTAGGTGAAATTAGAATTCTTTTAATTTCTTTTTCTGCTATTTTAAATAAATCTGGATGATGAACTGGGTCAGCAAGTTTAAAATATTTTATTCCGCTCTGTTGAAAACCACCTATGTCTCCAAAACCTCTTAGCTGCATATCTTTCTCTGCTATCAAAAAACCATTATCTGTTGATTTTAATATTTTAATTCTTTTAATTGCATTTGAGCTCAGTCTTTTTTTATATAAAAGTATACACATTCCTTCTTTAAAGCCTCTTCCAACTCTCCCTCTCAGTTGATGAAGCTGGGCCAGACCAAACTTATCTGAGTTTTCTATAATTATTAAATTTGCGTCAGGAAAATCTACACCAACTTCAATAACGGTTGTAGAAACAAGTATATCAATTTTTTTATTTAAAAAATTGTCTAAAACAACTTCTTTTTCAAATTTATTCATTGAACCGTGTATTAGACCAACTCTATTAGGAAATTTTTTGTTTATATATTCGTATTTCTTAACAGCAGAGGAATATTCTAAAATTTTTGACTCTTCAATTAAAGGACAAACCCAAAAAACTTGATTTTTATTCTGAATATTTTTTTTAATTAACGGCCAGAGTTCTTTAACTTTTTCTTCAGGTTTACTCAAAGTAAGTGTCTTTTTTCTTTTTTTTGGTTTTTCAATAATTTGAGACACATCTAAATCACCGTATACAGACATCATCATGGTTCTTGGTATTGGCGTTGCAGACATTAAAAGAACATCACAATTTAAACCACCTTTTTTTGCTAGATTCATTCTCTGCTTAACACCAAATTTATGTTGTTCATCTACAATCGCCAGACCTAAATTTGAAAATAAAACTTTTTTTTGGAAAAGAGAATGTGTTCCAATTATTAAATTTATTTTTTTTTCACTTAGATCTAGAATTATTTTATTTTTATTTTTGTTTTCAGTTTTACCAGTTAAAAATTGAATATTTATATTATTCGGTAATATTTTTTTGGCTACATTATAATGTTGTTTAGCTAATATTTCAGTAGGTGCCATTAGAGCACATTGCGAACCTGACTCTATTGTATTTAAAGCAGCTATTAGAGAAACAATGGTTTTACCCGAACCAACATCTCCTTGTAGAATTCTAAACATTTTTTTTGAAGATTTTAAATCTTTATTTATCTCTGAAATTGCTTTGAATTGATCGTTTGTAAGATCAAAATTTAAGTTTTCTATGACTTGATTAGATAAAATTCCTGAAAATTCTTTAGATTTTTTTTTGTCTTTTCTTATTCTTTTCCTATTTTCGTTCAAAATTAACAAATGTGAAAATATTTCATCATACGCAAGCCTTCTATAAGACTCTGAATTAATTTTTTTATCTTTACTGATTTTATGCAAATTTAAAATTGCATCTTTCCAATAGGGAAAGTTCATATTTTTTAAAAAATATTCATCGTGCCATTCCTTAATAAGGGGTAAATTATTTAAGACTTCTTCTACAATTTTTCTATATGATTTTTCTGTTAAACCTTCTGTTAATGAATATTTTGGTATTATTTTTTTGACATAACCCTCATTTTTAATATTCGTAATATAATCTGGATTTGTAATTTGATACTTACTTTTAAAATATGAAATTTTACCACTTATTATAACCCATTCATTCATGGGAAGTATTTTTCTAATATAACCCTCACGACTGTTAAAAAAAATTATATCAATCTTACCCTTTTCATCTTCACAAGTAATTTTATTAGGCAGATTTCTTATTCTAGGAAAATTGTATTTTATAACCCTTACTTTAATTGTGGGTATGGTCCCCACTTGAAGCTCATCAAGTTTGACAGACTTGCTTCTGTCTGTATACGAGTAGGGCATATCCCATAATAAATCTTTTATTTTATCAATTTTTTTATTTTTTAAGTATGCAGCAAGTCTTTTTCCAACACCTTTAATTTTGGAAACATCTGAAAAAATATATTCATTTTTCTTAGTTTTCACCATTTATTAATATATAATATATTTTATCAATGAGTGAATTAGAAAATTTTAAAAATAAATTGTTATACAGATCTTCTTATAGGGGCACTAAGGAAATGGATATTTTATTAAGCAATTTTGTTAAATTATATATTAATAAATTCAATAAAAACCAACTTTTAGATCTTGAAAAACTTCTTAATACCGAAGATGAAATTATTTATAATTATTATCAAAACAACATTCTTCATAAAGACCTTAAACCAAATAAAATTTTGGAATTATTCAAAAATTTTAAAGTTTAAATAGTGGCGGAGAGGGTGGGATTCGAACCCACGAAAGAGTTGCCCCTTCGCTGGTTTTCAAGACCAGTGCTTTCAACCGCTCAGCCACCTCTCCAAGTTGAAGAACTAGTAAAACTTAATACTATCAAAAGGCGTAAATAACAATAAAGATTAATGTTTTTCAAATGCTAGTTTAAAGGAAATTTTTATGATACTTAAAAAAATGGCTAAATTCTATAAAACAATATTATTTTTATTTACTTTCTTAATTTTTACAAATTCTGCAAATTCAAACATGAATGAATTTGATTTGTGGCTTGTAAATTTTAAAAAGATAGCTTTAAAAGAAGGTATATCAAAAAAAACAATAAAGTTTGTTTTTAAGGATGCTAGGTTTTTACCAAAAGTAATAGAGTACGATAGATATCAGCCAGAATTTTATGAAGATACTTTCACTTATATTAAAAAGAGAACGAATGATGACAAGGTAAAAAAAGGGTTGTTTTTATACAAAAAAGAAAAAGATTTAATAAATAAAGTTGAGAAAATATTTTTTGTAGAAAAAGAACTTTTGTTAGCATTAATGGGCATAGAAACTAATTTTGGAAAATATCTTGGAAAAATGGACATCATCTCTTCATTAGCAACTCTTAGCTTTGACAAGAGAAGAAGCAAATTTTTCACAAACGAACTGCTTGTATTACTTAGACTCATTGACAATGGAACCATAGACAAAAATATACTTTATGGTTCATGGGCTGGAGCTTTTGGAAACTTTCAGTTTATGCCCTCAACAATTAAAAATTATGCAATAGACTATAATAATAATACGGATATAGAACTTAAAAAAATAGAGGATTCTTTCGCCTCAGCGGCAAATTACTTAAATAAGATAGGGTGGAAAAAAAATGAACCTTGTTTTTATAAAGTTGAATTAAAAGAAGAAATTCCTTCAAAATATTTAAATAGTTCAGCTAGAAAAATTATTAATAAAAAAAAAGTTAAATTTTTTAGAAAATATTTAAAATCATCAAATACTTTAATTGATAAAGCTGAACTTAATGACGATATGTTATCTGCTATTATAATTCCAGATAAAGATATAATACCAGGTGCAAATAATTTAAAACCAGCTTATATTGTTTTTAATAATTATGAAAAAATTTTGAAATGGAATAGATCTTTAAGATTCGCTCTTGCTGTTTGCACGCTTAAGGATAGATTTAAAAATGAAATATAAAATTATAATATTTTTTTTTTTAACATGTTGCGCAGGTAACCTTGGAAACAATTCCAGCAAAATACCTTATAGCTCTTCTGGTTTTGCATATATTTATTCAGATATTGATTATGAGAGCAAAATAATAAAAAAGAAGTTCGATAATAATAAAATTATGGTAGGTCACAATAGATTGTCAGTAGGAACTTTAATAAAAATAACTAATCCTGAAAACAATAAATCAAAAACATTAAAAGTTAATAAAAAAGTTGTTTACCCTGATTTTTACAAGATTTTAATTACTAAAAAGATTTCTGATCAACTTTCTTTAAATGACACGATCCCATTTATAGAAATAAATACAGTTAAAAAGAATAAATCTTTTGTTGCTGAAAAGGCAACAATTTTTAAGGAAGAAAAAAAAGTTCACAATACAGCACCTGTAGCTAAAGTTCGAATCAATAACATTTCAAAAATAGAAGAAAAAAAGAAGACAAATTTAAAAAAATTTTCAATATTAATAGCTAACTTTTATAACAAAAAAACAGCTGCAGATTTAAAGAAAAACTTATCTAATTTTTGGAATAACGATAATAAGAATAAATTATCTATAATTACCAAAGGAAAAAATAGTTTTGAATTACAATCTGGCCCATATAAAGAAATTAATTCTTTAAAAACTGATTACATTGCTATAAAAAGATATGGATTTGAAGATTTGGAAATTTTATTACATGAATAGAACAATTATAATACTTTTATCTTTTGTTTTTTTAATAAATTCGAACGTATTTACTGCTCAACCAACTACAAGTGCCAAAACAGCAATAATTGTTGATTATGATTCTGGTGAAGTTATTTATTCATTGGAGCCCGATATGAGCATTTACCCTGCTTCAATGACTAAAATTATGACATCAATAGTTGCTTTTGATCTACTTAAAAGTGGCAAACTTTCTTTTGATGATAAAATAATTATATCTGAAAAAGCTTGGCGTTTATCTCAAAGCGGATACTCTTCTATGTTTATAATGGTTAACGATGAAGTCTCTGTCGAAGATTTATTAAAAGGTATTATTATTGCGTCAGGAAATGATGCCTGTGTAGCTTTAGCAGAAGGTATTGCGGGCACCGAAGAAAATTTTGCAGATATGATGAATGAAAAAGCTGAAGAAATAGGGATGATAGATACAAATTTTACAAACTCATCAGGAATAAATGATCCAGAAAATTATTCTACAGTAAGAGATATTGCTACTATGTCAATTTATCTAATTAAAAATTATCCAGACCTTTATAAATTATATGCAGAAAAGGAATTTACGTGGAATAGAACTGGAGGAGATCCAATAACTCAAGGAAATAGAAACGGTCTTTTATACAAAAATATAGGTGCCGATGGAATAAAAACTGGATATTTAGCAGTAGAAAAGTATTCTTTAGCCAGCACAATTCAAAGGGATACCAGAAGATTAATATCTGTTGGAAGTGGATTTACTACAAAATCATTAAGAACATCTGAGTCTATTAAACTTTTAAATTGGGGCTTTAGATCTACAGACACATTTCAAGTTTCAAAAAAAAACTTAACTAATTTTAAATTGAAAACTTGGCTTGGGAGAAGTGAAACCGTTAACGGAATAACTAAAGAGGATGTTTTTATAACTCTTAATAAAAAGGATTCAAGAAATT
>MDTB01098698.1_pt1 | contig 44724 bp, 44 predicted proteins | sample 811161 | NCBI WGS metagenome assembly MDTB01 (sample SAMN05326650, study PRJNA326480) | marine metagenome | isolation source: seawater | place: Mediterranean Sea | collected 2009 | reverse complement strand
GTGGAAGCGCAGTAATGTGTGCAGCTGACCAGTACTAATAGCTCAATTGGCTTGATTTATGCACTGAAAAAAATTTTTAAAAATTTGGTTTAGTTTTAGGCACTAAAAAAATACCTAATTAAATTAATAGATATTAATTAATTCATATTGCTAATGAAAATTTTAGTTTATATTGAAATTAAGTTAATTTTTTATGAAATGTCTTGTAACAGGTGCCGCAGGTTTTATAGGAATGTATACTTGCTTGAGTCTTCTGAATAAAAAAATAAAAGTTATAGGAATTGATAATCTAAATACTTATTATGATAAAAATTTAAAGTTAGATAGAGTAAAAAATCTTAAAAAAAAAAAAAATTTCACATTTATAAAAAGCGATATTTCAGATTTTAATAAATTAAAAAAAATATTTAAAAATATTAAACCTCAATATGTCATAAATTTAGCTGCACAAGCAGGAGTGAGAAATTCGATTAAAAATCCGTCTGATTATACCAGATCAAACTTAGTTGGATTTGCTAATATTTTGGAATGTTGTAAATTATTTAATGTTAAACATCTTGTTTATGCAAGTAGTTCTAGTGTTTATGGTGGCCATAAAAAATATCCATTTAAAGAAGACGCAAAAATTGATCAACCAATAAGTTATTATGCGGCAACAAAAAAATCTAATGAATTAATGGCTCATTCCTATAGCCATTTGTTTAGATTACCAACAACTGGTCTGAGATTTTTTACGGTCTATGGGCCCTGGGGTAGACCAGATATGTTTTTATTTTTACTAGTAAACTCTATAAAAAAAAACAACATTATTAAAATTTTTAATAAAGGAAAAATGTATAGAGATTTTACTTATGTCGAAGACATTTCATTGGCAATATCTAAATTATTAAATAAAATTCCAAAATCTTCAAAAAAAAAAAGATCAATATCTCGCACCGTCTAAAATTTTTAATATTGGTAATAACAAACCAACTCCTTTAAAAAAACTTATTTCGATAGTCGAAAATACATGTAATAAAAAATCTAGAAAAAAATATATTGGAATGCAGCAAGGTGATGTTAAATATACCCACGCAAACATTGATGGCTTAAAAAAATGGATTAAATTTAAACCTTCAACAAATTTGGAACATGGAGTTAGAAATTTTGTAAAATGGTATAGTGAATATTATAAAATTTAAGCAAATGAAGTTTAATATTTCAATTATAGGTTTGGGTTATATTGGTCTTCCACTGGCGATAGAGTTTTCTAAATATTTTAATGTAATTGGTTTTGATATAGACAAGAAGAGAGTAAGAGAATTAAATGAAGGAATAGATAGAACAAAAGAAACAGTTATTAAAAAAAATTTTTCTAAGAATATCTATTTTACAAATAATATTAAAAAACTTCAAAATTCTAATGTGTTTATTATAACTGTCCCCACACCTGTAAAGAGAAATAATAAGCCTGACTTATCTTACTTAAAAAAAGCATCAGAAGTTGTGGCCAGTAATTTAAAAAGTTCATCAATTGTTATTTATGAATCAACAGTTTACCCAGGTTGTACAGAAGAATATTGTTGTCCAATCCTGGAAAGATTGTCAGGCCTTAGATTAAATAAAGATTTTTATTTAGGATATTCTCCAGAAAGAATAAACCCTGGTGATAACAAACATAAATTAAGAAATATTGTTAAGATTGTAAGTGGATCTAACGCACATTCTCTAAATTTAATAAAAAAACTTTATAGTAAAATTATTAAAGCAGGATTGCATGTGGCTGAGAGTATTAAAATTGCTGAAGCTGCTAAAGTTATTGAAAATATTCAAAGAGACATAAATATAGCTTTCATAAATGAATGTTCTTTAATATTTAAAAAATTAAACATAAATTCATCAAAAGTATTAAAAGCTGCTGAAACAAAATGGAATTTTATACCATTTAAACCTGGATTAGTTGGCGGGCACTGTATCGGTGTCGATCCATATTACTTAACTTATAAAGCTAAAAAAATAAAATATAACCCGAAAGTAATTTTAGCAGGAAGAAAAATAAATAATACTATGAGTTTTTATATCGCAAAACAAGTTGTTGAAGCTCTTAAAAAAACTGATGAAAATTTAAAGAAGAAAAAAGTTTTAATCCTTGGCTTATCATTTAAAGAAAACTGTATTGATATTAGAAACTCAAAAGTATTTGATATTATAAATTATTTACAAAGAAAAAAAATAAAAATTGATGTTTATGATCCGATAATTGATCGGTCTAATATAACAAAAGAATATAAAATTAATTTATTGAATCGATTGGAAAAAAAAAATTACTATGATATTATTATTTTGGCGGTTCCACATCTTGCATTTCTCTCAATGGGCATTAAAAAAATAAAAAAATTCGGGAATAAAAACTTAAAAATTTTTGATTTGAAAAGTGTTTTTTCCTCCACAGAAACTTATTGGCAAATGTGATGAAAAAAAGAAATAATTGGACAGGAAAACATGGACCTCTACTAATTGCAGAAGTTGGAGGAAATCATGAAGGTGATTTTGATTATGCAAAAAAACTGATCATGCTGGCAATTAAGTCAGGAGTTGATATTGTAAAATTACAGCTCTACACAGGTTCAAGTCTTGTGAGTCCCGTAGAGTTAAGAGATAGATTTAATCATTTTAAAAAATTTCAATTGAGTAAAAAACAACATATTTATCTAGCAAATATGTGTAAGTCTCACAAAGTTAAATATCTTGCCTCCGTTTGGGATTTGGATATGCTGGATTGGATCGATAAATATTTAGATTACTATAAAATTGGATCTGGAGATTTAACGGCTTATCCAATTATAAAAGAGTTCGCTTTAAGAGGAAAACCAATAATATTGTCAACAGGTCTATCAAATATTTCTGAAATAAAAAAAACAATTAAATTTATTCAAAAACAAAATCCAAAATATAAAAATAAAAATAATTTAGCAGTGTTACAATGTACCTCTACTTATCCTACAAAAGACAACGAAATTAATTTAAATTGTATTGAGACTTTAAAAAAAGAGACTAAAATGACTGTTGGTTACTCTGATCATTCTTTAGGTGATCTTGCTCTTAGAGCCGCATACGTTAAAGGTGCAGAGGTTATGGAGTTTCATTTCACAGACACAAGAAAAAATAAAAAGTTTAGAGATCATAAGATATCTCTTACATCAAATGAAACAGTGAATTTAATAAACGACATAACTAGATTAGCGACACTTATGGGTAGCCGATCTAAAAGACCTACAGTAAACGAGATAAAGTCTAACCATATAAAATCATTTAGAAGAGGTATTTATCCAAATAAGTTGCTTGAAAAAGGGCATATTATTAAGCTTGATGATTTAGTTTTTTTAAGACCAAATCTTGGTGTTGATGCCAGAGATTATAAAAAAATAATTGGTAAAAAAATTAAAAAAAAAATAAAACCTTTCGAAAAGATTTTGATGAAAAATGCATAGAATTGAAAAAAAAATTATTGGTATCGGATGTGATTTTCAATCTGAAAATGAAATGAACTCAACAAGAAAGTTAGCAATAGAAAATCTTTCTGGAGGAGAAAAAGAAAAAATTAAATGGATGATTAAAAATATGAGTGAAAATAAAGCTTTCTTTTTTAAAGCCCAGAAAAAATCAAAGAAAGACAGAGAAAAAGTACTTAAACATTTACAAAATAAATATATAGATTATCGCACTAAATGGCACAATCAACCTAAAGATGCAGTAAAAAATAGAAATTATGGAGATGGATTAAAAGATAAGAATATCAATCCTTTGTGCTTTGATATTGAGGTTGCATCTGTTTGTGATTTAGCATGTCCTTTTTGCTACAGACAGTATGTTGCTACCCCAGATAAAATAATGAGTAAAAAATTGGCATTTAAATTGATCGATCAAGCTGCTGAACTAAATGTTCCTTCAATGAAGTTTAATTGGAGAGGTGAACCTCTTTTAAATCCAGCGTTAGACACAATAATTGAGTATGCCAAAAAAAAAGGAGTATTAGAGACAATTATAAATACTAATGCGACTAAGCTTGATGAAAAAATGTCAAAAAAAATTATCAAAAGTGGATTAGATTTAATGATTTATTCATTTGATGGTGGAAATAAAAGTACATATGAAAAAATGAGACCAGGAAGATTTAAAAAAAATAATTTTGAGGAAATTTATAAAAATATCTTAAATTTTAGTAAAATCAGAAAAAAATTAGGCTCAACTTTTCCAAGAACAAAAATTCAAATGATTCTTACAGATGAGACAAGAAAGGTTCAAGATGAGTATTTAAAATTATTTAAGGATATTGTAGATGATGTTTCTGTAAAACAATATACCGAAAGAGGTGGTGATTTGACTGATTTGGATAAAAATTTTGAAAAATTTCTTAAAACCCAAAAAAATGACTTAATTACAAAATATGGAAAAGACGCAGCTTTATTAAAAGACTCTAAAAATAATATTTATATTTCTAACGGCAGGTTGCCTTGTGAACAACCATTTCAGAGAGTCCTAACTACTTATGATGGAAAAGTTGGCATGTGTTGTTATGACTGGGGAGCTACACATAAAGTAGGTTATTTAGACAAACTAGGAATATCCAATGGTGAAAAGGAATATAAATCTGTAAAACAAAAATCAGATGGAAAAGTTAAAGGTTTTCAAATGATGAGTTTAAAATTACCTGAAAAAAACAATGAACCTGAGAAAAAAGTTCAGACATTAAAAGATATATGGCATGGTAAACATATTAACAGTGTTAGAGAAGCTCATATCAAGAACAGAGCAGATAAAATTTCAATTTGTAAAAAGTGTCCATTCAAAGAAACTTACAAATGGGAAAAAATACAATGAGCATAGAAATAATTGCTGAAATAGCAAATGCTCATCAAGGTAATTACAAAGAAGCTCTAAAACTTGGATTGGCGGCAGATAAAGCAAATGCTGACGCAATTAAATATCAAATTTACTTTGCAGAAGAATTTTTATCAAAAGATCACCCAAGATTTGATCATTTTAAAAAACAATCTTTTTCAGAAAAACAATGGATATATATAATTAAAAATTTAAAAAAAAAAATTGATAAAAAAATTTATGCAGATATTTTAGGAGTTAGAGCATTCAAATTATCAAAAAAATTAAAATTTGATGGAGTTAAGATTCATTCTTCTGATTTGTCTAACCTTAAATTATTAAAGTTATTAAAAAATTATAAAAAAAAAATTTTTATTTCATGTGGGGGAAGCACTTTTTTTGAAATATGCAACAGTCTAAAAAAAATTAATAGTAAAAAAATTACTTTGTTGCACGGTTTTCAAAGCTATCCAACTTTAATAAAAGACATAAATTTTAATAGAATGAAACTAATAAAAAATTTTTTTAAATCAAAATATAGTTATGGGTATCAAGATCATACATCTGGTTCAAGTAACTATAGTATATATATACCACTTTTATCAATTGGAGCTGGTGTATCTTCTTTAGAAAAACATATAACATTTAATAGATCAAAAAAAGGAGTAGATTATTTTTCATCTGTCGAACCAAACAAATTTAAAGATTTTGTCAAAGTCATCAGAAATATTGAGAGTAGTTTTGGAAAAAAAAATTATGAGCTTTCTAAACAAGAAACAATTTATAGAAAAACAGTAAAGAAAAATTGGATTTCTCAAAAAAAAATTAATAAGGCTAAGAAAATTAAAATTTCTGATCTTGCATTTCTAAGAAGTCCTTTTGAGAATATAAATCCTATAAATATAGAAAATTATTTCGACAAAAAATTAATCAAAAATCTAAATAAGAATGAGATTTTAACAAAAAATCATTTTCAAAATAAAATATTTTTTGTGGTAGTTGCAAGATCTAAATCATCAAGATTATCAAATAAAGCAATGTTAAGTATCGGTGATAACTGTGTTTTAGAGCATTTATTCAAAAGATTAAAACTTGCTGGAATTAAAAATATTATTTTTTGTACTACAAAAAATTCTGAAGATGACCAGCTTATTAAAATTGCTAAAAGAAATAAAATTAAATTTTTTAGGGGACCTGAAAAAAATGTATTAGAGCGAATGATGATACCTTTGAGGAAAATTAAGCCTGATGTAGTTGTAAGAATAACCGGCGATGATATTTTGTTTGATTATGCTTATTTTAATAAAGCTTTAAATTTTTTTCTTAATAATAATTTTGATTATGTTGATCATAAAAAACTTCTAAGCGGTGCAGAAACAGAAATTATAGATTTCAAAGTTTTAGATTTTATTTCTGAAAATTATAAAAATTTAGATGATACGGAATATTTGACTAATTATATAATTGATAATAAAGATTTTTTTAATACAGGATCCGCACCGGTAGATCAAAAACATATTGTAGATACTTCTATGACCATAGATACAAAAGATGACTATATTTATATAAAAAATTTTTTAGATAATTATTATAAAAAAAATAAAAATTTCTATGACTATAACATGGATGATATGATTGAATATATTAAAAAAAATCCAAAAAAAAAAAGAAAAAAGTTTTTAGAATAGAAAATTTAAATACATCACTTAAAAATTAACTTGATTTAAAAAAATTAGATTTATAAAATCACATGACCAATCTTGCCATGGAAAATATTTTTTGATTTTAAAAATGTTTTTAGTTTAATTATAACCATTCCATTTACATGTGAATAAATTATATCTCTTTCTATTTGAAGGCCTGATTTATATTTTATGACTGGTTTTAAGCCAGTTCCATCATGTCTAAAAAGGAAATTTTTTAAAGTCTTTACCAGTATTACACAATTGAGTTTAAAGATTTCAATATTATCAATCATATGACTTATATAGGAAATTTTTTGATCATTCCATGTATATAAAATTATATTGTTACAATTTTTAAATATTTTTTTATAATTTTTTATAAAGTCGTATAGTAACTCACTTAATCTTGTACCATAATTTACAAAATAATTTTTTCTTTTAAAAAAAGAAACTTTTTTTGATTTTAAATCTAAAACAATCTTTTTAATTTCTTCATCAGGAGAACTGACTAATATTTTATTTATATTATTAAACATAGTGAGTTCTTTTAATTTTTTTTTTAATATTTTTTTTGATTTTAAGTTATTTTGGTTAATTTCATTTAGTTTTCTTATTGGAAAAAAACAAATGTTATTAACTTTTTTTTTATTAAATTCTTTAAAAATAAGTTTTCTGGTATTGAAAATTCTAGAATTTTTTTTTGTTAAACTATTTTGGTGTTGTCTATAATAAAATAGTGGTTTGTTTACATTTCCAATTTTATATTTATTTATTACCTTAAACCACATGTATACACCATCTTGACAATCATATTTTTTAGAATATGTGCCAACTTCTTCAAACACAGATTTTTTATATAAGGTGCATGCTCCATGTGCAGGCTGATTAAGTAACGTTACATTCTTCTGGAAATTATGTCTCTTTACTCTACTTAATATATTTTCATTATCATCAACTAAATAATAATCTGGAAAAATAATTGAGGCATTTAATTTGAACAATTTTTGTAATAAGATTTTTATTGCATCTTTATGTAAATAGTCATCTGAGTCCAATCTTACAATATATTCACCATTAGAAACTCTGATTGCTTTATTAATTGATTTAATTAAACCTGACTTCTTTTGATAGTATATTTTTAGATTGTCAAATTTTTTATATTTATTTAATATTCGGCCCGAATTATCTGTTGAACCATCGTCAATTATCACATACTCAATTTTTTTATAACTTTGATTAATTACAGAGTTAATACATTTATCTAAAAATTTACTGTAATTTCTATTAATTGTGTATACTGTTACTAAAGGATTTTTATTCATTATTATTTATTTATTATTATAAATAATCTTAATAAGTGATTTAAATTTTATTACCATTGAAAATATGTGTGGATTTACCATTTTAGTAAATAAAAACAAGAGAAACATATCAGACAATTTAAAAAAAAAAAATATTAATCGCCCAAAACCACCGTGGTCCAGATTTTTCTAAAATAGTAAAGAAGGAAAATATAATTTTTTTTCATAATAGATTATCAATCTTAGATCTTTCAAAAAAAGCAAATCAGCCAATGATTTGTAAAAAAACTGGTAACATAATTGTTTTTAATGGTGAAATTTTTAATTTTAATGAAATTAAAAAACTTTATTTTAAAAATCATAAATTCAATACAAATTCGGATACAGAAGTTTTACTAGAACTTTTCAAAAGATTTGGAAAAGGAATGATGAAATTCATAAATGGAATTTTTTCATTTGTAATATTTGATAATTTAAGAAAGGAATTATTTTTAGTAAGAGATAGATTTGGAGTAAAACCGTTGTGCTTTTATGAAGATAATAATTTTTTTATTTGTTCTACCGAAGTTAAACCAATTAATATTTTAAATAAAAAAGATTTTAATCAAAATAAAATTAAGGAATATTTAAATTATGGATTAATACATCAAGATAATGAGACTTTTTTTAAAGGTATAAACAAATTAAATCCTGCAAGCTTTTGTTTGTATAGTTTAAAAAAATTCAAATTAATTAATTATGAAAAATATTGGAATTTAAAAAAAGATAAAAATTTAGTACAAAAGAATTCTAAAGAATTTAAAGACGCTTACAAATATTATTTTCAATTAGCTTTGAAACGAAATTTAGTAAGCGATGTTCCGATAGCATTATTATTAAGTTCTGGAGCAGATTCAAGTTATATTCACAGAAACCTTACTGAAATGAATTTTAAAAATATCAAAAGTTTTTCATTTGGCTGGAAAGATCCTAAATATGATGAGTCTTTTGAAACTAAAAAATTATTAGGTTTAAAAAAGAATTCTCATGAGACTCTTTTTGTTAATGAAAAAAATATATTTGATGATTTGAAGTCTGCAATAGAATTTAATGAAGGTCCTTTAGGTGGTTTAGGCACCTTGGCTCTTTTCAAATTAATGAAATGTATAAACAAAAAAAAATATAAAGTAACAATTTCAGGAGAGGGTTCTGATGAATTAAATTTAGGATATTTCAATCAGCAATTAGCTTATCATGTTTCCAAAAAAAAAATTAATCAAAAAGATTTTAACAATTTTTGTAAATTTAATAAAATTCCAAATAACATAGATTTTTTAAAGAAAACTTTTTTATTAAATGCTGCATATGCACCAGATGGAACTATTCTAAGTAAAGATAAGTCATATAAACAAATTTTAAGTTTAGATAAAATCACAAAAAAGTATATTAATTCAATTAAATTGCCAAAACTATTACATTGGCAAGACCGATGTGGTGGTGCTTTTGGAATAGAAACAAGAGTACCTTTTTTAGATCATGAACTCGCTACTTTTACTTATAGCAATCCAGATAAATTTAAGATTGAAGGTAATTTCAGTAAAATTCATTTGAAAAATTTTGAATTAAGGAAAGAAAGTAAAAAGTATGTAGTGACACCACAGAGAGAAATCTTAAAAAAACAATATAAGATTATCCTTGATATCATAAATAACGGTTACTTAGTAAAAAATGATTTAATTAAATATAATGAATTTAAAAAGGAATATTATTCTTATGTAAAACAAAAAAATTTGGGTAATTCTTTTTTTGTTTGGAAAGTTTTAAATTTAGAATTATTCATGGGTAATTATTAAGCAATTAGTGCATGAAAAAAAAAATAATTTTTTTAGGTTATAGTAGATATAAAACAAAAATAATTGATTTTTTAAGAAAAAAAAAATATCGAGTTATTTTTGGAGGTCAAAAAAAATTAAATATTAAATTTTTAAGGAATTCTGATTTAATCTTGTCATTTGGCTATAATAAAATTATCTCGAAGAAGATTTTATTTGAATTACCCAAACCACCAATTAATTTACATATATCTTACTTACCTTATAATAAAGGTTCACATCCCAATTACTGGTCATTTGTAGAAAACACTCCATCTGGTGTAAGTATTCATGAAATTGATGGAGGTATTGATACTGGAAAAATTATATATCGAAAAAAAATTACTTTTAAAAAAAAACATAAATTAACATTTCAAAGTTCATACAATATATTAATAAAAGAAATAGAAAAATTATTTTTTAAGAATTACAAATTTCTTATAAATAATACTTATAAAACAAAAACGGTAAGATCAAAAGGTACTTATCATAAAAAAAATGAATTACCAAAAAATATTAAATCTTGGAATATAAAAATAATAGAATATTTGAAAAAAATTGAATAATAATTATGATTATCTAAAAATATCTTTTTGATATATTGGTGTGCCGGCTAAAATTTTTTTTTTTGTTTTTTTTCCTATGATTTGAAAAAAATTTGAAGCTGATATTCCAATTAATGGTCTCAAAGTAGTAATTTGCTCTTTTGTAATTTTTACATTTTTTTCTATATCAGTTTTAGCAAATATAGATCTTCTTAATTTTTTACTTGATTTTTCAACATTATTTGGATTGTAATTGTTCATTGAATAAAAAATGTCTTTTGAGACCGAAGACAATTTACTCATTTTTTCTGGAGTAATTGAAAATGAAGAGTCAGTAGTTTTTAATTTTTCATTTATTTTAAAATGTTTTTCAATTGCAACCACTCCTAAGGGTATACAAGAAATCGAAGAGTATATATCTTTTGTATGATCTGAAAGGCCTATCATCAAATTAGGATACATTTTTTTTAAGATTTCTATCCTAGATAGGTTTGTGTCTTTTAACTTAGTAGGATAAGCAGACACACAATGCAAAATAATAATTTTATTATGGAATTTTTTAATTTCTATAATAGCATTTTTTATTTCTTTTTCTGAAGCCATTCCAGTAGAGATGATTATTGGTTTTTTTTTGGAAGCTATATATCTAATTAAATTAAGATCTGTTATTTCAAATGAAGCAATCTTATAAATTTGACAATTCAAACTTTCCAATAAATCGACTGATCTAATACTAAAAGGGCTACTAAATATTATTTTGTTATATTTTCTTGCAATATGAAAAGCTTCTTTGTGCCAACTAAATGGAGTACAAGCTTTTTTGTAAAGATCCCACAGATATGTATTTTTCCAAGTTCCAGATTTTATTAAAAAATTTTTAGATTTTTTATTAAGGGTTATATCTTTTGGTTCATAAGATTGAATTTTAACTAAATCTGCTCCATTTTTAAATGCTTGATTTATAAGATTTAAAAATCTTTTTTTATTACCACCATGGTTCCCTGATACTTCTGCAATAATTTTAGGTCTTGAATTGTAACTAAAAATTAAATTTTTGCTTATTTTAATCATTTTTTTATTATACAAGTTATTCTATGAAAAATAAAAATAATTTAATTAAATCTATCGAAAAAATAAGATCCAAAAATAATAAAAATTGGATGGATTTATTAAGACTTGCATTTAAATATGCCCCAAAACAGGCATCAAATATAATTAAAAAAATTAATATTCATGATAAAAAAATTTCTCTACTGCTTAAAAAATTGGGAGAATAAATTATATAAAATTGTTAACCATTGATATTTTTATAAAAAGAATTTGTATATCTTAGATCATATTTATTATGATTAAAATCATGATGAATATAAAATCTTTTTGCTAAAAATGCCCACTTTTTCCAATATACAGATAAAGTTTCAGCAAATTCTGGTATAGGTTCTATTTTTGTTTTATTGATTTTGTTAAAATCATTTATTGCGCCAAGTTCACCTGTGAATGATGAAGAAAAATTTAAATCATCAAAATATAAAAATATCTTTGGTAATATATTTTCTTGATTTAAAATTTCTAAAGAAATTTTTGTTGAGGAAAAATAATCTGCATCGTTAAATAATGAAGCTATAGGAGCAAACTTTTTTTCTTTTATAAATTGAGGTATTGTTTGTTTAAAATTACCATAAATTATTTTACTTTTTTTTAATTTATCTTTATGGATATTTGTTGATGATTTCATCTCGCCTTCAGAAAATTGATATAATCTATCTCTATAATCAGTTGGAGGTGGAAGGCCATCGCCTCCCTCAAAACCGTAAATTTCAATTTCAATTTTAAAAATTTTTTCTATTTCAAAAGCATAATGTTCTAAATCAATAAGACCTTCACATTCCCAACATCCAAATTCTACTACAGAAATTTTTTTATAACCTATTTGAGATGCTAAACTTGCAGATAAAAAAAGACCCAAAGCATATTGTGGTCTTGGGATGATTCCTTTTAAAATAAGCTGAAAATATCTTTTTTCATTTAAACTTAATTTGGCAATCGAATATCTCAATTTATTGATTAAAGTAAAATATTTTAAACTTGATTTTGATAGCATTATTTATATTTTTTTTTTATTAGTTTTAACTTTTCATTAATTTGAAAAAATGATTCAACAAAAAGAGCTGTATTTACGTAATTTATAGCAGTGCCTTTTGTATTTCTCATTAAAAAATCTCTTTGTTCAAAATTTCTATAAAAATTTTTATATTTAGTTTTTACTATTTTAATAATATCTTTTTCAGTATCTATTAGATTTGAATTTTTGATTAATTTTAGAATATTTTTACCTTTTTTTTCCTTTCTAACTCTAGCAGTAAAAACTGTATAATCATCAACTTTTCTAATTTGAGCTCTATCAAAATTCTGATCAAAGTTCTCTGAATAAGCTAAATATTTTGTATTTAATTTTTTTGAAATAATCATTGCGTGCTCACTCTTTATTAATCGTGGTTTTATATTTATGATTTCATTTTCAATTTTGATTCTACTAACACCACAATAGGTGGGAACGTAAATTTTATCAAATATTTTATTATTAGCTTTTACTTTATTTTTAAGACATATGATTTCTTTTAAGAATTTTTTTGAAATTTTTATTTTTTTATTATTTGATATTTTTTGATATAAATTATTCAATTTATAATCGTAATTTATTTTTGCTAAGTATCCTAATGGTCGAAATTTATCTTTGTTTATATTTATTTTTATTTTAAATTCTTTTTTTAAATATTCATTAATTAATGGAATATTTCTTTCTTCAAATTTTGTATCAGGAACTATGACATTTGTTTGTGTACTAATGAAATCATTTTTAAATTTAAAGTAAGACCAAGCGCCACCAATTTTTTTATTTATATCAAATATTGTAATTTTATTTCCCAGTTTGCTTAAATGATTTGCAATTATAAGCATTATTGGGGAAGTTCCCACCAAAGCAATTTTCTTCATAAATTTTAATTTATTGAGTGTGTAATTTTACAATTTTTATAAAAGCATTATTCACATTTTTTCCTATATTAATATTAGAAATTTCATACTTTAGATTTTTATCATTTTCATCCCAAGGATATTCAAAAAATCTCAAATATTCTTTTTTATTTTTGTGAAATACTTCTTTTTCGACTCTATTGATATTTAAAAAAAAGTTATCTTTTTTTAAACCTTTTCTTAAATAATCAAAATACTTTTTTATTTCGAGTTTATCCATTTCCCCCATTGAAGCAGTATTTACCGCTATATCGAAATAACCAAAAGGTAATAAATTTACTTGTTTCGTATTTAAAAAAATAAATTCGTATTTTCTTATTTGTTCTTCATCTAATATTTCGTTAGGAAGTAGGTAGCTTGAGTCCGGAAAATTAGTAATAATATTTAAAAAGCTGAATGGGATATTTTCAGCTAGATCAACAGTGAATATTTGATTTATATCTGCTTTATCTTTTATAATTGACATTAAGTCACCACTGCCTGGCCCTATTTCAAGGTAATTTATTTTTTTAAAATCTTTAATATATTTATATAATTCATTAAAATACCAAAAAGGCTCAATTTTCTGTATATTATACTTTAAAATATTAGAATTAATTATATTTTTAATATTAAAATAGGATCTACCATCTGGCCAATTTTTGTCAAAATGCTTAAATTCATTAAAACCAATACCATTAAAATTTCCTAAAAAATTACAAATATTTCTTTTCAATAATCTTTTATAAAATTCGTAATTTTCACTTATATTTTTATTTGTAAATTTAAACTTATATGATCTATCAAAACCTGACGGGTTATTTTTTAATATTATTGCATTCTTTTTAAAAGATATTAATTTATGATTTAACCTTCGTGCCCAATGACTTGATTTTTCCTCCAAATGAATACTTTCACAGTATTTTTGTAATCGTAATAAATGTTTCTCTTCTAACTTAACTGAAAATTCATTCTTAGATATTTTCTCTAAAATATTTTTTATCATTATTTTTTTGCCTCTATCACAATAAATTCGAGATACTCTTTTGTATTATTGTAAGTTCTAGAAACTATTTCACTATAATTAATTTTGAAATTATTTTTTTTTAATTCATTTTTCATTTCAGTTAAAGATGAAAATCTAAAATAACCTTTATTTCCAAAATATGGTGAGATTTTTCTTTTGAATGATTTTAAAGTACTTTCATCAAATTTATCTTTCTCTTTTTTCCATGAAGTTGAATTTTTACTAGGTGTGTAACAAAAAAAAATTCCTTTATTTTTTAATTTTTTATGAATCAATTTTAAAAGCTTTAAATTTTCGTCTAAATTTAAATTGTAGGAGCTAAAAATATCAATAATAAGGTCAAATTTTTTTGATATTTTATTGATTTTCAACATATCCAAGTTAAAAAATTGAATTTGTTTATTTAATTTATATTTTTTTTTACAAATTCTTATACTCTCTTTGCTTATATCTATACCAGTTATATTCATATTATAATGAATAAGAGCATTGATATTTGATCCAGTTCCACAACCAAGCTCAAGCACATTTATCTTTTTTTTTTTCTTATAGTTTCTTCCTAAAAATCTACACAACTCTTCATTTGGAAAATTTCTTTGAGAGTTAAGATTTTTTTTGAAAGTTTTTTCCCAAAAAATTGAATTTTTCATTATTTACAAAATAACAATAACTGGATTTTTTACAATCGAAGAACTAAAACCTTTTTTGAAAAAAGAGATATTTAAATCTTTTTTAGTGCTTAATTCATCTATTTTAGAAATATATTTACCCAAATAATACCATTTAATTTTTTCGTTCTTGAAAAATTTTATTGCGGAGTATTGAATAAAATGACTAATGTTAATTTTTTTTGCTTCATCATTATAAACTCCAACCGAATAGTAAGCCTCATCTTGAGTTATGTCAAAAAAAGAACCTGCAATTAACTTGTTCTTTTTTTTTAAATAAAAAAAAAATGCCTTTTTATCGCATAAATTTTTAAATTGTTTTTTCCAACTTTCATCACTTCTTGTTTCTCTTTTTGAAACTTGGAGGTGAAGGTTTTTAAATTCTAACCAAATCTTTTCATCATTTTTTTTGTGATCAAATATGTTTATTTTTATAGATTTTTCTTTATTAATAATATTGATATATGACTTTCGAATTTTTTTCTTTATATCATCTAGTGAATTAGACAAATTTAAATATAAGTCATAATTTTCTAATAATTTAAAATTGTTACCCAAATCAGATAAATCAAGATCTTTTTTTTTAAACGGATTAGTAAAAGAAATTTTAATTTCACGAATTTTAAAAAATCTTTTTAATTCCAATAAAAACTTAAAAGAAGATATTAAAGCCATGTCTTTAATTTCATTTGAAATATCTGGCAAAAAGAATGGAGTCAAAATGTTATTATTAAAAAAAGATAATGAATTATTTGATCCTAAATAAAACAAGGGTAGTAAACCAATAGGTTTTTTTTTGAAGAATAAAATTATTGATATATCATAAATTTTTTTTTCAAATGATAGATTATAAATATATTGATATTGTATGAATGAATTAGAGCATAAAATACTTTTATATTCGAGTTTATTGAATACATCTTCCCAAAAAGTTTCATCAGACAGTCTTAATTTAAAATTAATATTGCTTTCAATATTAATATCTTCTATTTTTTTTAAAATTTTTTTAAGTTCCATTTATATAGTGATTAGCAGATCTATTTTATAATGATTAAATAAAAATTAAAATGAAAATTTCTACAAATAAAATTATTATTGGAACAGCTCAAATGAGCAGAAACTATGGTGTTACTAATTTTCAAAAATATGAAAAAGGAAAAAAAATTAAAATTTTAGAATTTGCTTGGGATTCAGGAATAAGAAGTTTCGATACTGCACCTTATTATGGCGATGCTGAAAAAATATTAGGTGAGTTTATTAAGATTAATAACTTAAAAGACAAAATTAAGATTTATACAAAAATAGATATCCAGAATTATAAAGAAAATTTTATAGATAATATTAATTTTTCGGTAAGTAAATCTTTAAAAGTTTTAAAAGTAGATAAACTTGAGTGTGTTTATGTTTCAAATAACTTCTGTATAAATAATATTGATAATAAAATTATCAGTAATATCAAAAAAAATTTAAATGTTAAAAAAGTTGGTGCTTCTATATACAATGATGTAAAAAAAATATCTTTAATAAAAAAAAAAATTTGATTTATTTCAGGTTCCTATAAATATTGCTTCAAAAAATAATTTTAACTATTTAAAAGAAAAAAAAATCATAGCACGATCAATTTTTCTACAAGGATTGCTTTTAAATAAAAAAATAAATCATAAAATTCCAAGAAGATTACAATTATCTTTAAATAAGTATTTTAATTTTTTAAAAAAAATAGAAATGACGCCATTAGAAATTTCTTTATCGTTTGTTAATGATAAAAAAAAAATCCCAAATTTTATTATTGGTATAGATGAAAAGTTACAATTAAAAAAGATTTTAAATACAGACGTAAAAAAATTGAATAAAGACCACTGCTCAGCTATAATAAATTTTTTTAATATAAATGATTTAGATCCTCGAAAATGGAAATGAAAAAAAAAAAATTTATATTTAGAAGCCAAAAAAGTAATTTTAGGTGGAAATTCACTTTTGTCTAAAAATCCTAAAATGTTGTTACCCAATGGTTGGCCTACATATTTTAAAAAAGCTCACAACATTAATGTTTGGGATATGAATGGAAAAAAATATATTGATATGATGTGTTTAGTTGGCCAAAGTATTCTTGGATACTCTAACAAAGAATTAGATCAATATTTATTTAAAAAAAGTAGAGATGGAATAATTACTTCTCTCAATTGTCCTGAAGAAGTTTTTTTAGCAAAAAAACTTATAAAGATTCACCCTTGGGCACATATGGCAAAATTTGCAAGATCTGGTGGGGAGGCTAATGCTTTGGCAGCAAGAATAGCTAGAGCGGCTACAGGAAGAGATCATATTGCAATTTGTGGTTATCATGGATGGCATGATTGGTATTTATCAGTTAATTTGAAAGGTAAAAATAATCTTTCAAAATTTTTATTACCTGGATTAGAACCACATGGGGTTCCAAAAGCTCTTAGAAATACTTGTCATACATTTCAAGCAAATGATTTGAATAAACTTAAAAAGATTATTCAAAAATTTAGACCAGCTGCAATTTATATGGAAGTTGCTAGAAATGGATTACCAGATAAAGATAATTTGAGAAAAATTAGAAAACTAGCTAACCAAAATAAAATATTATTAATATTTGATGAATGTACTACTGGTTTTAGAAGAAATTTAGGAGGTTTACATTTAACAACTGGAGTAAACCCAGATTTAGCAATGTTTGGAAAAGCACTGGGAAATGGGTATGCTATTACGTGTGTCCTAGGAAGAAAAAAATATATGAAAATTGCAGAAAAAAGTTTCATCAGTAGTACTTTTTGGTCGGAACGATTAGGTTATTTAGCTGCTATCAAAACATTAGATATTTTAAAAAAAAAAAAACCATACGATAATTTAATTAAAATTGGAAAAGTGTTAAATAAATCATGGGAAATTTTGGCTAAACAAAATGATTTAAAAATTAGTATTACTGGCATTGAAACTATTACAAGTTTTTCATTTAAATCAAAAAATAATCTTATGTATAAAACTTATATTACTCAAGAGATGCTCAAAAAAGGCTATCTAGCTAGCAATGTAGTATACCTGAATATTCATCATACTAGAAAAATAATTAAAAATTATATCAAAAATTTAAGTCCAATATTCAATCAAATTAGCTTATTTGAAAAAGGAATATTGAAAAAACTTCCTTTAAATAGTCCAATTTGTAATTCAAAATTTGAGAGAATTAATGATCATTAATAATCATCAAGTCTAATAATATCAAATTTATTTTTTTTGAATATTTTTTCTATACTCTTTGAATAAGCAAAATTAATATTGAGATTTTTAAGGGAAACAAAGAAGCTTTTTTTGTTAAAAAGATATTTGGCATATAATAAAATACTTGATCCAGTAGAATATATAGTTTTCAATTTTTTTGAAAATAAAAAAACTTCAGATAAAGTATGGTCATTAAAATCTATAACTTTAAATCTCAGATACTTTTTAATTAGATTATAATTCTTTTTTGAGATCCTGGGATGTATTTTTAAAATAATTTCTTTCTGTCTTAATTTACCACCTTTTTTGGCATAATGATAAAGATTGTTATAGATTCTGGCCTCTTTTTTGGGGTTAGTGTTGAAAATTTTTTTATTTTCTATCAATGGGTGACTGAAAATCATTGTTTTAATATTTTTATATTTATTATTATAATTTTTAGATAATTTAAAAATTATTTTTTTGAGAATTTTGTTATTAAAACCTTTAGATGTTTTATTTGTAAATGTTATGTTTTTTTTTTTAATAAATTCATTAAATTCATTCAACTGATTGAAAAATTTTATTTTTAGAACACAGTTAGAAATAAGTCTTTTTAGAAAAATCTCGAAAGAGTTGAAAAATCCAAATTCAGCTGAAAATTTAAATTCTTGATCTAAACCTTCTTTTATACCGAAGTACTCAAATTCATTTCTATAATAATAAATTTCCTCATAAATATTGTATTTTTCTCTTAAAATAAAAATATCTCCAGAATTAATCTTAATCTTTTTTTTTATTAATTCTTTTAAAAACTTTTTCTTGTTTAAATATTGCTTTATTTTTTTTTTAAAAAAAATTTTTTTATATAATCTAATATTTTCAATTTTTTCGATTTTTTTTCCAATAAATCTTAAATCAAAAATTTTTTGATAACCTAAAATCTTACTATTCCTTTTTATAGTATTAAAAGAATTTTCATTAAGAGATGGATGAATTATAAGTCCAACTTTATTAATATTTTTAAATTTTGATAACAAAATCTCTGCATAAACTAATTGAAACGGTGAAGTTAAAAGTATAAAAGCTGTTCTTTTAGTCATTAAAAACTTTTTATTATGATTAATATATTTTATAATTAATATTATTATGAATGTATGTCTAATACCAGCTAGATCAGGTTCAAAAAGAATTAAAAACAAAAACATATTAAAAATTAATAATAAACCAATTATTAATTGGACAATTCAAACAGCAAGAAACTCTAATATTTTTGATAGAATTTGCGTTTCAACTGACTCACTTAAAATTTCAAATATAGTCAAAAAAGTGGGTGTTAAAGTTCCATTTTTAAGACCAAAAAAGTACGCTACAGATAAATCCACTGATGAAGATGTGATAAATCATTTTCTAAAGTATGCAAAAAAAGAAAAAATTCAATTACATTCTATTTGTTACTTTTACCCAACAAGCATATTAATCACTGAAAAAATTTTAATAAAAAGTTTTAAAAAATTTAAAAAGAGTAAAGCTAATTATTTATTATCAATTTGTTCTTATTCAGCTCCTTTAGATATCGCATTGAAGCTAAAAGGAGAGAGTTTAGTAGAGTTTTTAAATTCTAAAGACTCCAAAAAAAGGACACAAGATATGAAAAAATATTATCACGATGCTGGTCAATTCTATTGGTTTAAAGTAAAAGATTATAAAATTATAAAAGATAAACAATTTAATTATTTTTATTTAGATAAAAAAATGTCCGTTGATGTTGATTCAAAAGAAGATTTAGAAATGTTAAAAATTTTGTATAAAAATAAAAAAAGTCGAAATAGTTAAACAATTTGATAATGTTAAAAAATTTATGAAACAAAATTTAAAAAATATTTTAAAAGACAAAACATTATTAATTACAGGTGGAACAGGATCATTTGGAACTTATTTTGTTAAAAAATTATTGGATTTAAAAGTTTTAAAAAAAATAATAATTTTTTCTAGAGATGAGCTTAAACAGTACGAATTAAAAGAAAAATTAGAAGATAAAAGTTCAGTCATGAGATTTTTTATTGGTGATATTAGAGATAAAGAGAGATTATTATTTGCTACAAAAGATGTAGATTTTGTAGTGCATGCCGCTGCATTGAAACAAGTGCCTGCCGCAGAATACAATCCATTTGAATGTATTAAGACAAATGTTTTGGGTGCACAAAATATTGTTGATGTAGCAATCGAAAATAAAGTAAAAAAAGTTGTAGCTTTATCAACAGATAAGGCTGCATTACCTATAAATTTATACGGAGCATCAAAACTTGCATCTGATAAATTAATTACAGCAGCAAATAACATTGTTGGTAAAGCAGATATTAAATTTTCTGTCGTAAGATATGGAAATGTTTTAAATTCAAGGGGTTCATTAGTTCCTTTTTTATTAAAATTGAAAAAAGATGGAAAAAAAATTTTTCCTTTAACACACACTAAAATGACTAGATTTTGGATTACATTAGACCAGGCAACAAACTTTGTATTAAATTCATTTCATATCATGAAAGGTGGAGAGATTTTTGTACCAAAAATTCCATCAATAAAAATTGTAAATTTAATGAAAGCAATTGAACCGCAAGTAAAGTTTAATAATATCGGAATAAGACCTGGTGAAAAAATTCATGAACTAATGTGTCCATCTGATAGTTCATTTAATACAATAGAATTCAAAAATTTTTTTGTAATATCACCATCCACTATTGACAAAGATCAAATACTTAAGACTTACTCAAATTATTTGGGAGAAAAGGGAAAAAAGGTTCCTGATGGTTTTGAGTATAGATCTGATACGAATAAAGATTTTTTAAGCGATAAAGAAATCAGGGATTTATTGAAAGAATAGGGTAATGAAAGATTATTTTTTTTGGTTACAATAAATTAATTTAGATTATAAGAAAAGATATTTTTTGATTTATATTTTAAATCTTTTGAAATTAAATTCTTCAAAAGAATTTTTATTAATTTTTTTTATCTTTTTTGTATGAGTGAGAAAGTACAAAAGATCTTTTTTATTTCTAACAGTTGTAAAGCCCAATAACTTATAAAGAGAACCCTTTGGTTCAACTTTTTTAAAATTTTTACTTTCAATATGGTATTCAATTGCAGGTTTGTTAAATATAATACTTTCCAATATAGCTGAGGTCCAAAAAGAAATTATTAATTTTGCATTCTTGCTGAGAGTCATTGAATTTAAGTTAGTGAATTTTATATTTTTATTATCAATGTACTCTTTCTTCATATTTTTTTTAAATAAATCAAAGTTTTCTCTAGGATGAGGTTTAATATATATATTAGCTGTATCATCAATTTTTAAAATTGTTTCTAATGAGGAATTAAGTAGATATTTGTAATTTTTTTCTGACATATAAAATTTATGAGGGGGTCTAGAAAAAATTATGTAATTATTTTTTTTGTTAAAATTATCGTATTTGGATATCTCTTTAATCCAATTTGAAAAAAATTTTGGAAACCCAATAATTTTATTTTTTTTGTAGCCCATTGAATTACACCATTCAATATGTTTTTTTGAAAAAATTAAATATTCATAATTAATTGGTTTTATGGGATTTAATCTTAAATAATTATTATAAATATTATAACTATGTGCGTGATGAAGAATGTAAAATTTTTTTTTAAAAATATCGTTCAAAATATAAAAAATTAAATCTTTTGAAATTTGATTTGTAGTTTCAATATAAATATTATCTGATCGTAAAATATTGAAATTTTTGATTAAAAATAAAAAAGATAAAATAAATTTATAAATTAAACTTAAAAAAAAATTTAATTTTCCATGATCAAATTTATTTAAAAGAGGTGTATATTTATAAGAAATATTTTTTGAACATAAAATTTTTTTATATGTATTATCTATCTTAATTGAGTTAAAAATTTCTTTTTTAGTAATAATTATATTAATTTTTGAATCCTTTTTTTTTAATAAATCAACAATTATTGGAAGGATAATATCTAGTTCACCAGTGCTATGAGTAACTATAAAAGTATGATGCATGTATGTTAATTCAAATTTTATTTAAAATTGATATCTCTCTTTCTAGATATTTTTCAAAAGAAAAATATTCATGAACAAAATTCTGGTTATAATCAACATATTTTTGATTTTGTTTTTCAGAGTCTAAAACATCTTTTAGATTAAGCACAGAACCTTTTTTCAAAATATATCCATTTAAATTATTTTTAATTAAAAATTTATTTTCGATCAAATTTGATACTATGCAAAATATACCACAACTCATACCCTCAATAACAGTTTTTGATAATCCCTCAAAATTTGATAACAAAATTAAAAATTTGTATTTATTAAGAAGATTTGGAATTAAATTATTAGGGACTGGGTCATAAAAATTTATGTTTTTTGAGCTAACCAAATTAACTTCATCTGGACTATTTTTTCTTTGACCGTACAAGTCTAAATTAAAATTGGGGTTATCTTTAAAAACATTAATAATTTCAGATATATTTTTTTCCTTCGAAATTCTTCCTATATACAAAAAATCATTTTTTCTTTTCTCCTTAAAATTATAAAATAAACTTGTATCAATATAATTATAAATCAGATTGGGGTTTTTTTTATGAACTATAGAATAATATCTTTTTTCAAAAAGATTACTTACCGATATTTCATCTGCAAATTTTAAAGATAGCTTAAATTGCAGTACATTTAAATATTTTTTTATAAAATTAAAATTTAAAATTTTATCTCTTTTAATAATATTATATCCAGATCTAATATATAATTTTTTTTTATAAAGAATTTTTAAAAAAACTCCCAAATAACTACCATCAATTTGATTAGTTTTAATTATTTTTACTTGGTTAGATATTTTTAAAAACAGAAATATGAAATAGAATAAACAAAAAAAATTATTTAAAAAATTGAATCTCATATCTATTGGAGGAGAAAAAATATAAATACTCTTCGAAAGGATATTCTGACTTTTCAATTCATTTGAAAAATTTACGTCTCGTCTATCATATGTAAAAAAAAAAATTTTCTTAAATATTTTTTTTTCTATAAGTTTATTATATAAGGTTAATTCTCTTGAGAGATTACCTACTTTATCCCAAGTTTTAAGACCAACATTTCTAGAAAATATAAGTAGCATATTTTTTATAACTCATTCGAAATATGGTAATGAATTTTTTCTACTCTTTTTTTGAAGTTAATATCTTTATATTTCATTTTCAAACTTTTGGATAGCTCTTCTTGATAATTTTTATTATTCAGTAAATATTTGAATTTTACAAAAAAGTCCTCTTTGTTTTCAAATTGTATAAGATCTGTTTCATCAAAATAATATTTATAAAATTTTTTTTTTGGACATATGATAGGTGTACCACAAGCAAGAGAGTCATAATATCTGGGTCCAATTATATCGTAAGGTGATGGAGTATTAAAAGTTGCTTTACTAGAGGAAATAATGTTTTGATAATCTTGCTTTGTTAACCATTTTTTTAAAAAAATTTTTGATAAAATTCCCTCAAATCTATTTCTAGGATGATTTGTCCAATAAAAATTAAAATTAGAAAAATTTCTTTTTTTCAAAAGATTTATATTTTTAAAACTAAAAAAAAGAGCATCCCTTATTTCCTCTCTGATATCTGTGTGATTATATTTTTTATTTAAATTTTTTAATATACCTATAAAACTGAGATCATATTTTTTATCACTCTTTTTTTTAAAATTATTAAATGTTGTTGCAAAAGGTAAAAAAATAAATTTTTTGTTATAAAATTTATTTAAGTATAATGCTAAATGATGATGAGAAAAAACAAGACTTACATTACTTTCCTCAATAAATTTCAGTTTCTTTCGTAAATTGACATATTCTTTATTTAAAAACATAACTTTAGGAATCTTCTTAATATTTATTAAGATGTTATTCATTAAAAGTTTAAAATCAGATCTATATGATAAAAAAGAGTGTCCCAAGAATATCAAATCAAATTTTTTTTGTGTATCATTTTCTAAATCAGATAAATTCTTCTTATTATCAAAATTTTTATAGCCTGGGCCATATTCATAAATATTGAAATGATTTTTTAAATTATTGAGAAAATCTAATTGATACTCTGATGATTTATAATTATCTAAATTTTCAGTTAAATATAAAACATCTAAATTAGTTCTTAAATTCATTTAGTCTTTTTATAATTTTATTTATTGTTGAATTTTTAATCTTGTAAAAAATAGGTAAACAAATTGAGTCTTTATAAAATTTTTCGGCATTTGGACATCTGTACTTTTTATTTCTGTAAAGTTTGAAATAAAATATAGGAATGTAAAGATTATGAAAATTGATACCAGACTTAGCTACCTTTTTCATAAACAAAAATTTTTTTTTAAAATTAATATTTTTTATTCTTATGATGAATAAATGAAAACTAGATAACGAATTTTTTCTGATATTTTGATAGAAAATATTTTTGTTATTTATTTCCTTTTTATATTTATTCGAAATTTGATTTCTATAATTTACAAATTTTTTTATTTTTTTTAATTGACTAATTCCAATAGCCGCATGTAAATCACTCAGTCTAAAATTTAGACTTGAATATATTTGATCGTAATATTTCTTGTTAAAAAATTTTTTTTTCATAATGCCATTTGATCTCAAACAATTTAAAATTTCATAAGTTTTTTTATCTTTTAAAAAAATAGCACCCCCTTCGGCAGTTGTAATAGTTTTGACTGGATGAAAACTAGTAACAGTAAAATCAGAATATTTTCCTCCACCTATTTTTTGACCTTCATATTCTGAACCAAGAGCATGTGCTGCGTCTTCAATGATTATTAAATTATACTTGAGAGTAAGTTTTTTAAATTTTTTCAAATCACATGGATTTCCTGCAAAATGAGTTATAATTACAATAGTCTTACCTCTAATTTTACCTCTTTTTTTTAAAGCTTCTTCTAATTTTTCGGGAGACATATTTAAAGTTTCATCGATATCTACAAAGTTTACCTTTAAATTATTTAATAAAATACAATTAGCAGTAGCAGCGTAAGTATTTGGTGAAATATAACAAAAATTATTAATATTTTTTTCTCTTATTAAAATAGATTTTACACAAAGATACAATGCAGTCGACGCACTGTTAGTTGTTAGACAATATTTTGCTCCACAAAAAGATTTTAGATTTTTTTCAAAAGTCTTTACATATCTACCTTGAGTTATATTTGAAGATTTTGCAGCAGATAGTAAAAACTTATAATCTTTTTTATCAAGAAAATGTTTGCTATAATTAATTTGCTTCATTTATTTCAAATTTGCACTTTTTGATCAAAATAACGATCAAAATTTGATTTATGTGAAATTAAAATTAAACTAATTTTTTTTTCATTATAGAGTTGAATTAAATAGTTCATTATTTTTTTTTCATTATCCTCATCAATATTTGATAATCCCTCATCAAGTATAAAAACTTCAAATTGGTTTAAAAGAGATCTAATTATCGCAATTTTTTGCATTTGTCCTTGAGATAAGTTTTTTCCACTTTCTTGAATAATTTTATTTTCAAGATTATTTTCATTAAATATATCAGATAACTCAAAATTATTTATAAATTTCATTATTTCTTCTTTTTTAAAGATTGATTTAGGATTTAGTTTAATATTATCCAAAAATGATCCTTTTATAATTAGTGGATTCTTATCTAGTATACATATTTTGTTAGATAAATTTTTTTTATCTAATTGATCTATATTAAATTTATTAAATTTGATATTTCCAGTATCTAATTTTATTAAACCTACAATAGCTCTAACTAAAGTTGTCTTTCCGGAACCATTTTTACCCTCAAGTTTTAAACAAAATGGAGTTTTCAAATCAATATTAAAATCCTTAATAATCGACTTATCCTCATATGATACATTTAGTTTTTCGATTAAAATTTCTGAAATATCCGAAATTTTTTGTTTTTTATTTGACTGATTATCTGAGAAATCCTTTAACAAACTGTCGTGAAATTTTTTCGACTCAAAATATCTTTTCCAATTTATAATTTTTATATAATAATTTTGAATATTTAAAAAGTGCCGTCCAAATCTTAAAAGTATACCGAGGTTCAACAAATAATCAGTTGGAACATTAGAATTTATTTTAAAAATTATAAAAATAGCGAAAATCATCAAAATTATAAATATTGGTTCCACAAAGCTTGAAATAATTAATTTATAATTATTATTCTTTATTAGAAATTTGATCCAATTGTTTGTTTGATCTTTTATTTTATCTGCTTGACTATCTTCATAAGCACTATTTTTTATTGAAAAAATATTATTAACAAAAAAATTAAAATTTGAAGAAATTTTTTTTTGTTCATTAATTATATTTGTGGCATTAATCTCAATAATTTTATAAAATTTTTTCATACTCAAAACACATAAAGTTATCAAAAGTAGAGTTAATATAGTTAAATAAGCTTCATTGATTAATAAGAATAATAATAGAAAAAAGAAAACTATTAATCTAGTAATTATCATTAACAATAATCTGTAGGTTTCTGCTACAAAACCAATTTCTCTATTATACAAGTTTGTTATTTCACCTGTTCTAATATTTACAAAATAGCTTAAAAAACATTTTTTTAATTTAAATAAAAATTCTTCCTGTAATTTATATTTAACATTCTGAGATATTGAGAAAGAATAGGAATCTGAGAAAAACTCAATAATCTTTACTAAGAAAAAAATGGTAATTATTAAAAAAGTTAAAGATATCGCATTATATTCAAAACTTAAAAGATTAAAAAATTTTATATAAATTTCTAAAATTTGTTCACTGCCTGATACCATATTAGGGAATAAAATATCGATAATTGGAATAAAACTAATTACTGCAAAAAAATCTAAAATAGTAGAAATTAGGATTAAAAAAAATATAGTAAAAAAATTTTTTCCAAGATATAATTTTGTGTCTATAAATAGGTCTTTAAAAAAATTCATTTTATTTATTATTAAATTTATAAAAATAATTTTTAATCAAATGTTTTAATTCTTTATCTTTTTTATTTATTTTTGAAAAAAATACTTTTTTTGGTCCTCGAGTTAAAATTAAACCAAAGTGTGTTTTGGTATTCTTTTTATCTTTTTCTAAATAATCTAAAAATTTTGATGTATTAAATTTCTTAATCACAATATCTTTATTTATCAAAATCAAAATATTTTTCATAAAAAGATAATTTTTTTTATTTAGATATTTTTTTTTATATGAAATATAATTAGCTAAATCCAAACCTATTGATACTGCCAACCCATGAGGTATTTTATAATCAGTATATTTTTCAATCGCATGGCCAAAAGAGTGACCGTAGTTCAAAAGTAATCTTTTTCCTCCATCGAATTCGTCCTTTTCGATATATTTTTTTTTAATATTCAAACAATTTTTAATAGTTTTCTTTAAATTAAATGTTTTGTCTTTTAAAATTTTTTCAGTACTCTGTTTGAAAAATAATTGATCTTTAAAACTTGATAGTAAGTAGTAATGAGCCATCTCACCATATCCTGATAAGATATCAAGATTTTTTAAAGTCTTCAAAAAATTGGTATCTACAAATATTTTGCTTGGAGGGTAGAAATTTCCAATTTGGTTTTTTGAACCCTTAAAATTTATTGATGTTTTTCCACCTATACAGCTGTCTCCTTGAGCTAATAAAGTTGTAGGATAGAAAATCCAATTTATTCCTCTAAACGTAATAGAGGCTATAAAAGCGGTAATATCTTGCAGCACTCCACCTCCAACACATATTAATGTTGTATTTCTATTGGGTTTTAATTTAAAAAATTTAATAAATATTTTATTAAAGTTATCAAAACTTTTTGCTTTTTCATTGGCTGTTATAATTATTTTTTTGATACTTTTACTAAATAAAAAAGAATTTTTTCTATAAAAATTATTATCAATAAAAAAGATAAAATTATTTTCATTTTTAAATTTATTTATCTTTTTAAATTCAATATCATATGTTCTAATTTTTGATTTTATTTTAATCTTATTCATTTGTTTATATATAGTTTTTAAATTATAAACTGATATAGATTTAGGTAGATGTAAAACCTCCATCTATAATTATATTTTGTCCAGTCAAATAAGTGTTTTGATCACTAACAAGAAATAAAACTATTTTAGAAATTTCTTTTGAAGATGCTAATCTTTTTAATGGAATTTCTTTTTTTATTGAGTTTATTTTTTTTCCTAAAATTTTTCTAGTAAGTTTAGTTAATACAAATCCTGGTGAAACAGAGTTAACTAATATTTGATTTTTAGCAAGGTCAATCGCAGATCCTTTTGTAAGACCATTTAATCCAAATTTTGTTATACTATACATGACTCTTTTTTCTTTTGTTATCTCACCGAATATAGATGACATATTAATAATTCTACCATATTGGTTTTTTATCATTTTTTTAGATATAACTTTTGTTAAAATTGTTGGTCCAACAGTATTGATTTTAATTAGTTTATAAATATCACTTTCAGTCAATTTATTAACTGGATTTAAAATATTAGTTCCTGCATTATTAATTAAAATATCAATTTTTTTTAATTTGCCTATTTTTTCTAAAAATTTTTTTACCGATTTTGTGTTATTGAAATCGACTTGGATAAGTCCTTTTATTTTTTTTTGATTATACGTCCCAATTACTTTAGCACCAAGTTTTTTTAAATCATTATATATAGTTTTGCCCATACCATCAGATGCTCCGGTAATTAATGCAGTTTTACCTTTAAAATTAATATGCATTAACTTTAACTTTTTAAATTTTTTTGAAACCAATGTGCTAATATATGGTTTATCATTAATTGAAAATCTTCTACAGGTCCGTATTCACCTTTTTCAGTTGGAATATGAATGCAGGTATCACTCAACTTTTTGAGTTTACCACCTTTAAAACCCAAAACACTAATTACCTTACCTTTTTTTTTCTTAACCCATTTAGCTGCTTTAACCAAATTTTCAGAATTTCCAGAAGCTGAAAAAATCAAAATTTTATCTTTATTACTAAAATGTATTTTTAGTTGATTAACGAAGATCTCATTATAATTTGTGTCATTTGCAATTGCTGTTACAACAGAACTATTATCGTTTAGTGAAAAAATTTTAAATGTTTTTTTATTTGTTTTTTTTAATATATCGAAACCTAAATCATTTGCCATCGTCATAGCAGTAGCTGCTCCACCACCATTACCAAAAACAAATAATGTGGATTTTTTTTTTTCTCAAATCCAAAAATTCTTTTTCTAATTTAGATAATTCTTTCAAATTTATTTTCTTAAAAATAAGATTTAGCCTCTCCACATATCGTTTGCTAAAATTTTCTATATTTTTTTCCTTAGATGCTAGTTTTTCAATTGATCTCATATCTTTAAAACTTTCCTATCATTTTTATAAATTTTTTCGATCATTTTCATTACTTTAATAGCCTCATCAATCGTACCATATTTGACTGCTTTCTTATAAGTAATAACATCCGCAAACTCCTTAATTTCCAGTTCCCATGATGGGTCGTCATCAAAATAAAACGTTTTTGTTTTCTTATTATTTTTATATGTATAAGGTTCTGCGGTAGGATAAATCCTAAGCTGTTCTTTTCCATAAGTTTTTGTACTTGATAATATTCCATCTAAAACAACCGAACCTTTTGAGCAAATTATTTCTAAATTAAATTTATGTTGCCATTGTGTTGCTGTCGAATGGATCGAGGCAATTATTCCTTGTTTATTTCTCATTATTGCAAATGCATTATCTTCAACATCATATTTCCAATATTTATTAGATATAAAGCTTTTATATTCATCAAAATCCCCCGCTAAATATCTAATTAAATCAAGCATATGAATCCCCTGATCCAAAAGAATACCACCGCCAGCTAATTTCTTCTTTGATCTCCAATTATTTTTTGAAAAATTTAAAATTTTACTTTTACCATAAATGGCTCTGATATTTACAATTTGGCCAATTTTTTTATCGTCCAGTATTTTTTTAGCCAATTGCACCGAACGATGATATCTGTGGTTAAAACCATATTTTAATTTAAGATTTTTCTTAGTTTTATAAAGATTATATACGTCAATTATATCTGCTAAATTTTTTGCGGGTGGTTTTTCACAAAAAACATGGATATTTTTTTTGAGAAAATATTTTGTCACAACTGGCGCCAAGAAATTTGGTAAAGTTATAAAAACAGCATCTAAGTTTTTAACTGGGATATTTCTATAACTTTTGAAAAAAAAAATGTTTTTGCTTTTAAAATTTCTACTAAATCTAGTGTCGCTAATAAATTTTAAATTAAAACGTTTATTTTGATTTATATATTTTTTTCTTCTATTTCCGACTAAACCAAACCCTATGATCGCAACATTAATTTTTTTCATTTTTTCTTAAAAAATTTTCAACTTTTTTCAAATCTGTTGGAGTATCCACAGAAAAGGAAGCAACATATTTTTGCCTAGCAATAAATTGACCTCTACCATGATCGCAAATTCTATTTGAATCACAAGATTCTAATACTTCTAAGTTACTTTCAGGTGTATGATAAAATTTTTTTAAAAAAAACCATTTAAATGCAAATATTCCATAAATTCTTTTTGCACCAATTTTTTTACTAAACTTTTTTGTATATGGAATAGGTGCTCTAGAAGTATATAGAACCTCATCATTCTCATCATGAATAATTTTTACAATATTTTTATTCAAAAATTGATCTTTATGGATTATATCCATTGCAAGAACAGTACAATTTACTTTTCTCTTTAAAATAGGGTTTATAGCATTATTTATCATTATTGGTGAAAGCATAGGCTCATCACCTTGAACACAAATAATAATATCGTTATTCTTAATACCTCTTGTCTTCTTTGCAGCTTCGTAAACTCTATCAAGACATCTTTTATGTTTTTTTGAAGTCATTATATTTGGTATTGAATTTTTTTTTGCAAAATTTTTTATTTCTTTATCACAAGTTGTTAGAAAAAGATTATTCCAATATTTAAATTTTTTTGCATTTTCATACACATGTTGGATCATAGGCTTGCCCAAAATTTTTTTAAGTGGTTTTCCAGGAAATCTGGTTGCAGCCATTCTAGCAGGTATAAATCCGTAAATTTTAAATTTTGAAAAGTTTATATTCTTGTTATACATAAATTGCCACCTTCTAATATACTTTCCAAAGTAGATCCACCTATATGTGGCGAAAGAAAAAAATTTTTTAGTTTAATAAGTTTATTATTCTTATTTAATGGCTCAATACTTAAAACATCGAAATAAGAAAATATCTTTTTTTTTTTAAATTCTTATATAGATCATTTTCGTCTACAATATTCCCTCTTGAAGTATTTATTAAAGTTGAATTATCTTTCATCAAAGAAAGATACTCATTATTAATTATATTTTTATTTTTTTCGTTATAAGGAATATGTATTGAAATAAAGTCACAATTTTTAAAAATGTTATTTTTACTAGAATTCTTCAAATTATATTTTTTTGCATAATTCTTCACATTTTTGATATCATTAATATATATTTCATTGTTAAATGGTTTGAGTATTTTTATTAAATCTTTTCCAACATTTCCACAGCCTATGACTCCAACTTTCTTTTTTGTAATTAAATTTCCAGTTTTATTTTTCCAAGTATTATTTTTAGTTTCACTAAAATGCCCATAAAGGTTTCTGGATTTAGAGAGCATAAAACCTAAGACAAGTTCAGAGACTGACCTTCTATTAAAACCGGGAAAGTGAATAAGTTTTATATTTTTTTTTTTTAAATGATTTAAATCAATTTTATCTAAACCCACACCATATTTAATAATAATTTTTAAATTTGGTAATTTGTTAATGATAGATTTGTTTATTATTTCTAATCCAATTATGATCTTTTCTGCATCACCTATAAAATTTAATAATTCTTTATTTTGAAGAGTTTTGTCTGTTTTGTTAAATTTAAGGTTTTTTTTGAATTTTTTTTTTAATTTATTTCTTAAATAAAAATTTCTATAAAAAGTTCTTGAGCAAACAGCTATTTTGATTGATTTACTTTTTAAATTCATTGTCAATTTTTTTAATTATCTTAATTATGTCTTCTACATCTTTTTTTTTATAATTTTCTCTAATAAAAATAACATAATTTTTTTTTAAACTTTCATCATAATTTGGGAATTTAAATTGTTTTTTAGATCTATTCTTTGCAATCCACTTTTGATAAAAAGGATTATATATATATTTTTCTGATAAATTTAAACCTTCTTTTTTTAAAGCCTCACAATATTTTTTTTTACTTACTTTTATTTTTGTTAAATTGAGTGTTATTCTTAAAAACCAATATACATTAAAAGTATTTTTATATTGGCCAGTAATTTTTGATGGTGATTTAATATTAATAAGTTTTTTTTTAAGGTATTCACCTATAGAATTTGTTTTTTTTATTGTTGATGATAATTTATCCAGTTGGATTGTTCCAATTGCACTTGATAATTCGTCAATTGTTAAATTCAAGCCTGTAGAAATATATTTGCCTGTAAACTTTGAATTTTTGAAATATTTTCCTCTATCAGAAAAAAGTTTTGAATTATGGATTAGATTTTTGTACTTTGAGAAAATTACTCCACCTGTACCTCCAGTTGTATGAAGTTTAGATGACATAGTTGAAAAAAAGGAAATATCTCCAAAAGTACCCACTTTTTTTTTTTTAAACATTGCACCATGTGATTGAGAGCAGTCCTCAATTAATTTTATCTTTCTAGATTTTAAATACTTTGAAATTTTGTCTATATCGGTTACCTCCCCACCAATATGAGCAACTATTACAGCACTTGTATTTTTTGTAATTTTTTTTTTTATTTCATCTAAACTTACGTTAAAGTTTTTTTGAGAGATATCTACCGGTATAGGTTTGAAACCTAAAATAACAATCGGGGTGACGCAGCCTACATCTGTTAAACAAGGTACCAAAATATCACTTTTTTCTTTTAGCTTTAAAGATGCTATGCTTGCAAGTAATGCATTGGTGCCAGAATTTACCAAATTACAAAAACCGCCATTCATAAATTTGATAAATTTTTTTTCGTAAATTTTTGAATATTTGTCATTGTATCTAAATGGAATTCCAGTTTTTATAGAAAGCTTCATTATATTTGTAACTATATTCAGCTCTCTTTTATCGTAGGGAAATCTTTCAGGAAAACCTTTGGGTCTTAAAGGTTTTCCACCATCAATTGCTAACTTTTTCATTAATTATCCGTAGTATATAATTTTGATATTTTCTTGTTTACTCTTCCTAGTTTTTTAGAAATAACAGTTTTATTTAATTTGGTCCATTTGCTTTTGTTTTCATATGAAGAATATAAAGAATTTAAAAAATTAATTGATTTGTAGGCTTGATTAAAATCGATTGGGTATTTTTTTTTATTAAGCATATCTTTTTGAATATCTGCATAAGTATCAAAATGTCCACGTCCATAAACTCTTCCTCTATCAGGTAAATCAGAAAAATTATCACTAAATTTTTTAACATCTTTGGGAGAAGGGGAGAAAATTTCAATCTTATTCAAAGCTAAACCTGATATTTTTGCCAATCCTTTTGATCCAACAATTGTCAAAGAGCCCTCGAAATCATCAGGTCTTGCAGATGTAGTAATTTCCAAAGATCCTATACCACCAGATTTGAGCTTAAATAATCCTAATGCAGTATCTTCAACCTCAATATTTGATCCTAATGTTTTAGCTAAACAACTTACTTCAAGTATTCCTCCGGATAAATATTGTAGTATATCCACATAATGTATTCCCTGGTTTGATAATGCTCCACCATCATGAGAGTATGTGCCACGCCAGGTAGATAAATCATAATATCTTTGAGGCCTGCACCATCTTACAGTAACATTGATTGTTCTTATTTTACCTAATTCGTTGTTTTGCAAAGCCAATTTTACTCGTCTTACTGCTTTATTGTATCTATTTTGGAAAATTGAATAAATCTTAACTTTTTTAATTTTGGCAATTTTAAATAAATCAATCAAATTAGTTGTTTTTAAACAAATAGGTTTTTCAATAATTAAATTTTTTTTATATTTATTTATTATGGATTTAGCATGCTGATAATGCATTCCAGATGGAGTAATGATTGCAACAATATCAATTTGGGGCAAATTTTTTAGCATTTCATTATAATTTGAAAAACTTTGAGCTTTATATTTTTTTGCAAGATACTTTGCTTTATTAATATCAAGGTCACAACATGCGATTAATTTTAGCTTTTTTTGTTTCTTTATTGCTTTACAGTGGAATTCTGAAACTCTACCACATCCAATCAGAGCAATATTAATCATTATAATTTACAATTATAGGTTTGTTGGTTAAAATTTTTTTTTTTAAAAATAAATTAATAATACTATCCTTAAATGTATTGTAAACTATTCTTAAATGTTCAGGCTTAAAATCTTTTTTTAAAAAAAGTTTTCCATGAATATCTAACGATTTTCCTTTCAAATTATTTTTTTTAATTTTATCAACAATTTTTACAAAATCTTTAAAAGCTTTTATTTGTGCTCTACATGCTAAAGAGTGAATATTTTCATTCAGTTTTAATTTTGGAATACTATGATGTATAATTCTTCCAGAATCTAATTTATCACTTAAATAGTGGAAGGTCATACCAACAAAATTTGGTTGTAAAAAATATATTGGCCAAAAGTTACAAGCAGAGCCTTTATAATATGGTGCTAATCCCGAATGTAAATTAATAGAATGTTTAGGTAAATTTTTGAGTAATTCATTAGGTATAATTGAAGATCCAAAAGTGATTAAAATTTTAGGCTTATATTTTTTTAATAAAGATTTAATTTTTTTTATATTATTTTTAATTTTTGTAATTTTAATTTTTTTTTGATTTAGATTTTTTTTATCAAATTTAAAATATTTTTTTTCATATTCATCTCTTTTTTGAAAGTGATAATTAAAATTGGTTTTATCAATTTTATTTTTAAATCTATAAATTTTTGGAAGACTATCTTCTCTTTTTTCAACAATCCAAGATACAAGTTCAAATTTTGAGTCAATAATAGAAGCAAAATTTTTGTGTCTTCTGTGATCTCCTGAAATTAATAAAATCTTCATATTTAAATATATTTTTCTTTTATCATTGTTTATAAATAATTAAAAACTTTAAAATTTAATATAATAATAAATTTAAAATTATCTTAAAAATTAAAATGAAAAAAATTTTTATTACTGGTTTTTCTCAAAGTGGAAAAAGTACAATATTAAAGTTTTTAGACTCCCATTCAAAACTTAAAGTTGTTCACACACATGAAAAGGTTTCAAATATTCCATTTGATATATTCAATTCTTTACATCAAGATTATAAGGAGGACATGCAAATAAAATATTATTCAAAGCAAGAAAAAAATTTATTAAAAATTAAATACAGTGATAAATTATCATATCCAATAGACCATAATCATTTAAGAAAGCTACTCAATAGTTCAGCAAATTATTTTGCAATTGAAGTGCATTCTTACTTAAAAACTCTCTTTGATAATAGCAAAACAGGAAAGAATAATATTGAAGAATTTGAATTTGATTTTTTTTCTTTTGATCGAAATTTTATAGAAAGTATTTTTAATGAGGGAATTGTAACACCAGAGAATTTTATTGATATATTTTATGAAAATTATTTTAAATCCTATGTTAGTGAAAAAAAACAATATGATTATAATAATGATATAGTAATACCTGAGGCAAATGAGTGTTTTGAAAAATTAAATTTTTTTATTAATGAAAAATTTGATTTCAAATGTATATTTGTTTATCGTCACTTAGAAGATTTGTTATATTCAAAAACATTAAGATCTCAAAAAAGCTGGCAATCAAATAATCAAAAATTAGAAAGATCATTGTTGGGATCTATGTATAAACAAAATTTCAAACAAAGATATTATTCAAGCATGAAACAAATAAATTTATTAAAATCTGAATATCCAGAAAAATTTTTAGTAATAGAGCTTAACGATTTTTTAAATGATTTAAAAAAAAACCAAGAAAAAATTTGTAATTTTTTAAATATTAATTTTGAAGATATTCTTATGAGACCTACAGTTTCAGGCAGGAATGTCTCAAAAGATTATTTTGAAATAGGAGATAAAATTAAATCAGATAAATTTTCTTTATTTTTGAATAATGTTTGCCGAGAAAATATAAATTTTAAAAAAATTTTAAAAATAGGTTATATTAAATATTTATTATTTATTTTATACTATAAGCTATTTAGATAGAATTTTTCTTAAATTATTTGGTAAAAAAATATATTTTTAAATGAAAAATTAATGATAAAAAAAATAATAATTTTTTTTGGTTCTGATTTAAAGAATTTATCACTCAATAAAAAGGATATCAAAAAATTAAACAAAAATTTTAGTAAAATTATTTTATTCAAAAAAAAATTTGATTTCATAAGCAAACCAAATTCCTCACTTAAGAAAAAATTAGAAAATATCCAAAGAAAATATGATTCTATTAAAATTAAATTAAATCAGAAAAAAATTTTTAAAATAGATTTATTTTTGAGGAGTATAAAACTAAAACATAAAAAAGAAAAAATTTTTGTAGCTCCTTTTTTTATTTCTGGAGTAATAACAGAAGAGGAATTTATCTTTTATGAACTTTCAAAATTGTATGGAATTCAATTTTTGAGACCTGAATTATCATTCATCAAAAATAGATATATTTTGTCAAAAAGCTTATTTAAACATCTTTATGAGCTAAAAAACAAAACACAATTTGATAATACTAAATTTAATAAATTAAAAAAAAATTATGTTTTATCACTAAATCCATTTAGCAATTTTATTGTAAAAAAAAAGAAGATAAATTCTTATATAGAAAAAACTTTTTTTTTATTAATCAAAACTATTTATAAATTCAAAATCAATAAAACCGCAAAGAAATATGCATTAGTTATAATGGGAAATGATATGAATTTAAATTTATTAGCAGAGAATTTAAATTTGAGAAAATTTGTATCATATTTCTTAAAGACATTTAATTATGATTTAGTTTTTTTAGTTCATCCAAATACCAATATAGTTAAATTATTGAAATCATATATAAGGGATAAAAATTATTTTTTTAAAAATCAAAGAGTAGTGTTTATCCAGCGACCCTCAAATTTGAATGAAATAATCAAAAATAGTAAATTTATTGTCCATTTAACATCAAGTTTAAGTGCTCAAACATTATTTTTTAAAAAACAAATTTTATGTCTTGGAAAAAATATCATGTATTTAAATTTCTTTAATAATTTAGTTTCACGATACAATAAGCACAATTTTAAGTTTTTAAATAAAAAAATTAATAAAAATGATTTATCTCAAGCTGATGGTTTTCTTAAAAAAATTGTTTCAAACAGTGTAGACATAAATGGTAATTTTAATTTAAGAACAGATAAGCATTATTATTCGTCGAGACAAAAGATAAGTGAAAAAAAGATTATGATTAATTTATTAAGTACATCTTAAATAAAAAAATTATTTTAATATTTTTATTGAGTCACCAAATTCTTTTTTTGAGAGTTTATAGATTGAATAATTTATTGTTTGCTTTTTTTTTAGTGGATTTCTTGTTCTCAGGGAGATTAAGAGTTCTTCTCTTAAATATTTATTTAAAACAGGATAAGTGTCACTTTCTTTTAAAATTAAGATAATTTCATTTATTTTTTTATCATTCTTAATTTTATTATAAAATTTTTCATAGAAAAAACTTTTGTCAAAGTTGTAATAATCGATATTTACATAATCATATCTTTTAAATAAATTTCCATCAATGTTAGTTATAATTATTGAATTTTTTTCTAATTTCATTTTTTCAAAAATTTTATTTTCATTGGAATAATTATAAGCAATTTCTTTGTAGTTATTCTTAACGTAAATCTCATAATTAAAAAACATAAATGAAACTTGTGTGATTATTAATTGAATAATCAAAATAATTTTTACAAAATTTTTAAAAATTATTTTTTGTTGTAAAAATAAATAGATTAAAATTAAAAAAATAAATATGTAATTCCTGGAATGATTTTCTTCAATATTTATTCTATCAAATAGAAAATTAATAATTATTAAAGAAATTAAAAAAATATAATTTTTATTAAATTTAAATTGGGAAAATATAATACATATTAAAAAACCAAACCCTAAAGAAATTGAAAACCATTTTATATATTTAGTTGGTAATCCTAAATTAAAAAAAAATTCAAAAGCATTAGATAACGAAATTGAAATATTTGAATTTTTTAAAAAACTTATGAATTTCTCTTCCCCAATGTTATTTTGTATGAGAAGTATCTTTGTTGGATCTGAAAAAATAAAAAAGTTGTAAATAAAAAAAGTTGTAGGAAATAAAGATATACATGCAATAAATAAAAATATCCTGGAAAATTTTTTTTTTATAATAAAATTTAAGCTTATATTTTTTACAATCAAAAATATAACAAATAAAGGAACAACTAATAAAAATTCTGGTTTAGAAATAAGAATTAAAGATAAATTAATTAAAATTATTAAAAATGAAAATGAATTTTTATTAATTAAATTTTTGTAATTAAGAAAAAAAATATAAAATAAATTAAGTATCAACCATAGAAAAGGTTTTTGAGAAATTAAAAGATTAAGATAAATTGGAATTGATAATAAAAATAAAGAAAAAAAAATCTTTTTTTCTTTAGAGAAAGTTTTTTTTATAATACTGATTACTAAAAATAAAAAATAGAAGTTTAAACATGAGACAATATTTAATGCACCTGAGTAATAGCTAATAACATTAAGACCATCTCCAATATAAGAAATTTTATTGTGTAAATCAAAATCGATAAATTTTTGATCATTGTTGAATTGACCAAGATGATATCTTACCGAGTCAGCATCAGTAACTGGAACCAATGAAGATATTAGTATGTTAATTATGATTATAAAATAAATGATATTGAGATAATTCCAATGAAATAATTCTTTTTTATTTTTTTTTTTTAAATTTAAAAATTTGAATATGAATGAAAAATAGCCCAAGAAAATAAAAAAGTAAAAAATAAACTCTGAAAATTTTTTTAAATAAAAAAAATTAAATGAGTTTAAAAAATAAAAACAAAAAGAAATTATGAGAATTAAAGTTGAAAAGATCGATAAATTAAAATTTTTATTCAGTTTTAAATATGTAGACAATCTTTTACTTAAAAAATTGATTCCAATTAAAAAAACAAATGATTGGAAAGAAAAAAAAATTGCAAATAGTGACATGTATTTTATCTTTAAACTTACGATTTAAATAGATATTAAATCAAATAAATATAATATTAAATACAATTATTTTTAATAAAATAATCTGATGTTGTGCAAGCTATCTTAAAAAAAAACAAAACTTTCATACTTATTATTATTTTTTCCTTATTGATTTGTTTATGTTTAGCCAAACAAGGAAATACTTTTTATAAAATTTCTATAATAATGATTGTTATTTTAAATTCGTTATTGATAAATTTTAAAAAAATTAAAGATTGGTTTTCACTTTTATTAAAAAAAAAAATAAATTTACTTTTTATAATTTTATTATTTATTTTTTTTTCAAAAAATTTGTATTCAATTCAAATATTAATTTCTTCATTATTAGCTTTTATTTTATTCTTTAATTTTAAAAATTTAGATGAAAAATATAAAATTAAATTAGTATATTTTTTTTCTTATTATTCTATAATTAGTTATTTTTTTCTATGCTTAGTTTTAATTATAGTCCCTGAATTTACTGGAAATATCTATTCTAAAAATAGTTACATTTTGAACTTTGATACCATTGCCAATATGAATAGTTACTCTTTATTTAATGGTATAAATTTTAACAATCTATCATTATTTTACTTTGGTATATTTTTTTTGAAATTAAAATTCTTTAGAAATTGTTTCAATGAATTTAAAAATTTGTTTGTAATATCTATATTACTAGATTTTTTATTAATTATAAACCTTGGATATAATTCAATTATGATTATGGTTTTGTTAATGAGTTTGATCTTATATCTAGTATCTTTTATGAATGTCAGATATAAAAACAAAGTAATATTTTCTTTAATAGTTCTATTATCATTTAATTTTTTTTACTTAACGATGATTTTGGAAAAACTTTTTCTTTTTGATTTTTTATTATCTTTTGAAAAAATAAAAAGTTTATTAGATTTTTTATTAAACCATGAAGGAAAAGAGATAAGTGTAGATGAAATAAGATCTATTGGTAAGGAATTTATTCCATTATTGGGATTATTTAATAGAATATTTTTTTATTGGTCCCTAGAGTATGAAATAAGCATCCTTGGTTCTATGAATTATAATGATTTTCTTTCCCATAGTTTATTTCTTGAATTTTTAGTAAATTTTGGTTTAGTAGGTTTATTAATTCTTTATTTATATTTATTTAAATTTTTTTCGTTGATTAATTCGAAATATTCAAAATTATTTTTCTTAACAGTTATAGGTTTAAATATGATGGATACTTTTTTATTTACACACCATTATCAGCTTATGTTAACGAGCTGGATTTTTATTGGATTACTAGATGAAAGAAAAAAAATATAGTCCGAAAATTTCAATCATAATGGTAGTTCATAATGAGGAAAATACAATTATGAAGTCCGTTAAAAGTATTCTAAATCAAAATTTTAGTAAATTCGAATTATTAATTTTCGACAATAACTCAATAGATAAAACTAAATTTTTTTTAAGAAATATGTCATTCAAAGATAAAAGAATTAAGGTATTTTACTCCAAAAAAAACATAGGATTAACTAAAGGTTTAAATTTTTTATTAAAAAAGACTAAATCAAAGACAATAGCTAGAGTAGATGGAGATGATTATTGGAATACTAATAAATTAAGATTGCAATTTAAATTTTTTAAATGGACAAATAGAAATGTAGTTGGGACAAATACGTTTTATGTCAAAAAATATAAAAAGATTTCCAGTTCTAATTTACCCTTATTAGATAAAGAAATTCGAAAAAAAATATTATTTTCAAATCCATTTATTCACTCCTCAATAATGTTTAATAAAAAGTATTTAAAGTCTTATGATATAAATTATTTAAAATGTCAGGATTATGATGCTTGGCTCAAATTATCCTTAAATAAAAATTTAAAGTTTAGAAATATTTATAGGAAATTAACATATCACAGTTTAGATAAATCTTTATCACTCCAATCAATTTTGGATGAAATTAAAATTAGATTTAAACATCTTAAACATTTGGGATTAGCTAAATTTATAATATCTTTTTTCTACATTTTTTATTCAATTTTAGTGCTATTTTATAAATTAGTAATAAAAAAAAAATAAACTTGTTTTTTTTCTAAAATAAATTATTAGATGCTCATGAAATATTATGTAGCAGGTGCTGGTGGTTTTATTGGAGGTCATTTAGTAAATAGATTAATTGAAAATGGCAATGAAGTCATTGCTGTAGACGTGAAGCAAGAAAATGAGTGGTTCCAAATAAACAATAAAGCAAAAAATTTCTTTAAGTGTGATTTAAAAATTTTAAAAAATTGTGAAGATACAATTAACAATGAATTAGACGTAATTATCAATTTAGCATGCAATATGGGTGGTATAGGTTTTATCACAAGCTATAAAGCTGAGTGTATGCTATCAGTGTTGATTAATACAAACCTGTTAATGCAGGCAAAGGAAAAAAAAATTAAAAAATTTTTTTTCTCATCTTCAGCATGCATTTATCCAACGGATATACAAAGTGATCAGAGGTCTGTAGCTTTAAAAGAAGATACAGCATATCCTGCCAATTCAGAAGATGGTTATGGATGGGAAAAACTTTTTAGTGAGAGAATGTGTAAGCATTTTTTTGAAGATTTTAATATTGAAGTTAGTGTTGCTAGATTTCATAATTGCTATGGTCCAAATGGATCATGGTTTGGAGGTAGAGAAAAAGCACCAGCTGCATTAGCTAGAAAATTTGTTGAGGCAAAAGTTAAGAATTTAAATGGAATTGAAATTTGGGGAAATGGGGAACAGGTCAGAAGTTTTATGTATGTTGATGATTGTTTAGATGGCATCTTAAAACTTATTGATTCTGATTTTAGAGATCCAATAAATATTGGAAGTAGTGAAGATGTAACAATCAATCAAATGGCAGATATATTGGAAACTATTTCGGGTATTAAACCTAAAAGAAATTATAAATTAGATGCACCTAGAGGAGTATTTAATAGAAATAGTGATAATACATTAATAAAAAAGAAATTGAATTGGGAACCATCAATAAAACTTATAGATGGTTTGAAAATTACTTTTGAATGGATATTTAAAGAGTATAAGAAAAAATACGAAGCATAATTTTGTTATATTTTATTTTTACTAATTTTATCGTTTTTTTATCAACTTTATTATTAATTAAATTCAAAAAATCATTTTTAATCAAAAAGTTTTACAGAGATCAAGAAAAACATAATTACAACAAAAATATTTTACCTTTAGGTGGATTAGTCTTAATTTTAATAATTTTTTTAAATTATAAATACTCTAATTTAGAATTTTTAATTTCATGTTTTTTAATTTTTTTATTGGGTCTTAGCTCTGATCTTAAAATAATAAAATCACCAATGTTTCGTTTTATTTTAATGATATTTGTTGTTGGAATTTATATATATTCTTCAAATACTTTAATTTCACAAAATAAATTTCCAGTAATTTATGAATTAATGAATAATGTATCATTCAATTTTATTTTTTTATTAGTAAGTACTTTAATTGTAATAAACGGATGTAACTTTATTGATGGTGTAAATAATAATTTAAATATATATTTTTTTCTTTTAAATCTTTCAGTCATATATGTAAAATATATCTATGGGGTTGATTTTGAATTCAATATTTTGTTAGGAATTTTTTCATTTTTTTTCTTATATCTAAATTATAAAAATATTCTGATGTTTGGTGATGGTGGTGCTTACTTAATTGGATTTTTATCTGCATTAGAACTAGTTCATATTACTAATGAGATTCAATTTTTAAGTAAATATTTTGCAATTATTTTGCTTGCATATCCTTCATACGAAGTACTTTTTTCAATTATCAGAAAAAGAAAAAAAAGTCCTTTGCTTCCAGATGAAAAACATTTGCACTTATTATTAATAAGATTTAATCACAAAAAACATTTCAAAACATCAATACAATTAAATTTTTTAAATTTGATAATATTTTTATTTGGATCAATTTATCATAATGATGATGTAATCTTGGTTTTTTTAATTCTCTTGTATGTGATAATATACAATTACTTTCATAATTATTTAACTAGATAATTTTTTTAAAATATTTTTAACAGCATTTTCATCATTTACGTCAATTTGAAAACTTTCATTTTTTTGTTTTTTTATTAGATAAAATAAATCTGAGCTTTTAGGTCCTATGTAAATTATATTTTTTTTAGATTTAATTAGACAATAAATTTTAGATGGCAAAACAATACTAGAAAATTCATTTTTCAAAAAAATCAAATGAATATCGGCTTTTGATAAAAGATAACCTAATTTTTTTATTGGTACTGTTTTTGTATGAAAAAATTTTATTTTTTCTTTTTTTAAAATATTTAAGAAAGGTTTTAATGATTGACCCGTCGCATTAATCCACAATTTAAAATTATTTGGATTTTCCTTAATAAAATCCCTATAACCATTTACAAAAGTTTTATAGTCATGAGCCAAACCTAAATTACCAGAATACATAATAATTTTGTATTTTTTCTCAATTTTTTTTTTATTATCTAATTTAATCAAACAAAGATCTCTTTTAATTTGAGATTTTTTTATTAAGTGATTTTTTTCTAAATATAGTTTTTGGTCATATCCTAAGTACTGTATTTTATAAAATCTTTGTCTCATTTTATTAGTTACAAATAATAATGTCTTGTTTAATATAAATTTCACAATTGTATTTTTACTAAATGCAATTAAAGTTTCAGGAAAAAAATCAGTAGTTCTGAAAATTACTTTTTTTTTTAAAAAAAAAATTTAAAATAAAAATAAAATAAATTAATAATTGTGGAGCACCATTAAAAATTAAATATTTAAATTCATCTTTGATTTTGTAGGTCAAATAACAAATTTTAATACAGGAATATAAATTCCAATATAGTCTATTAAAAGATGAATTTTTTCTTAATGTTGGAGCCTTAAAAGTATGGATTTTAAGAAATGGTTCCTCAGTTGTTTTATCCAAATTTCCAATGCCAATTAAAGATGTTTTTATTTTTTTTTTTGAATAGCACTTTGCAAAATGGTAAGTATATTGGCCTGTTGCAGAAAAACTAGGTGGTAAAAAATCAGTAATAAATAATAAAGACATACTTAAAGAAATGACTCACTATACATTAGGACTAAATATTTTTCATGCAGATTCATCATCATGTCTTATGAAGAATGGAAAACTTGTGTGTGCTTTTGAGG